>Ga0116229_10002800_pt1 | contig 28451 bp, 26 predicted proteins | sample S1TSphgellanicum_3_FD_87313 | JGI IMG/M metagenome (GOLD analysis project Ga0116229, IMG submission 87313) | Host-associated microbial communities from peat moss isolated from Minnesota, USA - S1T2_Fc - Sphagnum magellanicum MG | ecosystem: Host-associated > Plants > Peat moss > Unclassified...
ACTCAAGAGGCTCCTTCAATCTTTGTTTCCATCTGCCTGTAATCTTTGCAGCCCATGCCTTCCCCAAGTTGGTCTGAAACTTTCCTGCACATAAGAAGCAAAGACAAGGTATGGCTCAAAATTGAGCTGCTCTGCTCTGAAGTTCGAGAAGAGGCTGAAGAAACATTCAATGATCTTAGAAAGTTGTTTGAATCATTTCAAAGTAAGGTTCGGGCTATCACCTTGAAAGCCAAACATAAGAATCTTCAAAACTTGCGCCAAATGACAATCCATGACATGTTGAACTAAATAAATTTGAACCCTATTTTTTCGAGAAAATAATGCATACTTTACTGGGAAGCGTACTTAAACGGGTGCATACTTAGGCGGGAGGCTACTGTATGTCTCCATCCTTAGGCCTACTTCACATGAAAAGTCATTTACAATGTTCAACTTAATTCATGCATTCTTTTTGATGCAAAAGTTGAAATTAACCCCAAGGGATTTACACTAGGAGCTAATGTTGTAATAGAAAAAACTTTTCAATTTGTTACAACTTATTATTCAATGATGAACTTTATGGCAATGAATTGCCCCCAAGGTAAAATATTTCATACCAATAGATTTGGGAAGCCAATTTGCAACCCTTGGGGTAATTGTTCCATGATTTATGTTGACATCAATGCTCAAACATCTATTACTAAGTTGAAGCCCAAGAATGACCCAAGATGCCCAAAAATAACCCAAAGTGCTCAAAGTTGGCCCGATTTCACTACCTTATCCTGGCCCTAAAGTGTTTTGGATATTGCTTAGTTTTAATATAAGCTTGGATGATCACATTATAAGGGATGTTTACCATCCACCATTTGACTAAATCTCTTAATGGAACATGTGATGTGCGACTTGTAGTAAGATACAACTAGCATGTATGTGATGTAGTACAATTGTTTTCTCACTTCATGATTGTCAAGATATCAATAATGTTATGTTAGTTGCACTACTCAACTTTCACATTCATAAAGTTGGAACCAGGAAATGTATATCCTTGTTTTACATAAATTCATTACCATCCCTCACATTTCCATTCATTTTGAACATTTCTCCATTTCTCTTTATTCCTCTCATGGTTAGCAATATTTTATCATCTTCTAAGGCCCCAACCATGTATACTATGTCAAGTACATAAACATGGTGTAGACCCATCATTAACACTTCTTCCATGAAACCTCCTCACATTATGAGGCCCTCATACATATCCATGCACTTCCCATAATTCAACATTGTAGTTTCCCATCATAAATGTGTCTTGTCCTCATTTTTCCATATCCATTGGATAACCAATTAATAATCTTTTACATTCTGGAATCCATTTCCATTGATTATTATATCGAATGCATGGTCACACTTTTGTTTTCACATTGCATATATTCTAAAATGTGCATGAATGGTTGATTCTTTTTTTGCAACCCAACATATTGTTCTTTTAATTACATCTTGTTTTGTCTCTAGTTTCAATTTAGGTCACAATATTATAATCTTGGTTGTTGGTTTAGTTCCGTGATGGTGGGGGCATTAGCAACTACATAGATTCACTTTTGTGAAATCAATGTTGATATTGCTTTCTATCACCTTCTACCCACCTCATTTTTTCCGTTGTGTCCATTTTGTTTTGAATCCTACATTATTCTCTATTCCACTAGTGTACTTTGCCCCCAAGGGATTATACCTAACCAACACACTTTTATGAAGCACATTATTTAAATGCATTAATTGCCTATAATTAGATGCAATATTTCCACCAACTACTAATAAAATAAAACATTGGCATGTTCATGAGTTTTGATAGAATTAAATATTGAATTTTTGAACTTGGGGGCTTCTTTAACACTTGATCTAACATTAGTCCTTTCTTTCTCATTTGCTAGATAATGATTATTTACCAACTAGCCCACAATTATTTTTTCTTACATCCCATTTTCCCCTTGGCGATCATTTTGAAACCAAAATCTAAAGGGCATTCAATAGTTTCATTTTTTTTATTTCTCTAAAGTAATGAATTAGTTTTCTTCAAATTATTACCCAATTTTTTTTTTGAAGGTTGTATTGGAATTGGACATTTCGTTAGGGCATTCTTGTCCCCTTATTCAATGTTCATTTGCCAACCCCACTTTTCGTAATCAATTGCATTCTACTCCGAAGTGTCATGTGTTTCCCCTTTTTGTACATTTCATAAGTTTTCCCAATCATTAATTTCAATCCCACCAAAAATATTGTGACACATGGCCGTTTTCTGTGCAAAGGGATGACCTAAATTAACCATTTTACTGAATGAATATGATTCAACTATTGTTTCTAAGCAATGTTTGTGTGTTGTGTTAGGTTTCCAATTAACTTTTTTGCATATATCCAAGGATGTAGCATATGATGTAAACAACAATGTCTTAAATTCAATCTACTAGATGCCAACCACTACAACACAAGGAAAGTGATGGGTTATGCACTCTAGACAATACAAGCTCATTGGCGATAATTTTTGAATCATTTACAAAAAACCATTTTGACATTAGGTACTACTACATTTGTGGTCAAAACATTAATTATGAATGGGAACATAAACCAAAATATTGAAGATATTGATAGTAACGTTTAACTTTCAAACACTCTGTCAACATTTATGTTCATCAATTTGTCTAATACATCATTAAAGGAGAAAAGATGCCCTCCTAGTTATAGAACACCACATTGCATCAAGCCCATGGTTTGTATGTTCCTTAACAACCAACATTTTTTCAATGCACATCACATTTCTTCATGTCCTTTAAAAATGTTTAGTTAATAATTGATTGCTTCCACACAATGTCACTCACATGACATATTTCTAACAAGTTGCATAACATATTTTTAGACTATGATGAAATTACTATTTAGGATGTCTCTTTTTTATTCACAACATTTAACAAAAACATTTTGTTCAAATAACAATCACTCCTCATCACAAATGCAAGGCATGGATAGAAAATACAATGGCCACACTTGGTCCAAAGTGATCACAACCAATATCAAGAATACCTTTGGGTTGAACTTGAAAAAGTTTCAATGTTTGGGTCATTTGCATCGTGTGCAAGACAACTACAATTGCTTCATTCATTTTGATGTTCACAATGAGATTGTTTGGATTTTAAAATCGGCCCATATTCCAGTTAAAAGGCAAATTGTGTTGGGTCCTTTTACTACCTCACTTGGATGCAAATTTTGCAATTCCCTCCCATTTTGTGTCAATGACTACAAAGGTCAAATTTTTTATGTTGTCCATAAACTGTAATCCATTTCAAAACCAACGACTCACCTTGGTGTCCATTTACACCCTGTTGGAGATGGTAAATATAAAAAAATTATGGAAGAAACTAAAATGTTGATCGAAGAAGAGGTCAACCAAACACTGGACATGAAAACATCCACTATTTCCTTGAGTGCCATCAAATATTTCTTTGCCTAACATTTGATCACTAACAATGGCAATGGCAGCCTTGAGCTTTTAAAAGGTGACCAACTTCAACAAATATAAGACAAGTTTGTCGAATTGAACTCTCCAAATGTTTGTAACCTTGTTGTTTCATTCAAACATCGTTTGGGTGGAGGTTACATTGAGAATATCTTTAAATTGAAGTTCATGAATTGCTATGATTACATTTAAGAATCTTTTTTCCACAAAAAAATTTGACCATAATGTTTTTATTTTCAAGATGTATGTTGACAAGGTTGGGAATCAAGTGGACCTTGTTGCAAAAATGTAGCATGGGGAAGATCACTCACCACTCATTATTTACTATTTATTGTTCACCCACTAACATTGTTGTGATCTGCAACATAATTTTATTTGTTGTACATGGATTGTAAGTTTTGGTAGAAGTTATGGGAGGATCGGGTTGTTAGTCCATGTGCTTGGTTATTATCCAATCCTTCAACTTGATGAATGTTGAATTTAAGATGTCTCTACTTGAACTAGTACCATTGGGAAATCCTTGGTATTTTTCTTCGAAAAGGTGTTAGTTTTGTTTAAATGAGTTTTTCCACTTTCATCTTTAATTGTTGTAGGCTAATTGAGACCCAACTCCCCACATAGCCAAAACCCAAGCAATTGCACCCTAATTTTCCTTTGTTGTTAGCACACCCTTGACCCATGTTTCCTAGATCTTGTTTTTTTATACAAGTGATCAAACAATGAAATAAAAGGTATGTTACAATGTGTACTTGCCTTGCTTAATGAAGTTGTTCCATTTTCAATTGTATCCATGGCTCCTCCAATGCTTCATTGGTCCATTTGTCTCTAGTGTTCATAGGATTGCATGTATTAACTTTTTAAAATTTTCTTATTAATTTTTATATAAAAGATGGTGGGACATTGTCCTTGTCTTGGCTTAACTAGTCCTTCAATCCACTTCACCTCCTACCAGGCACATTCAACAACATCATGATATAAATCCCCTTGGCCCCAACCTCCAACATTTTGGGGGTATGTGTTATGGCCTTACAAGATGTGTGTTTGAATTTTTTATATTTTTTCTAACACTTAAGAAAGTATGAAAGGTCATGGTATATGTGAAATGCATGTCTCTAATTGTTGGGAAAAAGTGATCAATGCATAAAATTGTTCAAAATCATTCCAAACTAAGTTTTGCTCTATTGTTTTTGTGTAGGTGGTAGATGTGCACAATAGACTATGATTTCTTGGAGCTAGATGAAACCAAACTTGTTTTTGTCATTTTAGTGTTCAATCCAATTGCCTATCACCAAACTCTCATTTTCACCCAAACTTGAGGACCTTGTAAAATTAATCCATGTTTTTCACATAACCAAACATCAAAAGTACCCCCCATGTTCCCCCTTGCATATTGAAATTCAACTCACGGCCCCATCATCAAACTCAGCCCTTGTAAAATTATTCAAAATTTTTACAAATATGCCCACCTAAACCCCCCAATATTGAGCACTAAAATCTGATAATTGATCACCAATATGAAACACTTAGAACAAAAATATTCTCAACCAACTGTTTGGTGATAGGCTAAAAATAGAACACCCATAAGGTTTTTGTGTTTTAACATAAGCCAGTTGTTGCACTTCATGGATGCTCATTGACATACATGTGTTTAGTGATGGGCCAGTTTACCTCAGGGAGTCAAACTATAAAAGGAAGGACTTAAAAAAAAACATTGGTTAATTCATATAAATCAAGAAAAAAAGAGAGGAATAATAATCCTATGTAAAAATCAATAATATCATATCACTTTCATGATCTCTGACCAATCCTATCACTAATAAATTTGGGAATCTATTTAATTAAGAATCCCACCCTAATTGTTAACAATTTACATTAGCTGATTAAATATTTAAGTGCCATTGATATTTGAATCCCTCATTAAAGAGGTAGGTATTTATTCACAAGCATTCACCTCTCCAATTAACTAGATGAGGTGCTTTTCATGTTCAGTTTTATTTATTTATTTATTTAGTTTTTTGCAATGAGCCAATTTGATGGCCCATCATTCAAAAAACGTCAAACTATGGAGGCTCTTCAAATAGAAGATTCTATTTTGAAGTATAGAGTTCCTCCCCTTTGGCCCACCTACAATGCATGACACCTAAAGGTGACCCCAAATGTCAAGCTTAAATATTCTTCCCACACAACGTATAACCCCAAAAACTTGGCGTATTTATGCAATACTTCACATGCTGAACAAAGTTACACAACCCGTTTGTCAAAATCTTTTTTTTTGGCAGAGATAATGCTGGTCGAAATTGATGACTTTCATCCAAATGTGGCTGAGGTGGCCCATATTTGGCCACAAGGATTTATAGGGAGCTTAAGGGTTAGGGCTAAATAACCCCTAACCCTGCTATGGCTTAGTTAATGTTCTCCAACGTGGCGCGTGAAATTCGTCAATGGGAACAATATTTTTTAACAACAACTTCGGCTGCTTTCTAAGTAAGCCTAGTCCGGTATGCATCCATATACCTAAACGCACATTGCGCATACCGGCGGATTTCCACAACCGGAACATCTGCAAAAACGCACGGGACTGTGTTGCACAACCTCGGAAAAATATAGTTGTAATTGTCCCGCGTGCGCCGCTTCACTACTGCCTAGAAGTTCTCGATGTAGTTCAACTCATAGTGAAAATTTGGGTAAAAAATGGACAAGTGGCCGCATTTTGCAAACAACTCCTCCAACAAGCAACGCTAAGCTTTTAAATCTGGTTGACTTGCCATAACATTGCGCGCGTAGCAAGCCTTTCCATCTTTGCACGGATTGTTTTTTTGATCCTTGCATTCAAGTCGGAGCCCAGGTTGCCAAAGACCACGCTCCTCGAGAATGATCTTGAGGCCCTTGGGCTCCCCATATAGAAGTGGCAGATGTGCGGGTGGAAAGCACATTTCTTGAACAATCCCATTGTCGTAAATCGTAGGCCGCATCTGTGGTTGCTTGCCGTCGCGGCCTAGGTTCATCTGCTTTACCCGTAATGCATTGGCCGTGAACACAATGTGGTTTGTGGCATTATCAAATGCGAAAATCGCTTGAGCATTTGGAAAACAACGTTTGAAAATGGGTATCGCCTTTTCGACAACCTGCTTGGCAAGATCCTCGGTTGCCCACCAACCGTCGTAATTCTTGCCAGGCTTCATGATTTCATAGGCCTCTTTCGCACATTTGTTGTTCATGGTTGCATCATCCTCCGCAAGTGTCAGGCGTCCGCAAACATCAGCGAGAAAGTCACTGACATGCAGAGCCAGACCAGCTCCCTTTTTGTGCAAAGGCTACTCGCTAGCTGGAAGCCATTACTTTCCCTGGCCATCAAATGCATGGAATATGGATTTGTCATGTGTGACGAAAATTAGCGGTTTCTCCCCATTTTGCAGGTTGGGCCAGATGACATCCAAGTAATCATCGGTGAACGTTAGCATCCGCTTTTTGTGCTTAGCCATTTTTGCAAGGAATTGTCCATGGTAAGCAACAACATCGTTTCGTTCATGCCTATCCATGTACACTCCTTTGGTGGCTTCTCGGTAATTATGTCCGAAAATTTTCATCCATTGAATAACAATGCGCTCGGACAATTTCATAGAGAGCCCATCATCAAGCTTTGGCAAGACTTCCTTGTTGATGTACTTTGTCAGAGTGTGGATGCGCACCTCAAACTTGTTTTCTTGAAGGTAAGTGTCGATCTTCTCTCATACATCCTCATCCCAAAGGAAACATCCTAATTTTTTATGTTTTCCGCGTTTTGACACGGGAATGGCACCCGAACGTAGAAAGGTGTTAGCCCAATTTTGGATTGCCTTTGCGCAGTACGCACCTTTGCCATTTATGGCTGTTGTCGTCATTGCACTGGTTGATTGTCGCTTCTCTCCATTCTTAACAAGGCGAAGGTAAGCTAGGACAGTAGATCACCGCAACAAATGCATAGCACTTTCACCCTTTTGAGCAGCATTTTGTCTTTGTTGCTCAAGAAGAGTGATTACGTCTGTAAGGCGTTGCGAATCCTTCCATGCGGCGTTCAAGGTTGCCTCCTTTTCGTCTTCACTATTATCGTCATTAGTGTCTTGCTACTCGTCGTCTTCGTTGCTACTGTCACCATTGGCGACAGGCGCAAAGAACAAGGTCAACTTCTTGGTCCCAACAATTGCCTTCTTCTACTTCTGGCGACGCCGGCGCTTTGAGCGTTCCAAGTTCCCCACATAATGGGCAGGCCGTTTGCTCTTCAACTGGACTCGCAACTCTTCCAACTGCCCCTGCGCCTGTTCCGCTTCGTCCTCGCTAGGCTCTTCCACGTCCTCAAACTCAAACTCTTCTTCCTACCAAACAGCATCCTCGCCAAGCGTATCAACGTCAACATCAACAGTCGTCTCGCCGTTGAACACAGTCACCTCTTCCTCCTCGCGTCCAAACTCATCCTTGTCGCAACGTGCTTGCCTGGCTTCAACTAGTCTCTTGAGTTGCTGCTTTCGTTTGTTAAGTCTCCCCATGGTGGCCACTACTATCTGCAAATTGGATGTGGGTGAAGACAAAGTAGTATGGGCTTGTGCATGCCTATGCACGGGCTCGCCAAAAGGAACAGAGGCCGTGCCACTCCATAACCCTAACCCTACATCCCCTAACCCAAATTCAAAAACCTCCTCGGATTTATGCTGAAATTTTTGGCCCAAATTTGGCCGCCAAACGTTTTTACAGGTCACCTTTAGGTGTCATGCATTGTATATATGTGAAAGGAGGACAACATTTAAAACATATGGGATAAAAGTGAAGTGCTATGGAGAACACATTGGGAACTTGATGGGAACCCATTGGAAACATAGTGAGACACATTGGGAACCAGGGAATGCTTCCCCCTCCTCCCTCAAACTTAAAAGGAAACAAAGCCAAGGCACCTTGAGTGCATGCTTGGGCCTTCCCATTGGCTGTATGAAATTTCTCTTCCCAAAAGAGTTTGTCACCATTTTTGGCCTGGGCTAATACCCCTTGCAAAGAACCCGACCTATTTGCTAGTTATATTTATCACTTGTGGGGTACATCCTAAATTTTAATTTCTGAAACTTTGGACACTTTCCCAAATAAAATTGTGCACTCTCAAAATATAATTCTGGAAGCGTTTCCCTTTGGCCCACCTACACAGGTTATGAGTATACCTTAAATTTGGAGGACCCATAGGCCCTGTGCTTTTCACTTGTTAAAGACTGCTCCAAAACTTACCCCACATTGGAATACTGATCATGAAAATGCCCTTCACAATTTAAAGACTCTTCCATAGTTTGCACTTCACATAAACAAAGAAGTCTGACCTCATACTGGAAATATATTAATCCTTCAAAGAATGATGAGCCTTAAAAAATGATATTTTTTGAATTTCAAATGGATGTGGGTGATGGAAATTCAAATGTTTTTCACATTTTCTGAGAGCTTTGGGGTGACAGGAGATTTTCTGAGAGCTTTCAAATGGTCTACTAGTGAATAATTTTCACATATATTTGGTGAGGTTTTGATGAAATAAGTGCATGCATTGAACCTTTAAGTAGCAACCTAGTCACCCGTAGGAGAGTACACCAACGAGGATGTTGAGAATGATAGGAAACATAAAATGTTTGCATAAGTTAATTTGAGCTGTTCTTATTGTGTATGGAAAATTGGATAAACATATCTGGGCCCTCGACCATTGTGCAGGGGTTTTGGGGACCCTATACAAAAACAACTACTGAAAGTTTAAGTGTTATATATATATATAGTATATATATATATATATATATATATATATGTAATATTAATTCTGGCCTAGGGTACAGATTGGGGATGGAGGTACATCAAAGTTATTTTTTTGGTGGCAAGCTTTGTTTAGGTATTTCACAAAATTGTTTGAGAAAACTTGACATTTTTGTGAAATCAAAACTTTGAAAAAGAAAAACATTACATAGACAATGATGACAAATAAAGGGGTAACCTTTTGGGCCCTATGCATGGGGACATGGCCTTATTTTGGACTCATTTATTGATTGGGTGAGTAATAGGACTTTATAAAATTATTCTGGGTTAAGAGTTAAGACAAATGACTTAGTGATCCATCAATTCCCAAAACACAAAATAAGAAAAGAAAAGCTGCCAACCAGTGTTGGGTGGTTCTTTGGTTTTTATGAGGAGCCTCCTCCGGTTCTGGTTCTAAAAGTTAAATTTAGAATGGTTCCCGTTCCCATTTCACACATAATAGGGGTATCAGGATTCCAGGTCCAGTTCTGGTTTTGAAAATCAAACTCAATTCTGGTCTGGTTCTGGGTACCCAGACCGGATCTGACGGTTAACCTCTGGTTATTCTCTGGTTCTAGTCTTTTTTTCAAAAAATCTTGCTTTCAGAAATTTTGGTACCATCGCTCCAAAGAAGGGTATTAGCCAAGGCAAAAAATGGCCACCAACGATTTTTGGAATAAAAACTCTGTGCAGCCAATGAGAGACAGCCCAAAATGCTAGAGCCAGGTTTTTGCCGTTTTTTCCTTTGTGGGGGAGCAAGGAGGGAGCTTTCTCAAATTTGTGATGTTGCTCAAGTGGCAATCATCCATAAGAATATTTAGCCAAATTCGGTAATATTATATATATATATATATATATATATATAAAGTAGGCTAGGCCAAAGGAAAAGGACTACAAAAAGAAGAGCCAAGTAATTTGAATGTTTTCTAAGCAAAGTTTGTCTGAAGTTCAATGTATGCCAGATAGGTACCTAATACTGTAGCCTAGGGTTAGTTTCCACAGTGACAAAACGAATAATTTTGTTTTTTCAAAAAATGAATTCGTTTTATAATTTTGAAATTACATATTTTTCCATCATCTACTATGATATTGTCATATGAGTAGTGAAATTATTCAGAATACAGCCTATGATAATTATGATGATTTTCAACATGTCAACTTCATATATTTTCACATAATTTTATTTCACTATTTTGAGGATTATTTAATCGATTTTCACAAATTTTTTATTTCATTATTTTGAGGATTATTTAAAATGGCGAAACTGACCTTCAGGTAAGTTATGTAAACTAGCCAATCTGTTGGTTTGCCTGTACCTGTACCAGGCTTGAGTGACCCAGCACCCACCCGTGCACCATCCAAAAAATCCCGTTCTGGGATTTCATAGATGGGATGAAATTGTTCCCCAGGGGTCAGTTTACTTGGTCAGTATTTTTTTTTCTTCTGCTCCTTTTTCTTTCCAGCTAGATTTTTTTCGCTAGCTCTTCTTCTTTTTTTTCGGGGAACAGTTTTTTTATCACTTTTTTTTTGGGAAGCTCCTGCCTACCCCAACCCACCTACCATCCTTCTTCCTACCAACCCACCTACCTCCCTCATCCTGCTGACCCCCTCCCCACCCACCTCCTTTTGCACGAGCTTCCATTGCTAGAGCTTCTGACCTACAGAGAGCTTGAGTAGCTCAGAGCCTCAAGAGTGCAAAATCCACAGGAGCTTCGAGGGTTAGGAGCTTCGAGGGTTGGGAGCTTCAAGAGTGCCTCGGTAAGAGGAGCTTCAATGTGGTGACAATAGGAGTGCGGAAGTAAGAGGAGCTTCAAGGTGATGGCAGAAGTGGGAGCTCGAAGGTTCCCTTCTCCTCCTCCTTTTTTATTTTTTCCACTCCTTCCAGTCTACTTGGGCTAGGGAAACAATGGTACTAGCTCCATTAATTTTCCTTCCTGCAATTCCATCTCAACCTACAACATCAAGACTTATTGTTGTAAAATTGAAGCAAGAGAATTGTAGGCAAAAATATGATCAACAACATGGATTGAGATCTCATCATCTACTTGTTTTTTTGTGGTGCAAAGGTTGTGTACTTCGTTTTGAAAATGAAGGTGCCGAAGGACAATTATGGTTTAGAGATTTTCCCACCAGGCCACATCTACTCCAACAAATCAAGTCAAAAGCAACAACAAATAAGAACTTTGTGGTACGAAACCTAAATGAAAATCAAGACTTCTTGTTGCAAACTGTTCTAAATTTCTATTTTCAAGAGTAATTTCCCAATTCGTATAGGCCATGTTTGATGATGCCAAATGTTGAGGTTTCTTGGAATTTTTGTTTGTTCATCTTCGGTGCATGTAAAAGGACTTCGCAAATATTTCAACCCATCCTAGTACTCAAAGTCCATCATCCTTTACACTCCATATGATCTAGCTATGCTTCATGTTACCTTTGAGAAGGTGATTGATCTCCACCCATGTTTTTTTCATCTCATTAACTTTTTGGAGTCTGTCTTTGTTTGTGTCTCTCTCCATCCATGTTATCTAAAATTTGTCACAAGTTTCAAAAACACAAATCTATTTGTGAAATTCATGGAGAGAATCTGATAGAAAATCTAGAAAGAATTTGCTAAAGATTAATTGGGGAATCACTATTGTAAGGAGTTTTTACTTAAGCTTGCAAATCTAATATTGACAAAAATCTATTATATGGGTGTGGCCGAACATGACCTAACAAGCAATTATCAAGAGGTTCATGACCGATGTGCCATTTGGAGTGCTTTTCTTTAGAGGTTTAGATTCCTCTTTAGTGGTTGTAGTGGCATCACAACATCTCAACGACACTGAAACTATCAATGTCTAGAGTGCCTAACTTCACATTTTCTTTGTCAACCTCAAGGTTACGATATATTTTGATTAGTATTTGAAAGATCTGAATATGATTCCTACTCAGGTGTAGTAGTATATAACAAGAGGGTGAAAATCCTTTAAGGTGTACCACACAAGACGAAAAGGGCCTAATCCTTATTGTAGTTTTTTTTTTACCCTATATTTTGATCCCCATAAAAAGTAATAAGTCAAAAGTTGTCAAAATTTTCAAAAGGATTATTTTTAAACCATTGCAATTTTAGATCCATCATAATCATCCATATATGTGTATTAACATGGTAAAAAAAAGAGGTAAAAAAGACAAAAAAAGGTGATGCTATGAAAAGAATTTGGTACATTTTAAAGAATTTGGACCTAGGATGCATGTGTGGATTGCAAGAATGATTTTGTGAATTGGTTTTTTGAAAGAATTAAAATTCATTGGCATCATGGAATAAACTAAAAGTTGGAATTATTTAACTTGGTGATCTAAATTACTTCAGCAATATTTTGAAGTGAAATTTGGGTGGGTTTTTTGATATAATTATAGGGACCACATGATCTATGAGCTACAAAGGAAATTGTAGATTACCTAAAAACAAACCACCATGAATGCAATATTTTTTTAAACAATTGTTTAGGGTAGTAATTTATCTTTGAGGTAACCACATATTTACCATTATGACATGTTCCCCATTTTAGGGTGGGGTTGTTTTGGATTTGGTCATTTTTTGCATATTTTTGTAACACATGTCACCCATGTTTTTTTATTCAAGACATTTTACTTTCATTTTACAACATCTTGTGTTAATAGTTTAAAATACATTCTCACATATTCTTGTATGTATGTTTGATGAAATTATCAAAAAATTGATTCTAATATTGCACTCAAACTAAAAAACCTTTTTTTACCCCAAAAAGTAACAAGTTCAAACCTAGAAGGAAAGCAATACCTTCATGAAGGTATTCTATAAACACCATGGATTGAATTATTTTGGTCTAGGTTATTGGATGGGTATTGCTTATGCCTAGAATTACTCAATGCACATGTAATACCCATATTAAGGTATATTAAAATTCCTTTGGCTCCATAACATATCTAATGAATCTTGGAGTGGTATTGCATAGCCATACCAAAACCTAGAAGAAAGCAATACCCTATTTGGGGTTTTTTACAAACACCATGGGCTCCTGGAAGGGTATTGCATTACCCAAACAAAACTAAGAAGGAATGCACCTTCATGAAGATAATTTGTAAATATTATGGATTGAATTATTTTGGTCCAATCTATTGGAGGGATATTGCTTATGCCCAAAATTACACAATGCATGTGCAATACCTTTCTTAGGTATATTAGAAATTGTTTGGGCTCCAACACATATCTATTAAGACTTGGAGGGGTATTGCATAACCATACCAAAATCTAGAAGGAAAACAATACCTTATTTGAGGTAATATACAAACACCATGGGTTCAATTATTTTAGTTCGGGTTATCGAAGGGGTATTGCTCATGCCCAAAACTACTCAATTCACATGCACTAACCCCTTTTACAGTATCCATAAAACCTTTGGGCTCCATAACATATATTTTGGAATTTGGACGGGTATTACATAACCTTAGCAAAACCTAGAAGGTAAGTAATACCCATATCATTTTGCAATAATATCATAAACCATGAAACAAAATAATGTTTTTTAAAATATTTATTTCATGCTCATTATATGATGCTAGACATATTGATTCAAAGAAATGAAGGTATTACAAAGTTCCTCACATTGATGTTAGAAGGTCCACTTGAACAAAATTATGGAATTTAAATGTAAAACTTGCATCATTTTGGGATATTTGCATTCACCTTGAAACTTGGGGGGGTATTGCATAATTTTATCAAAACTTAGAAGCAATATAATACCTGCACCATATTGTGATAATATCCTAAACCATGGTACAAATGAGGGTATTGTCAACTTAGTCACATTAATGGTAAAAGGTAATGAAATTATCACTAAAATGAGGGTATTGCAATTACACATCAAAAATTTATTGAAATGACCTTATACCATGAATGTGGCCAATATTGTAATACCTTCATGTACATATACCAACGATTTTGCATTGTCCAAAAGGGATGCAAAAAAACTAAGGAAAGATGATGGGTGTTCTCAAAATGGATTAGAAGATTAGAAAAAAAATGTGTGGGTGGGTCTTCAGCATTTTTTTGTGACAATGATCTTTTAACGGCCTGGGAATTTGAACTGTTGCTATTAAAAGAGGAGGAAACTTTGGAACACTATGGAAGTTAATTGATTTTTTTTGTTAGGTTTTTTTTTGTATTATTTTTTTTCTTTTTCATTTGATGATGATGCTGCTACATTTTTCAAAGAAAGTGTAGTAGGAAAAAGAACAATATTATTTGTGTTTGAATTTCATGCATTGCATTACTAATTTTTGTAGCCATTATTGTTGTTACAAAGCATTTGAGTTGTTGTTGTTGTTGTTGTTGTTGTTGTGGTGATTACTTTGGAAATAAACTGAAAAAAAAATATGTAGAAAAAATGTCAACCACCAAAATGTCATACCTCTGGGCGTGTAGTTAATGTACCACATCTAACGCAACACCATCACACATGATTATTCAAGTACTTCCATGAAGATTCCAAATCATGGTTGATTTTAAGCTAAAGTTTGAAATTTAGTTGATTTGAATCAATTGGGTTGGTTGGCAATGGATTTATTCGGAGAGAAGAGTTCTTGATGGAGCTTCAAACTTGGGTTGATTTTATGGAACTTTCAACAAATTTGATTTGTTTATGAGTTGGATCTGCAACTTGTAATTTCACAAAGATCTTGAAAAAAGAAGACATGGGTACCAATTTGTAGAGAATTTGGGAAAGAATTCTCATGACAAATTAGATCAATGGGTGTAGCACACAAGATGTAAATCCTATCAAGCAAGATCAATTGCTGGAAAAAGGATTGCTTACTCTTGAATGTACTAGAACCTCTTTATTTATTAAGTTGACAATGTTCATAACTTATCTTTTGGAATTTTAAAATTCTCATTAAAAATAAAGTTCATAAAAAAATTTGCACTATACATAACCATGGGTTTATATATATAATTTTAAATTAATATATATATTTAATCAATTATTATATTATTTTAAATAAATATGAAGATATTATATGTATTAGAATGAATCAACAATATAATTCCATAATAAATTTTATTATATATAATGTGTTACTCAATATGTTACAAATAACAATATATTTATGCCAATATTTAAGCCAATATTATACATCATAAAAAATAAAATTTATGTAAGGATTTATGTTATATACTTATGAAATATAAAATATTACTGACCTATTACTATAAATTATTTGAACTTAGAAATTATTTATTATATGTTAGAAAAGTTTAAAGTGAATTTTCAATCATACATAGGATTAATATATGGGAGAGATCATTTTTTATTATTATGTGAACCATTAAAAAAAATGCACTTTAACTTTTTAAAAATAGACATCAAAATCTTATTAAATTATAGATTTTATGTTTTTGTTTTTTGAAATGAATTTAAAACTTTAAGAAGGAAAAACTTTAAAATGTACATCATTGAAGAAATGTTAAGCATGAACTTTCATTTTTTGATTTTGACAAACTATGAATTTCCAACGTTAAGTAGTAAATTTTACATTAAACCCTAAACCAATGTACCACCAATCTGACCAATTTCATTTTACTTTCAGTTTTATATGTGTTAAATCATATTGAAAGGTGAACAAATAATTTTGAAAACATGAATTTCATGATGTATTGGTGGGGAATCAAATATTTAAAAAATATTTTCATGTTTCATGGTTAATGGATTATCACAATACATACATGTATTGCATTTAAACTCCATAACTTTATTCAAGTGACCTTTTATTATCAATGTGACCAACTTTGCAATACTTTCATTTATTTGAATTAATATGTATGACATGATATATTAAACATGGAATAATTTTTAAAAAAAAATATCCTTTTGATTCATGGTTTAAGATATTATCACAATATGATGCGAGTATTATTTTCCTTCTATGTTTTTGTATGGTAATGCAATACCCTTCCAAGTTTCAAAAGATATGTTATAAAACTCAAGGGATTTATGGGATACCCTACAAGGGGTATTTCATGTGCATTGAATATTCTTAGCCATTAGTAATACACCTTTGATAGTTTAAACCAAAATAATTTAACCCATGGTGTTTATTGAATATCCCAAGCAAGGTATTACTTTGTTTGTAGGTTTTGGTGGGGCTATGAAATACCCCTCCAAGTTTCAAAAGATATGTTATGGAGTTCAATCTATTTTTAAAATACCTTGTGAGGGGTATATATTGCAGATGTATCGAGTAGTTTTGGCCATGAATAATTTCCCTCCAATAGCGTAGACCCATGGTGTTTAATTATAAAATACAACTAATGAGGGTATTTGTTTCCTTGTTGGTTTTCATAGGGTTATGCAATACCTTTTCCACGTGTCAAAACATATGTTATGGAGCCCAATGTATTTTTGGGATACCCTAAGAAGGATATTGCATGTTTAGTGAGTCCTTCTAGGCATGATCAATACTTGTCTAATAGCCTAGACTGAAATAATTCAGCTCATGGTGTTAATGTGTAGCCCAATGAAAATATTGCGTTCCTTCTAGGTTTTGTTAAGGTTAGGCAATACCTCTCCAAGTTTCAGAAAATATGATATGGAGCCCAAACTATTTCAAGGTTATCCAGAATGGGGTATTGCACATTCATTGAATTTTTTTTTATGAATTTGAATACAACATACACTATATGTGTCTAGATTGAATTGGAGCTCCATATTGCTTTGATTATCCACTTGGTTTGGAATACCCCCATGGAAAACATTCTTTGAGTAAAACTTGTAATACTTTTATATAGGGTGTGTCAAATATTTTAATTCTCCCCTTATTTATTTGTTTGACTGAACAAGACCAAATTCCATGCAATACCTTCATTTCATTCTTTCTTCATCATTGTCAACCATTGGAGGTCTATTGGAGTGGTAACCATGTAGGTAGGTGTAGCCATGTAGGTGGGGTTTGGTAGGTATTTACTTAAAGTGTTGATAGGTAGGAAGGTGGAAGGGTAGGTAGGTAGACAAATAGATGAGGGGGTGGGTAGGTGGGTGGAGATGAGAGTAGCACATTTTTAATTTATGGGTGAGTAGTTAGATAGGGAAGAGTCTGCTTTTTATTTAAATATATAGACGAGTAGGTCAGAGGGGGTCAGTGGGGGGTTGTAGGTGGGTGGGTGGGAAAAGTTTCAAAAGCAAAAAAAAAAAACTGGGTGAGGGGTGGGGAGAAAATAAAGTTCCAAAAAAAAACTTAGATCGGGAAAAAAAAAACTGGGAAGGGGGCGGGGAGAAAATAAAGTTGCAAAAAAAACTGAGATCAGGGCTGAGAAAGGGGGAAAAAAAGTCAACCTGGGATGGCACAGGGATAGAAAAGAGAATCCTGTCAGTGCACCATCCATCCAAGTCGTTGCACTGGTGGGTGTTGGTTCACTCTGGCCCCTGTAACAAGTGCTCTAGTACATGTGCAGCTTCAACACATGTCTGTCAAATAATTAATTGATTTTGAAGCTTCCCTATTTTCCTTTTCTTTTTTGTTCTTTCAAATTTTTTGTGTGGAAAATGTTGACATCTCATAATATACTTAGTGTCATTCTCTAAGCTGCCTAAGAGCATCTCCACCGGTGTTTAGTATGTGACTCCAAACAGTGAAATTTATTGCGAAAAAGTCAAAATGTGTCGGTTTAGCCCAGGAAATTGGTTTTTTTGCACCAAATTCGTGCAGCTTGCCATGGCCGGTAAAAGCCACAACACAGTTGTACACCTCCAAAAAATAGTGTAATAGTTTGGAACTGACTGTGGCTCAGTATTTCTGATTGGTCGATCATAATGATTGGTCCAGGTGGTTTGCTATTAGTAGTTCCCACGTATATGCAGTTCCGGCTACAGTTTTATTGGTGGGGTTGCCAAAAAGAAAACAGCTAAACTTAGACATTTAATTTTATTATCCAGTCTGACATACTGAGCACCTGTGGAGGTGCTCTAAGTACAACACTAATTTCAAACAGAGAGTGTAGTGGACAGGCCCCAATGAACAGGAACCCATCAGTGCATCAGTCGGCCATTCTGCCCATTTTATTAGGTTCCTCGTTTTTTTTTGAGGCCTGACCCTTTTTTCTTCATTTTTTGCTGGTTATTTTGAAAAAACTCTGACCTCGACTACCCCTGGTTTCGAATTTAAAATATTACCCTCCATTTTCCTCCTACCTACCAACTAACCCCCTATATATCTACCTACTATATTCACCCCTGCACCACACCTTCCTACCCACCCTATAAGCAGTTAAGCAATGTCAACATAAAAAATATCGAGAAAAATGTAGGTAATGCAAAAACCCATCCACCTCTATTTATTCTCTATTCTCACCTTGAATGAGGATAAAGTTGCAACCTTACATGTGCATATTGCACTTTGTGAGATACCCTTGCTTTGATATAAAGTGAGGTACCCTTTATATTAAACTCACTGTACGTCCCAGAATGCAATACCCGCATGCAGCCTTTTTTTCTCATTTCTAGAAAATATTTTATTTTTAAAAAATTTCATTCTCTTAGATTTTTTGTTCTTCATTCTTTTCCTTTTTTTTTTCTGGTTCTTCATTATGCCCACATGCAAGTATTGCATAAACTACCACAAAAAAATTGACATTTAATATTTTTGATGCAAGTTATATTGCATGACTTGACTAAAAAACCAATCAACATTTTATGACCTTGCTACAAGTACTACAATATCAACCAAACAACTAGTGTGTATTGTCAAATCATATGCAGGAATTACAAGTTCAACCCCAAGGACCCAATGCACATATTGTGATTCTCATGTAAGTATTGCAATGGCTATCACATTACACATGTGGTTTACAATTCCTATGCATGTATTGCATTAAAAACCTTATATTGATTGGGATTTTATGCGTGATGTACTAAAGTATTTCAATATGCCACAAACTCATAGTTATCATTATGAGGCAAAATTGAAGCATTGCATTAATGCATTCCTTGCATTCACCATTTGAAAATATAGTACAAGTGTGAAATTACAATAAACATGTCCATCTACAATAATGGTAAACCAATATGCATATTGCAAAACTCAAAAGTGCATTTTATAAAGCTCTAAAAACTGACCTTCAAAAATGAGAAAAATATCAAAATTTACTTGAAAAAACTCCACTAAGTATTCTACGTGCTACTTGTTGTCTAAGCCTGACCCCTCACAAAACCTAAAAAATATCACTATCGTCCAAAGTGTCATGTGCCCCTATGTTCAAAGGTAGCATCCATGACTTGAACATTTTTGCAACTATGACTAAATTTTAATCATGTAATCATGTCTTTCATTATGTTTACATTTACATGATTAAAGCATGTGGTTTGACTTTAAAACATGTTTGACAAAATAACAAAAATATTGGACACATTTAAACACTAGGAAATTTTTATGTGAAAATAATTTGTTATTTAGGTGCATGTATATTTTATGAGTAATATGTTCATAATTAACATTAGAAAAAAATATTATTTTATATATAATTTAAATATTCCAAAAGGTAATCCCAAAAAAAGACAATTAAATACTTGAAATAACTTACAATCATTAACCAATTGTGAACGATTTAAATATTACAATTTTGCATATAAATCACAAAAATAGATTTAATCCAACATCATGATGTTGAAACTTTTTCTTCTTGGAAATCAATATTAACTTGGTTTTGGTATATAAGTTTTTAGATGGCATGGGTGTAATATGTAGGAGGTTTAGGTAGTTGTAGGTAATTTAGGTATAGGTAGCCTATAAGGTATATACATGATGTATGGTAAATAGACCTTAATTACATAGCCTAGGTATGTAGGCATTGGTAGGTTACTTACATACTTATGTTAAATTATTACTTAGTAATGATTTTTTTTTCTAGTGAATTTTTTTTCTTGAAATGGAATATTTTGTCAAAAATTCCATTTAAAAAAAATTCATTAAAAAGCTACGAGATTGGGGAGGGTTTCACCACATTTTTGCATATTGGCTAAAGTTTCCAAAGATTCTTGAAGTAAATTCACTAATTAAATAAAAATCTACCTAGGGATGTTCGTCACCTTGGCGAATTAAAAAAACTGAAAAAAAACCATTGTTACTTAGTCACTTATCATGTACATCAATTGATGTTTAATTAAATAATTAAGTGTACTAACCATTGTAATTAACTTTTACATTGACTTAATTAGTGTATCTATCTACCTACCTAATTAGTGTACTTACCTTTTTAATTACGTACCTACTTATTTAATTAATGTTCTTACCTCCTTATCTATTTGCTAATCTAAGTGATGTAGCTATTTAATTATTTTAGGATAATATTGTATGGGATATGGGAATGTTTATTTTTTAAAATTTTTTATTTCATATTGTTTGTCATCATTTCTTATAAACAATGTAACTGAATGCATTATGAACATCCAAAATAATAATAAATAATAATAATAATAAATTCAGAGTAAAAATGGTAAAGATTGAAACTTTTAATTTAAATGAAAACCTTAAGTTAAATTATGATTATGGGTCTTGATGATTTGGAAATGGGTTCATTTGAAGATACAAGGTTAACAATTGGTTCAATTTCAACACCCAGTGCACCATTTGATTTTGAAACCATTGTAACCTTGAACATTTTGGACTCAAAAGCAAACTTTGCATGTGAGTTTCTCAAGATTCAATTGACCTTGAATTTGAAAGCATGGGTTTTTCATTGTAAGTTATTTTTCCCTCTACATTTTTTCACAATCAATGATGGCAAAAACTAGATCTTGTCTGACCTCAATCCATGCAATGTGCCATTTGTCATTATGTTTTGCAAACCTATAATTCTAATAGTACCACTAAAAACAAGAAAGGTTTGATTACTTATAATTAACAACATGGGATGATGTCTGAAAAAACACACTTTGTTTGAATATCTAATCACTTGGCGACAATGGAAAAGTGCCAATTTATCACTTGTTGTAAAAGAAAATCATTGAAAAAAGGGCAAGATGAGATTTCATGTTGATTACAGGGGCATCACGAAACATTTTGGGAGTGTTAATCCTTACCAAAAAGATGATGTGCAACAAAAACAATTCATGGAAGATTTGTTGTTTTTCGTTGCCAAAGGCTATATGCCTATTTTTGGCATGGAAAATTAGTGGTTGAAACATCTATTCATGCACCAAAATCCTCAAGTTGTGTTTTTTAATCAAAAACAAATGGTTCAACATGCCATCCTTTCATTGATGGCTAAAACCACGGACCAGTATGTGATGCTAACTTCAGATTCTTGTGTTATAACACTTTTTTTTTTTGATTTGTGAATGTTTAAATTTGGACATGATACATTTTACTCTTGTACTTATTTTCATCAATTCACAATGGGTACCTTTCCATGTGAGAGTAGGATTGTTTGAAACATTGATATAATTAAAGTTACAATGATAACACAAGTGAAAGATCTACTTTCGTCTTATTCCTTGTGTGACAAATTGATTGTATATGTGAAGGATGAATGGCAATCTATCCACTTCTTCATCAACTTTTAGATTCGTGGTCACATGTTCTTTTCAGCTTACATATATATATATATTCAAATTAATAACCAATCCAACAAAAAATTGACCAATTCTCAATATGATTCAAATAACTAGCCTTTAAACCTTAAACCCAAGCATAATGGTTTAAACACCTATCCATGAATTAAATGAATGTATGGATGTAAATGTAGTTTGTCAAAATTGTTTTTTTTAGTTGCTAAAATAAGGAGTTGAAAGGCTTATTAGTGAAAGGTGTTAGTTTTTTTCATGCTTGTGACTATTATCTTAATAACCAACAATGGAAAAAGCCAAAAAAAATTGAATTTCCTACCTTCAAGAACACAAATGTGCCATTGATTGATTCACATTTTTGTTTTGTTTATGTTGACAAGAGCAATAGGCAAGCAAGCCATGATAGAATGTGAATTTAAGGAAAGATCATATGGGGTGAAGGTCTACACCAATGTTGGCAAATTCTTGTATTTCAATAAGTTATAAGGTTAGGTCTTAAGATCTCCAAATTGGAGGTTCCAAGTTTCCTTGGAATTGCCATTGAAACATAACAAAAAAGAATCAACTTATTTTCTAAATAATTAGAAACTAAATTGGGAATGGTCTCCTCTTTTTAAAAGGGTTCAGATTTTCTAGGTATAGAAGTACAATTTTATTAAAAGAAGTATAAATTTAGTCCTACATTTTAAGAAAGTTATTGCATTTGATTGGTTGTACATAATTAATATTGCATAATCTTTATTTTGGACTCTATGCACTAGTAGAACAAAATAATTACACACATTTATTTTGGGTTTACTTGTGTGTAATGGAGATGGAATTGGACCTTGTCTTTGATTGAATCAATTTTAATTTTTTTGTGAAAATGATCAGTACCAAAGGTTTTAGAAATCCAAAGAATCGGTCTTAAGATTAGAATGGAGGTTCCATCAAAAAACAAAACAAAAATATAAAATCAAGACTGAAGGCTCCTTTTTTGAAATCAAGAACCAAACAATACTAACTTACATTGTTGGCCATTTATTGAGTTTTGACTTGATTATCAATCCATTTACTAATAACCTTTTTGTCAATTTAAAAATAAAAATAGATTACTTAGATTGCTACAAGTTCGTGGAACCTATCTTAACATTTTAAGACTACACACAAAAACTGCTACCAAGGCAAAGGCAAAAACGAAATGTGGTGAAAATGTTTTTTTTCCCAAATTCAACGATGTTTTCCCCAAAAAGCAAAAGATCTGTGATAAAATATTCCATTTCCCCAATTGCATTTTCACAAAATTCACATAAAAGAATGACTGATTGGAACCAAGATTTTTGGAAAAATAAACATTAGAACTAGGGGTTAACCAGAGGTCAACTGACAATTAACTAATGGTTCTAATTTGAGTTAACTAAGTTTGTTTTTCACAACCAAAACCATAACTAGAACCACAATTGGAATTAAAAATTAAAAAATTAAATTAAAAATAAAACTTGAAACCAAATTCCCAATTCCATTCATATGTGGAACTAAGCCCAAAACTATTTTAATTTATTTTTAAAACCAAAATCACAAGTTTCCCATACGAATAAAAAAGCACCCAACATTAGAACTTACCCCAAACACACACAAATGTCTTAATTTAGGGCCCTTGGATACACCCAATCCCCATCCCTCCCCCCCCCACCCTTAGAGCTGAAAGATGTTAAATATCATACCTTCAACTGATGTTCAAAATTTCTTTGCTAAATATTTAGTTATTTAAAGAAACAAGATTCAACCATCTCAACAAATATTAATAAAAAATTCTCTGTTTTCAAACTAGTTTCTGGAGCCCAGTTAATTGTGCAAAGCCTGGGAGTTGTTGTGCAGGAGAAAGCCACAAGCATGAATAATAAAAAAGCTCGAGTGTGCCGTAGCCTAGAGAAATGAGAGCTGGAGATGAGGAGAGGATCGGGGAGAGAGACAGATTTTTGGCAGAGAATTGCGAACCTGCGTTGAATTAAGATCCGCATGGAAAGTCTACAATTTGGTGCTACCATGTGGTGGTTGGTTGAGAGTCCAGTGGTTCTACAAATCGGGATGCTTAATTACTCTTCAAGGATTCTTAAAATGGATCAGATCAGGTGGGTCCGGCCGGCTTTTGTGTCCGACCGACGACGATGGAGTTTGAAACCTTCTTCGCCTTCTTCTTCGCTCCCTCGCTCGCTGCTGACGTTCCGTATCCAGCTCGTCTTTTCCCCCCCCCCGACTCTGCAGATTACGGTTCAAGCACTCGATGCGTGGACATAGTAGCGATTTCCTTTATCCACTGCGTTGTTTTTTGGGTTTTTTCCTCGGTGGAGCGATCGTGATTCGCGGCCAACCACGCCCGCGCAAGCTCCGTAATTCCGCTCGCCCAACATGCAATGCGTCAATGAGTCCTGAAAGTGTGGTTTTTTGGGCAATTTTGTGTTATATCCAAAATGGCGATAACTGCAGAAAGATTCAACCAAATTTGGCTACAAGATAAATATAAAAATAAATTCTTTAAACTTCCTTCTATGTATATTTGGCTAATTTTACTTGAATCATGTATAAAGAAATCCAAAGAATTTTCTTAAAATTTGGCCGAATTATGGCTATTGAAAATTCCCAAAAAGGACATTGATTATATATAGCACTTTCAATTTTTAATATAGCATTTTGGCTAAAGAAATTATAGCCGGCCAAGCAAGAAAAAACACCGGTCCAGACGTTTGGCTCGGCTCTCGCCTGCTCAGAAAGCCCGGGCCAAAAGTTGGGATCTTTTAATTGTTTTTTTCTTTCTTCTTTTTTGCCGGGAATTTTCAAGATCGACACTGAACGTAGACGCATCTTCTTCTTCTTCGATGATGATGTCTGTCTGTCTGTCCCACCTCTTGAAAACTTCCTTCCATCCATCCACGTTGCTGCCTGAATATCCAGCTTCTTCTTCTTCTTCTTTTTCATCCAGTTGGAAGAAATCGTTGAAAAGATTCAGATACAAACAAACAAACACTGGGCACCCATCGTGAGCTTCTTCAGGTCTTCTTCTTCGTTGCAGCAGCAGCAGCAGCAGCAGAGCTTGACGAATTTGACTCATCTTGGCTTGATCTATTGCCCCGAGGTTTCCGCCTCCGCAGAGTTTGTAACATCGGCTGGCTACAGAAATTTCTTGGTTTGATTCTCAGTCTGTTTTTTTGTTTTTTTGAAGCTTCAGTTTTAAGCTGGCAAGCTGCATGCAGCAGAGTCACTATATATGATCCCTCTGGAGTGGTTTCTGCAGTACTTCACGAGAGATGCAGGAAGCCTCAGAGAGAGAGAGAGAGAGAGAGAGAGCTCAGCTACGAGACTCCAGTACGTATCATAGTGCGGGGAATTAATCAGGAGCTTGGAATGAATATTGATTCTGGGTTGCTCATAGACTTGTGGAGAGTTGGAGAATTCTCATGGGTTGCATGAATCTAACTAGTCATGAGGAGCAGCAGCAGCAGGAGGAGCTCATGTCGAGAGTAATTCTAGAGCTGGGGGTATATATAGATTCATCTTGTGTTTGTATCGCCTGAGAAATTAGTGTTATCGTGAGGCGGACTATGTACGTACAGACTCTGAAGTTAGTTAGAAATATATAAGGATTGATCGATGAGTAGCTCTCGACAACGCCTAATTTACAAAGCTTGAAATTACTTTCGAGATGGAGGACAAGAGGAGAGTCTCGTTCAGAGAAGCTGGGGAATTGAGAAGCTGCAGCTACGCAAGAGTCTATTACCCTTGTGTCTGAGATTCTGGTTTCAAATACATAGCTGCGATTGAAGCTTTTGTTCAAGGCGCTAGCTACTACAGTTCCCATGAAGCTGCGGGTGGAGTCGAATTTCTCTCTATCCAATTGTGTGTGATCGGTCAGACCGTTGAGGAAAAAATTCTTTGAAGAGCTTTAAATGTTCTTCGACCAGATCTCATCGAAAAGCTGGTGCTCACTGACTTACTCAGAAGCAGGGGCAGCAACTCATGGCTAGCGAAGCGCGAACCCACCAGCTGCTGAGCTCCGCGAGCGCGGATCAATTCGACAGGGATCATTAATTAGCTCTAGGACTAGAACTATGGAGGACGTCAAGCACCAAGTTGGAGCAAGAATTCAACAGGAGAATAACTTAGCACTGCATCATTCTGTAGACTGCAGCAGCAACGAGCAAGAATCAGAGGCTACTAACAATTGCAATCGCATCCACGACGCTGACTTCAAGCTTCTTCCACCACCCTCTTCGTCTCCAGCACCGCTCGCCGATGGGTTCCACATCGACGTGCGACCAAGCCGAGACGACGATCCTTGCACTAACTTAACTGAAACTCGAAATCTCGGCAATGAGCCGGGAGCTGAGAAACTCGAGAAAACCGCCGATGATCGGCTACCCGACAGCGACAAGATTTCGCGTCAGATGCAGCAGGCGATCGCCATGTTCGACAACTGCATAACTCCTGCATCATCACTGGGCTGGCCTTCGAGTGGAATCGATCCATTCAAGAACAAAACGCCCAGCATCGATGGACTCTACGACTGGGTGAAGACGGTGCTACTCTTGCCGCTACTTCTACTCAGAGTGCTGGGATTCTTGCTCCTCGTTTCCGTCACGATTGTGTACTCCAAAGCCACGATGGCAGGCTGGAAGCAATCGACAAAACCGCTACCGCAATGGCGGCGTTCGCTCATGCTCATTCCTCGCCTGTGCGGCCGAGCGCTCCTCTTCTGCTTTGGGTAGGCTACTAAGTTCAACACTCGGCCCCCTCCCCAAAAACCAAAAAGTACATACTAGTCTCTAGTTCTTTACACTTATGTGTGCAATTCTAGAGTAATGGAGCTCTGATCTCTGCCAGTTGAAAGACAGATGCAGGAGCTAGACTCATGGATGCTTGTTTGTTTGTTGTTGTAATCATGTGGGTGGTTGCAGATATCATTGGATCAGGCGCAAAGGAAGAGCTGCAGCAAGAGAAGTAGCTCCCATAGTGGTGTCCAACCATGTGTCCTTTCTCGATCCCATCTTCTTCTTCTATGAACTCTTCCCTAGCATCGTCAGTTCCCAATCTCACGACAGATTCCCTATTGTTGGCACCATCATCCGCTCTATGCAGGTACAGAAGAAAATCCCCAACCCATTTTCTCGAAGTTCACAAAAGTTCGCACACACCTGAATCTTCATTCATATCTCTCTGTGTCCCCCCCCTAAACCCTGAACCCTAAAACCTAAACCCTCTCTTTCATATCTCTCTCCCTTTGTCTGTGTTTTTGCTTGAGCTGTCTTAAGAACCATGGAGATGGAATAAATTTCTCTTGCTAAATTGTGTCTTAAGAACCATGGATGGAGACTGAAGCTTTTCTGGTTTGATACAAGGTGATTGTGGTGGATAGATTGTCGGCAGACTCAAGGAAACAGGCAGCAATTGAAATCAAAGTATATTTTCTTGACTGACCTCATTTGCAGGAGAGTCAATATGGTGGTGATGCTGATGGGTTTCTTGTCCAGCATGTTTTCTGCATCTAGAATCTTCACAACTTTGTTTTAGCATACTAATCAGCAAAATCAATCACAGTTTCATATGGGAGCTCAAGCTGCATAAGAAGATTGTCAACATTGAGTAGTTTTAGGGTTTAGAAAAAATGAACAATTTGCAGATAACTCAAGGTTTAGCTTTGTGAACAATCTGATTTTTTTTTTCCAATTTTTCCTTCAATCTTTTCATCTCAGATTACAGTGCTGGAATTTCATGACATGGGAAAGTCATCTGCCTGATGCAGAGAAAAGCTGCTTGCAATGACTACCCACCGGTGTTGCTGTTTCCAGAAGCAACTACCACAAATGGAAGAACCTTGATCCACTTCAAATTGGGAGCATTTGCTCCTGGACTCCCGATCCAACCAGTAGTCATCCGCTATCCCTTTGTCCACTTTGACAATTCATGGTATGGCCAAAATTGCACAATTGTTTCTAACCCAGATTTTCATAATGATGTCACTTCCTAAACCCTAGATCCGAAACCCTAAACCCTATGGTGGCACCTAACATTATGAGCCTGTTTTGTTTGCAACCAGATTGTTTGTTTGGAGGGCCACAGAAGCTTCACATTCATGATTACTGATGTAGTATTGTAGTAAAATGTTTGCAGGGGCGATATCTCTGTATTGAATCTGCTCTTCCGGATGCTGACACAATTCCACAATTTCATGGAGGAATGCACTATGACCTAGTACGCTGATTGTGTGTGTGACTAGATCTTTATCAGCTGCCTGAGTTTCTTTTCCTCTATGAAACTTCAGAAGCTGAACCTGTTTAGTGACAGCACAACTTGTCTCTGCAAAACCTTATGTATGATACAGTTAAGGTAAATTACTGTTTATTGCAGTTTATTTGCCTTGTCATGTTTTGACTACTTACTGGGGTCATGGGTTTTGTTCTGTACAGGTGGAATATCTACCAGTTGTTTATCCCTCTCTGAGTGAGCAAAGCAGCCCGACAAGATTCTGTGAGCGGGTGGGTGGTTTCTGTTTTCATTTAACCTTGAACTTTTGAACAAGACAGGTACTGTAGCAGCTTTACAGATACAATTGCATTTTATTGCAGGTC
>Ga0116229_10002802_pt1 | contig 28444 bp, 20 predicted proteins | sample S1TSphgellanicum_3_FD_87313 | JGI IMG/M metagenome (GOLD analysis project Ga0116229, IMG submission 87313) | Host-associated microbial communities from peat moss isolated from Minnesota, USA - S1T2_Fc - Sphagnum magellanicum MG | ecosystem: Host-associated > Plants > Peat moss > Unclassified...
ACATATATTTATATAGATTTATATTATTTTCTCATATAATTAATTATATTTTTTACAGCAAAATAAATAAACTTAATAAATATTAATAAAAAAAAAAAAAATATTTTAAAAAAAAAAAAAAAAAAAAAAAAAAAACCACCCCCCCCCCCACAAAAAAAAAAAAAAAAAAAAAAAAAAAAAAAGCCGGACAAAAAAAAAAAAAAAAAAAAAAAAAAAACATAAAAACAGGTCAGTTCCTGGGCAGGCTGCATTTGGGCCGGACCAAAACCGAGAAAAAGCAAAACCAAACAGGTCAGTTTCTGGGCAGGTTGTATTTGGCCTCTGGATTTTTCCCGGGCAGGCGTCACCTGGCTTTGGCCAAGTGCCGCCCAAGCCGAGGTGACGCGGCCTCCTGATTGGTCGACTGTGGACGTTCCAGGTGCTGGCACTCCCTGCTATCCCCAAGTGGAAACCATCCCTGCAAGCGCATTTTCGCCGCCTTCCAATTTGCCTCCGCGCGGATTGATTATTGCAATTTTCCTTCTCGTAAATCCGCCAGTAATGGTTGCAAGCTCCGTGGCCCATTCATTGCAGTTATAAAAGCGGAGACAAACTCAGGCTATGTTACAACAACAAGTTTGCAACTAGAACTCTAAGTTTTGCAAAGATTTTATGGTGATCTCAAGTTGCTGCAGCTGGGGAGACTAGACAGATCAAAGCTGCAGCTTGCAGTTATCACTGAAGCACCCTTTTTAAAAAAAATTTCATTTGGTGTCAGTTCGTGCAGGAATTTTTCTTGTAACTGTGTCTTTTTTTTTTGGTACGCTGCATACTTGATTAGCTAGCTAGCAAGTTAGGATGGGGTCGTTTGAAGATGGCCGACGTAATGCAGCTTCGCCGTCGCAACTTCCGGTTCAATCTGCTGCACGGGGAACGAATGTAACTAGTACTGCGAAGGAGCAAATGGTGAATGACACGTCACGTGCGCGCGAAAAGGTGGATCGTACTAAGGCGACAGCCACCGCCGTCTTGAGCAAAATCGCGCACCCGTTCAGTTCACAGGCACATCAGGAGGCGGACGCCAAGGCCGCCGAGACCAAGGCTCAAGCATCGGCGAAGCAAGCAAGTATTCGAACGACAGTGCAGCAGCAGACGGAGGCCACGACACCCCGGACATCGATCCCTTCTGGTACGATATTAATGCGAAGCAAGAGCAGCTGTATGATCGCACTAGTACTTGTACTATTTCATTCCCTATAGTAGCTAGTATGTGAATTCCATTGCAAAGCTGAGCTGCACTCGAAAGAAACATGACAAGTACTAGTACATGTAATTCTCCAATATAAATACCATGCTATGTTAAGGGCGTTGATTTTTTTTTTGCTTTTGGGGGTGGCGGCACAAATATCAGAACGGGAGCCAACACCAGCAGCAGTTGGCGGCATTCCAAAGCCCCTTGGAGGGACACAAGACTCAGCATACACGGACATGTCGCGTCGACAGGATTCACCACCTGCGTCAACTCTCCCACATGCGGACGTGCGAACCACCAGCAGTGGAAGACTGCAAACACATTACTACTAAGCTGGACATCTTTCCATTAGTCTGCTTGTGATCACACAGATGCTTAAAGCCATTATGTCTTTTCCAGCTACTACTTGTGCTCACAGTCATCTCATAGCTCTATCGGTCAAGCATTGACTAATTGCAATCTGTGGGTCAAACTGTCACTCTCAGTGAAATCACATCTGTATTTCTTTCACGCGAGCATGTGTTCCTTAGAGAGTTCCTAACATGATTAACTACGTATTTTCAACGCACTTGGAACAACTCTCCGATGAAAATCGACTCTTTCTTTCCTGCAGCAAGAAGCACGGCCGAATATATATCAGTGGCTTTCCATTAGGTTTCTGTGATCACAGTTACACACTGGAATCTGATCAAATCCTGTAGTTTTCTAAAATCAACAGAATTGCTACCGAAAAAGCTTTTGAATGTAATAAAAATTTATTCCCAAAGTCAGCCAGCCACACACCAGAGAACCAGAACACTCAAATTGGCAGAAACTGAGGATGAAACTAAGGATTGAGGGTGAAACTAAGGTCGAGACTGATGACCACTTTCAGAAGTATTATATCATATTACATTATATTATATTATATATTTTCTAGTCTGTAAACCCATTTTGCAAGCAAAATGATCAAATAAGCAAAAAACTAAAGTGTTATGTATCAAAGTCCATTTTGTCCACTTCTACCCATCAAATGAATGCTGTGTAAAAAAGGCGCTCTTTTTTTCCACATTTGTGTGTATATTGTGTGTGTGTGTGTGTGTTTTATTTTTGTAACACACACCAAAGGCCAAAACCCAAAACCTTTTTTTTCTTTTGGGGGTGGGTGTGGACATCATTTGCAAGAGAGATAGATGATGGGTATATTGGCTTTTAATAGTATATACCCTACTACTACCTTGGCAGTTTTCCACACTAATTTATATATTTTTCAGAAATGTTGAAATTTTTGATTTTTGATTTTTTTCCCTCAAGTAACAAAAAATTCTGAAAGAAAATATTGAACATTCAAGAAAATTCTATTTGGTTGAAATGATTTTAAAAATTATTTATTTATTTATTTGAAAAACATTTTTTGAAGCTTGCTACCAAGGTATGTTCTTTTTTTTTAAACTAATTAATTATTTGACAAACATTGGTTCAACCTGCCAAGGTATTACAATATATGATATTATTATTAGATGCGAGAATAACGCCCCCCTCCCCCCCCAACAATTTGGGGGGTATCCTAGAAAAAATCTACCTATTCAAAGTTCTTTTTAAAAAAAATGGGGTTAATAAGTGAATGCAACTTGTAGTCTTGCCTAATAAAAGGCATAGTTGACCCAAAAAAGGCATCCTGCCCACCCCCAAAGTTAAAAAAATTATAAATGATGGTTCGTAAGAACATTCCATTTGAGCTCAATGCGGATTAAAAATAGCAATCTCCCATGGAGATATCAACCGCGGCTCGCTTTGGCTGGGGGCTCTCAAGGGAAGGGGGGGGGGCTCCAGCCAATGACTAATTATCAAATCAAGCATGTGCGGACACCAATTATTTTATATAAGTAAAATTTGTCAAGATTGGTTGACATAATGAATGCCCTTGTTGAATGCAACAGAATTCGTTTAGTACTACTGAGTTTGGGTTTTTTCATCTAATTAGGGTTTTATTTGTGGTGGTGTTCTCCTGAGCGTTTGAGAACCTTATTCTTTCATTGTGTATGGTAAAGTCCACTGTTGGGTGGGGTACAAAGTTTGGTGGGTGAGGAGTCCTTACCCACAAAAATGATTATGGCACCCATCATACCCAAAAATTCATGTAATTCTTTCAGAATGTGACAATGTGATTGAAAACATTCAAATACACATGTCACGATGAGTCTTTTCTTTTTTTTTTTGGTTTGAAATTTTGCATAAATGTGAAAAATAAATATGAAAAGAGAACATTTGATCCTTTTTTTTGGACAAAAAAGTCATTAGATTTGCAAAAAAATAAAAACCATGTTGCAACATTTTCCTATTGGTTTTGGTTTGGTAACAATTTGTTTCATGTTTAAATAAGTTCCTAGAACATTTCATCATTTAATATGAGATCCCTTTTGTGTTCCTCATAACTAATGTAATGGAAAAAAAACGAAAATAAAATAAAATTCATGAATTTATTTCTTTTACAACAACATGATGTATATTAAAAAAGATTTTAAAAAAATTTCCCGTAGCCATGACCAATTTATCATAAATATCAATTGTTGACATTAAATTGATGGCAGGGCCATTGTTTATGACACACCTTTTTTATGTCCATCATTACATTGATTACCTTGAACAAAACTCTTATTATGTGTTGAAATCCATTTAAATTTTATTATCACAAGTCTATTGTTGGGCAAGGTTTCAACAAAATCTCCCCTAAACCCTATCTTTTTATTCTTCTTTCTTTCCTCTTTTGTTGTGGTATGGTTCTTAATAATTCGTCATTGTTTATGGTAGATCTCAAATCTGTGCTCTTTCATTTGAATATAAATTTGCAAGGGAAAGGGGTTAAATAGATAGGCTTGAAAGAAATAGATTATTACGAATGACATGTTATTATATAACATAGCCATGAAATGGGCACATGTGTTAATTTGCCTTTCCATGTCCATGTAACATGTGGTTAGGGGAAAGGAATGAGGTGGTTAAGTTTGGATGTCATAGTTACTTTAATAAAGATAACAAGGACATCAAAAGGCATATGATAATTTGTTTTTTTTCATGTAAGTAGTTTGGGGGAAAGGAATGAGGTAGTTAGGTTTGGAAGCCATAGTTATTTTGATATAATATAACATAGACATAAGAAGGCACATGTTAATTTTTCTTCTCATGCAAATAGGCAAAGGAAAGAGCACAAAGTTAGGCTTGAAAGAAGGAGATTTGAACTTTAAGTAGCATGGACAAAGAGACAAATAGACATTTGATTTGTCACTATAAAAATGCTTTGAATGTATTCTTAAGGCCATTGATTGGTTTCATAAAATTCATATAATAAACATATTTTTGTTTGTCTATATGTTTGTGTCATTCGTATCTACCTCTCTTCCAAGCCTAACTTCTTCATTCCTTTCTCATACCTACCGACATGATATGAGAACGACAAATTAACATGTATCTTTTCATGTCCATGTTATATATATATATATATATATATATATAATTTAATAACTTAGTTATTTTCAATCCTTTCTATCTAAACCACCATTTCCCTTCACATCTACATCTACATGAACATGAAAGGACTTAACATAAATAATGATGAATTACTAAAAACCATATGGATTTTTAAAAAAAAAATCGAAGAATGAAAACAAGAGATTTTGCTCAATTAGGAACCTTGCCTTTTGGGCAAGAGTATTACACTTGTATTCTTTAAGAAAAAATTATAGAATGTTTTGAAATGTTTGCATGTTGTTCATGTTTTCAATGCCAATTGCAAAAGTAATTTCTATCCCCATCATCTAATGACCCATGTGATGGTCACCTATGTGACACCATGCGACATTCATAAACCCTAATGCAAAACCCTAAACCCTCTTCCCTTCCTCGACACCATGCGACATACATAAACCCTAATGCAAAACCCTAAACCCTTTTCCCTTCCTCGATTCTTGCTTCTTTTCTGGACACGAAGTCGGAAGAGAGAGATATGAGAGAGACACAGAGAGAGATGTTGTCTAGGAGATCGTGTAATCAAGATTTGAGATATATGTTGTTTGCACAATTTTTGAGGAGAGTGTGAGAGAGAGAGAGGTGGGGGTGGGAAGAGATCGAGCTATTGAGCGAGCGAGATGATGAGGTCTGCTGTGCGAGCTGTGCATTCGTGCGTCCTGCAACGTCTGCGTGTGCAGTTGGATTCAGATGTGCACGCTAGCGTCTTCGGTCCGGCTGCTGCTCTACGATTGTGTAGCAGCAGAATGTTTTCAGATGAATCACATGGCTCCAACCAGCACCTGGACAGAGGCCAGGTCGTCGCTCGTGTGCTGGAAGTCGTCAAGACGCATCAAAAAGTCGATCCTGCTAAGGTCTGACTCTATTTCCCGAAATCTCCTTCCCCTCCCCTCCCCTCCCCTCCCCTCTCCTCCTCTTCCTCTTCCTCGTCCTCCAAAACATGTGAACATGGCAGGAGTCTCACATTGTTTGGCTAACCTTCCATGTCAAACAATTTGTTCACTGCCTTGTGTGATTGTCTGGAACAGAGACAGAGAGAAATAGACAGAGACAGAAAGAGCTTGACATGAGGATGTTTGTCTAAATCCAGATGTTCTGATGTTGCAAACATTTGCATTTGATTGTTATATGCAAGAAGGGCTTTAGAATTCAGGTCTTTGATCCTGAGACAGAGTGCTGGGTGGAGTGTGGAGTGGGTATGCATGCACTTAGTCATGTTTGGAAATGAGGCCAAATTCTCTCATGATTGTATCCTTCCTTTCTGGAGCATGTTTTTCGTGAACAAAAGTGTGAGGATTATCGTTGCTTGGTCATTAAATGTTAATGTATCTTCAGCAATGGTGGTTTGATGGTTACAGTTGGGTCATTGTTAGCTAAGGGAATGATGTGTTGAATTTGCTGTACTGGGGAGTACTGTTAGTTATTTGGTGCTTGGAGAAGGTTTCTTAGTTCTTCCTTCCCTTTTTTCCTGCTATGATACTCTGTTTTGTAATGGCTGATTTCTGGTTTCATTCAGGTGAGAGAATCAGCCAGTTTTCAAGAGTTGGGGCTTGACAGCCTAGACACAGTGGAGGTTGTGATGGCTGTTGAGGAGGAATTTGCGGTGGTGATTCCCGATGCAGAAGCTGATAAAATAAACTCATGTTCACAGGCAATTGAGTACATTGCAGCACACCCGAGTGCCAAGTAGGCCCAATTATTCTTGAGTCCCACCATTTTGGATAGAAATGTGTAGAAGGTGAACCACATGCTGCAGCTGGATAGTCTCACAATGAATGCTGTTGCTGAAGTTCCTGTACCCAATTTATTGACTCTCAATAAACATGACAGGGTGTGGGATTTGTTGCTGCATCAAGAAGCTCTTGTAGCTTGGCAATTCACTTACTACCATGTGATGTTTTCGTGGGACATGTTCCCACAATATTTCAGTATTCACTCCTGCTTTTACACAAGGGTGTGGTTTTTTCAACTTATTTGTTGGAGGATTGAAATGGATCATCAATGATATGCAAAACCAAGGTTTGTATGTCTCTGTCTCCCACAAAGAGTAAAGGCAGATAGGTGGATTCTCCTGTGGTCTTACCTGGTCTATACTGTGTCCATTCAATAGCCATACAGAACACTTGCCCAAGAAATTCTGAGAGGTTCCATCATGTTCATTCTTGTGGACATGATCTTAGATTTAAGCTCTCACAATTGGCAGCCATTTTCCATTTTGTTGGCCATTCTTAAGGGGAGTATTAACACATACACAATGATGCAGGCTGCATTGATAACATTTCATCTATTGGAGCTCCCATGGCCTCTGTGATCTCCTTTCCATATCCTGTAGCCGTAGGTAGCAAAATGTTATGCATCCCTTCATCCATAGAAATACACTGTGATGCAAACTTATTTTGTGAAAGACACATGCTCATGACAAGTATCACTAATTGCAACCTTGAGGCTTCCATACGCACTTGCACAAATGCTTGGAAGCTTGACATACATACTACTTGGTGTGTTGCAGGAGCTTGCCAATGCCACCAGCTCTTGCTATATCATGACTAGAGACCAGAGATTGAGGCTTTGATGCTTTTAACTTTGATGCTTACAGCTTTCAACACCTTCCAGTGATTTATACAATCACCCTTATGCTCACTATCACATCTTTATTGCCTGTGCCAGTAATTCCAGGCCACCAAAAAAGTTCCTTGGATTGTTTGAGGTTCATAATTTTGATGCATAAAGCTTGCTCTAGAGTGACTGGTTGATTCATGTATTTCAGGAGAAACCTTGGGAAGGTTGGTGGAGCTTTAATTGGGTTTCATCTTATGGCATGAAAGTACAGTTAAAGATGTTGGGTTCTGTAGTAGAGATCCAAACTTTCTTTGTTTCCTCTGATCTCCAATGAAACAAAGCTAAATTGCAGGTTTTTCATAGTTCAGGTCTTTTGCATTTACTGCAAGGTTTCAGGGCCTGGTCTACTTTTTGAGCAGCCCTAGTTGTAGTATATATGATCTTCCGTATCTGACAGACAATTACAAAGCAGAAAACTTTCCTGTGTTCCATTCAGGGCAGGGAGATAGTAGCACACACAAGTTGGCAGTTCATTTCCAGTAAGTATCCATGCTTAAGCATAGATATTATTGCTTGTGTTTACAATGAGCGAGCACATTTTGTACATAGACCCTATACAAAAGCTGATGTGAGTCGCAGGGTCATTTGGTAAGCAAACAATGCTTAAAAAGTCAAGGAGCAAAAACAAACTATGTTCTGCAATGACCAATGTTCAAATTCGTGTTTCAATTGAATTACAGATGGCCCACTGTGCAGCTTCTGTTCTAATTGAGACCTGGGATTCTCATCAGAAGTTTGTGGGGCCTTGTGTTTCTGACCTCTGTTGTAGCTTCCCTTTCAATTGTTGCTTACTTGGAGAATGGATGTCCCTCCAGATCACAGGCACCCTCTTCACAATCCAGTTGTCCCCATCTTGCAGCTACCCGCTGGCAAGGAAACTGGGGTTTGCCCAAACTGTTATCCTCAAAGAAAACAAAGGGACAACAACATATCATATGAGAGGGATGCATAACTGACAAGAAAAACCCCAGTCAAAGTCTGAGAGTTTATGCAACTAACATGAAAGGACAGGCAGCAGCAATGGAGAAAAATCACAGGAGTACAGAGGAAATGGCACAGCAACAGAAAGTTGATGGAATTGCTACCTCCGATTCACAACATTGTGCACTTTGCACATCCACTGGGCCAATTCATACCCTGATGATGCCTTGACGGGATGTGATCTGTACACACCCAAACAGTTGCCAATTTAACACCCTCACACTTTTAACTGCTGGAACCTGTAGCTTGTGTTTTCCAGATTGCATGCATCAAAATCTACGCTTATGCCTCACCAGCAGCAAAACCCAAGGAAGCAGAAACAAAAGTTAAGCTGACTGGAGCTCACTCATACTTATGTCACTGTACCCTCTTTAGAACCTAGTCAAGAAGAGAATAGAAGAAAAACCTGTTTGAAAGAGAACTTACTTGAGAACATCAACAAAATGATCAGCACACTGCTTGCAAGGGTAGAGTCTGGAAAAAATTGACATCTGCCAACCACTTCCCCCACAACCTTTCACAATGCCGCACTAGCTGAACAGTTTTCAAATACCTGGCACATTTTTATCCTGTCTTGAGCAAAATTGTGGTGATGAACACTAAAAACAGATGGGCCCTTATACTAGAGGAACCAACTTTTGTTGAACAGTGCATACTCACCAGTTCTTTAACATCACGCTGTTGTTGCTTGGTGGGCTTTTCTGGATACTGCAGTCCAGAAGATTCAATGATCATGTCAATAAGCAGATCAGCCACCGAATACACACAAATAAAAGTAGGCTGACAGCTTGATCCAGTGTATATATGCAACAATGCTACTCTTGTCAGGCCACAGATGATTGCTACTTAGCCTTGATATCTGTCTACAAGTGTTTGGTAGCCCTAATTTCGTGGGCCACATACATGCAACTCAGAACAGATGAAGAGTGCAGCAGCACTGTTGACAAAAGATTGTTCATGCCACAACAGCATGTGTGACATATATCTGCATTTCTTACATTAAATCTCTGCCTCTCCATCAGTATGAATAGAGCTTGATTGCCCTTTATGATTCAAAATCTCATGACAGACAACATATGCACTCAAGCAGACAAAAGGAAATTTGAGGTTTTACCTGGGCTGCTAGTGTGTGCAGGAAAGTCCAAGTAGCACGACCCAGTTCCTCCTTTGTCACTGCTCCACCTGAATTAATCTGCAGATGTTACCATCATACTTACACACCATGGGCGACAGTTGATACAATAATACTTGTTTGTTTTCAGTACAACTAAAGGGCAAGAAATACAAATACAGCTACTAGTACCTTGACATAAAGCCATTGCAGTACCTCAATATTGAAACAGCAGTATATGACAATCCGGGCACATCATTGTCTTCACAACACTATGTTTCTCTCACAAAACAGGTAAAGATTACTTCAAGAATCAAGCCACCACAAACAATGTCCCTGGAAAAAATCGACAACAAGGGTTCTACTTCCTACAGCATGCCTACAGAAGAACTGATGCCACAACAACCCCAATAGAGAAATGCTAATATAAACATCTTCAAGGTTCATGCTAACCCTAGAAACCTGTCTCATATGAGAAATGCTAACATAAAAATCTTTATTTGCACAAGGTTTATGCTAACCTTAAAACCCTGTATCATATGAGAAATGCTAACATAAAACATCTTCATTTGCACAATGTTCATGCTAACCCTAAAACCCTGTGTCATATGAGAAATGCTAACATAAACATCTTCATTTGCACGAAGTTCGTGCTAACCCTAAAACCCTGTCTCATAAGTATTCTCTCAGATTGGCAAAGAAATCTCCAAAACGATACTTTGACTGCAGTGGCATAAGAGGCTTGCCTGAGTGGGAAGTTGAAAGAGCAAGTCAGTGTTGAGGGCTGTAGTAGTAGTCCTGGCTGCTGCTTCTGCCTCCACTCTCTCTCCTTCAATCGACTTGGGATGAGGCCCAGCAGCAGCAGCAGCAGCTTCATGCAGCAGCAGCCCTCCTGATCTCACTTCTTCCTTGGTGTTCAAAGATTTGACAAACGTTTCATCACCACCTCGCGTGACACTGATGCCCAAAAACGGCAGGCGAATCCTGTTGAGAAAACGGAGGAAGTCCGGGTGTTTCACCTGCTGCTTAGCTCTCTCTGGCGATCTCTCTGTGAGACTATGCAGAAAATTGTGAACACGAACAAGGGAGCCAAGCCCATCTACCATCACCAAATCTCTTCCACCACTACCACTCCGCCCTAATTCTCCACCCCAATCCATCTGCTCCCACCACCTACCTCCCATCTCTGCTGCTTCTGCTCCTGCTCCTGATCCTGATCCTCCTGCTGCTACTGCGACCACCACAAAACCCAATATCTATGCTGTCGATTTCTCGAAAAGAAAGTTTTCAAATTAACTAATTATTCGACATTCACACATGTGTCGAAGTTGCCAAAGTACTACTACGGTATACAGGTTCCCTCTCACTTGAACATTCGATATTTTCCTTCACAAATTCTTTTGAACATTTGCCTTTGACGGGAGCGGACGCCCAGCACCTTTTAGCACCAGTTAGAGCACCTTTTAGCAGCTGAGTAGACAATTGCAGGTGCATCTGTGGGGGCGGGCCTAGAGGGAGAAGATGACGATTACATTCTTTAGAATCAGCTAGGATCTAAGTGTGGACTGAACCACAGCATGATTCCAGCTTGTTGTAGACGGTGGAATACGCAAAACCCTGAAACCCTAATAGTTGCAGTGCACGAAAAGCTTAGCTTCTGCAGGCTGGCTTTCGTGTGTTTCTTCCTGTAGTTGTTGCACGAGAGGATCCTCCCTCGTTGGCACGCAGGGGAGAGACGAGGAAAGCGACGATTTCGATCTCCCATGTCGTTAGGAAGGCACCCATTTCTCAGGTTTCCAAAGATTGTGTGTGTGGGTGACAGAGGTGTGTAGTGATTTGAAAACTAGGGTTTGGAATCAGGCGGAGGAGGAAGAGGACGAGGCGGAGGAGGAAGAGGACGAGGCGGAGGACGAGGAGGAGAATTGTTGGAAAGCATGTCGACGCCGGATCATGCGAGGGAGCCGTGCCCGGATAGAATACTGGATGATATAGGCGGGGCGTTTAGTATGGGGGCAGTGGGTGGGTCAGCTTGGCATTTCATAAGAGGGATGAAGAACTCGCCTAGGGGACAGCGGTTGTTGGGAGGTACACAAGCGGTACGGATCAACGCGCCGCGAATTGGAGGCAGTTTTGCTGTTTGGGGAGGTCTTTTCAGTACATTCGATTGTGGGTTTGTGTACTTACGTCAAAAGGAGGATCCATGGAACTCTATTGCTGCGGGTGCCGCGACAGGTGGGTTTCTTTCACTCCGAGCAGGCATGAAATCTGCCACCCGGTCTGCTGTCTTCGGAGGTGTATTGCTTGCATTGATTGAAGGCGCCGGGATCATGTTAAACAGAGTGACAGCCAACCTTGCACAGCCGCCACCCATGGAAGAGATGCCGCAGCAAATGGCTGGAGCTTCTTCTTCTTCTTCAGGAGGGCCAAACTTTGCATCTGGACCTTATGCAGGATTTCCAGCAAATTCACCTTCTTCGCCCTTCTCCCAGCCATACTCAGAGCCACAACAAACTACTGCGACAACAACAGTACAAAGCACTTCTGAGACCGGAGGCGGATTCTTTAGTGGATGGTTTGGAGGCAAGAAAGAAGAGAGTCAAGCCATCAGAAGTGAAAAATTGGATAGCTTTGATGCAAATCCTCCGCCTCCAACCCCAGGCTTTGATTTGAAGTAAGTGAAAGAAAATTAGGGTTCATTCTGTAACACAGCTTCCAAAATCATTGGGAGGTCTTCTTTGCCATCATTTCCTCTGATTTTTTTTTGAAGGTTTTTTCACCATCATTTGTAAGCTTCAAATTGAGCAGGAGAGGAGAGGAGAGGCAAACCACAGAACCTGATTCAGAGGGAAGAATGAATAAAATAAATCCATCAGTAGTGAGAAACTTGATATGTTCTCTGCCTCCAACCCCAGCCTTCAACCCCAGCCTTCAATTTGATTTAGTGAATGACAATTAGGGTTAATTCACAGCTTCCAAATCATTTGTAGCTCTTTGCCTTTCTTTTTAGTGTTTTTTAAAAAGGTTTTCAACATGATTTTTAAGCTTCAAATTGGGCAGGTGACAAGAGGCAAACTGCAAAACCTGGTTTAGAGGGAAGAAAGAAGAGGGAACGAACCCATCAGAAGTGAGAAACTTGATAGCTTTGATACATAGCCTCTGCCTCCCACTCCAGGCTTTGATTTGATTTAGTGAAAGAGAATGAGGGCTAATTTCTGCAACACAGCTTCCAAATCATTTGGAGCTCTTTGGGTTTGGTTCTAGGTTTTTTTTTTGGGGGAAGGTTTTTAACATCATTTTTAAGTTTCAAATTGAACAGGGGAGAAGAGGCAAACCCATGAGCACAATAATGTTTGCTGCAGTCAGTAGACTTTGCCAGTTTATCACAAACCACAATGTTCTTCTTCCAAACCAGATTGTTCATCTTCAAGACAGTAAATTCAGACAATAGAGTAGAACCACCCATCACTGAGCACTTTCCAATATATTTGTCATTCTCTAACCAAATTGAGTGACTTTTGTGTCATTGGATGTGCAAACTCCAGGCTTACAAATGTTTTTTTAGTATCAGAAGCAAAGGAGCAACACAGGAAGAGGATGAGTGATAGTTTGCTTCAAAAATTTTGAAAAAATAGCTCTAGACCCCTGTCTGGTTCCAGCCTCATATCTTGCTCATTTTTAGTTCATTTTGAGTGATTTAAAACTTGATGGGTGCGCCAACTAGGGCTTTACAAAACTTCTTTGAATTCCAGAGGCAAAGATGCAGTGATTTCAAGCTTGAAATCCTAATCTGTTTTTTATTCACCCATCACTGAACACCAAACCCCCTTACACCGAACACCTTGTATCTTCCCCCATTCCTCTACTGAATTGAACAATTTTTGGGGCCTTGAGACGGCTGGATGGAGGGTTACAAATGCTCTTTGAGCTTCAAAAGCAGAGCAACAATAAGTGAGGATTCACCCTCCTTTGAATTCTTAAAGTGTTTGCTCACCAGCCTGTCTACCTTACTCTGTTTGGAGTGGGTTGATTTGAGTGTTGGCTCTCTTTTAGGAACCTGCAACTGGTGGGTAAGGGTAGGTATATATATGTATACCCTTGACCAGCAGTTCTCAAAACTCAAAAAATGGATGTTGTTCCTTGATGGGTGGTTACCAAAAATTGTAGAACTGGTTTTGACCCGTGATTGGGATTCCAAAAAAGCAAAGAACTGGGTCAAAGAACCTACCCTAAACTGCCAGTTCCTTCAGGAAACCCACTGGTTCTTTGCATTGTTTCAAAAACCCAGGAACAAATGTTCTTTGAAACCCTAAACTTTCCAAAAACCTGGGACTGAAGGTTGTTTGATTTTGAATTTTGTTTTAAAAACCTGAACTGGATGTTATTAACAAAATCAAAGAACTGCACCAACACTGATTAGTTTGCAAGCACAAATTTTTTTTGAGTCATGGTATGGAATGGATTCTCATTCATATGAGCGGGGGATCCAGATGGAACTTGGAACCAGTTGGTTATTGATTTGTAAGCACAAATTTCAAGTTTGCATTTTTTTCGGGTCACAGTAGCATAGTTGTGTGGAGTTTGAACCACTGGCTTTTGTAAGCATAATTTTTGAGTGTGTAGCATATTCTCATGTACATGAGGAGTTGGAACCAGTTGATTTGCGAGCACAATTTTGAGTACATATTTTGGAGTGTTGGTGGCATGGAATTGATTGGGTTGCGTCACCCCCAATTAAATTTGGGATTTGCAGGAAGTAGAGTTGTTAGAAGTAGGGTAAAAGCATGAGTGCATTTGTCTTTGGGATTTGTGGGGAGTTGTTACAAGTAGAGCAAAAGCATGAGTACATTTGTCTGTGGGATTTGTTAGTTGTTAGAAGCAGAGTCAAAGCTTGAGTAGATCTCCAAGTCATGAAATAAAAGCTTTCCAGAGAGTGAAGAAAGTCAGAGATCTATTTTTCTAAACAGACAATGCTAGCACACTTGAGAGAAAGAAACACTCCCAGAAAACTGGTAAGATCTTTCTGTTCCTGAAAGTCTCCATAGTATCACATGTAGGTGTGGACTTTTTACCATAAGACATTCAATGGTGATGGACAAGCCTGGAATTTTCTATGGGAAATTATTTCCACACAAATGTTGATGGTGCATCTACCATCAAAAGAGGTAAACACACAAATTCCTGAGTACTTCAATCTGAAAAACAAACAGCCCAAGCGACACACACACCAAGTATATGCCCTTTCATCTAGTACACCACTGTCAAGCAAACGGGACTAAGTTTTACATAGTGACCAAGCCTCTCTGTCTGCAAACCCAATGGCTTTTCAACTTCTTTGGCTGAGCACTGGCTTGGAGTGAGGTTCACCATTGCAATTCACTGGAAAAACCCATGGAAGACAATCGCCAAATATGCAGCTGCCCCACAGACCACATTATGCATGCCTTGCTTGCATACCTTCATCCTCAGAAAGCTTGAGCAGTGGTATCCATTAGCACAGAAGATGGATGCTACTGCATTCCCACCCAACATCCCCATCCTGTCACATGGCCAATATGGTGCCAGAACAAAAATTCCAGGAAGAGGTTTGTTTGCCAAATCTGCTCCATGCTTCAAGACTCAAGAGAGTGGAGACAGGTGGAGACCACTCTACAATATTGCGCCTATATACATGATACATCTGAACTGCCCACCTCTGGATTGCACTAGGACTCCACAAAAACTTGAAAATCAGGCACAGAAACAACACAGGTTACTCTTAAGCCCGTACAATAAATTAGGTCAGGAACGTATATAGACCTAGCCTCCAACTTGACTAGGCACTGCCCCACCAGTTGCATCAATCACCAGCCGTTGCCTAGGGATGGGCTGCTCTCGTCGCTGATCCATCTCTGCAGGGCGTGCATTGGAGCGACCACCACCAAAGCGGCCACGGCGTACACGGCCTTGATCTCGACCCCGGCCCAACTGAGGACTCATGCCATGTTCTCCATCCCACTGCCCACCCTCTGCCTTGGAGCCCACAAGAGGGGCAGGAGTTGTTGGTTGAAGAGGTTGATGATGAGTCTTGTTCTGCTGTTCCCCCCCAGTTTGGAACTTCACAAAGTCACCAGCTTGCTTAGGTGGATCCTGCTGAGGATGGTGAGATGAGACTGGCTCCTCCCTTTCTGTAAGATGCTGTTGGGAATTATGTACCTCCTGATTCCCTGTTTGCTGCCAGTGTGTCTGTCCTCGCTGCTGAGACTGCTGTGCAGTGGAAAAAGGTCTAGCTGTCTGGTCTTGGCGAGACCGACCTCGCTGATTGCCAGCCTCTCCACCATCAGTTGAGATGTGCTTCACAGGCCTCATCTGTTGCTGCTCCTGCTGTTCATGATCATGCAGGGTGGGCAGCATTACAGGTTTGCTTGATGAGTCCACGGACTTTTCTACCTGAACATTAGAACTTGCATGCACCTGCTCTTCTCTGTCATGTGCTCGTTGCCTGGGATGATTCCCACCACTTCCTCGAGGATGATGCTGGAAGCCTGCAGTGCCTGTTGAAGGCACTCTATCCAACATGGTACCACCAGAACGAGTATGATGTGCAGCTCTCTCCTGATGCCCCTTGCTCTCTGCATTCCAAGGTCCATGTCCTCGATGACCAGGTGCTGATCCAGGCCGGGGAGGCTGGTATGGCATCACTGGTGCTTGCTGCTCCTTCTCTGGTTGCTGCACACCAGCTGATGCAGAAGGTACTGCCTCAGCCACTGCAACTGGGTGGTCAGAAGAAGGTTCAGTGTGTGCCAAGGGAGGTTGTACCCCCTTTGTCTTTTCCTCTGAGGGCTGACTATCATGTGCAACTTCCACCTGAAAAGGTGAACTACCATGCTGGGCAGACAGCAATTCCTTACCATTCTCGCCCCTTCGATCCTGGTAACCAGATCCTCTCTGACGCCATAAGCCATGAGCACGCCCAGGTTTAGTCACTGACTCAGACTGCTTTGATTCATTAAATGACTTGGTCTCTTTTGCAGCAAAAACTGGTTGCAGCTCTGTTGCAACCACAATAGGGGCAGGTTGCAATGGAATCTCCAAGATTGGTGCCCTTTGTGACGGACTTGAAGGTTGTTGTAATGCCTCCTGCTGCTGTTTAACAGACTTCGGAGTGTAACGCTCCAGTTCAGCCCTCTTTGAGCGACCTCGTTGCTGTGTACTAGCTTCTTCCTTTTGCTCAGTACTATGTTCACCCAGAGCTTCCAATTTGCCAACTTCTGTGGTCACTGGAGAACGAACAGGAGCCCAGATCATGCTGTCATTGGCATGTGGTTTATCTGTCACCCTCACATCTTGTGATAACCGGTCTACCCTAACTGCACGTCTTGCGCCCTGAGGCTTGTGCTGCAGCTTTTGTCCAAATGCATCACCATTGGCTGCACCTGGTATGCCATCTCCAGTGGAGACATCACTCAGTGATAGGCTAAAATTAGCTTCCTCTACATGAACCGTATCTTTCCCTGATTCCTGAGGTTGTGTAATACTGCCCCAAGAAATGGCCTGAGCTGAGTCTGAAGGATGGTCACTTCCTGATGAGCCATCCACAGTTTGATTTACACTTTGCTCCAGAACCTGTGTGATGTCCACAGAACTAGCTGGGCCCTCAATCCTCTGTCTGTTCTTACTACCGCGACTGCTTTTCTTTTTCCGAGAGCCTGGAGGGCCTTCACTGATAGATGTTACTGCAGATGCAGCTGCTAAATCATTGTCCTGTGAGGGAGGAGTATGAATGACCCAACCCCCATTGTCTCCAAATGTAGGGATGTCGATTGTAAGGACAGGTGCAGGAGTGTCTGCCTGATCAACCTTGGCCACTAGTTGCTTCTGCTGGCCTTTACTCCTTTGTTGGGAGTGCTGCTGCGATTTAGGGTGTTGCACTTGTGGTTCTAGAGCTGGTGAAGGCAGCAGAGGTGCCACCTGTGCATTTGGAGAAGGAAGCAATGGAGGAGGCTGGCTCAAAGACCCATGGGTTCTTTTCCGCAGATCCCCAGGGCTTGGTTTAGGGTTTTCTTTGAGTTTGCGCTTGCCCTGCTCATTGCGTCCACTTTGTCGACCACTGCTACTGGAAGGTTCCAGGGCATGCCCTGCCTTAGGGGCCACAACTACAGGCTCAGATAGCACACCCTCCGAGTCATCTGAAACTTTCTGTGGTTCCACATCAGCTTCTTCACTGTTTACCACCTGGGTGACTGTGGTGCGACGATTCAGTTCCTCAAGCTTTGCATGGGCCTTTGCTTTTTGCTCCCTTATTCTTTCTTCCTCCTCCTTTTGCAGCTGCCTTGCTCGTTGTGCTGCTATTTCTCTCATTTTTGCTCGCTGCAAGAACAGGAAATATTCTCATTGATCAGCCTAAACAGATGGAACTTTACATCTGCCTTAAAACGGGAGAAGAGTAAACAATGCTCCAGAGGGAATCAGCATAATGCAGATAAGAATATATTAAGCTATCAACTTCATCATAGTCTATCATCGTGCAGGCATCAAAATATTTCAAAGGTGGTCCAACTTGCAGTGACAACATCTTAGGAGCAGGCTTTTGCAGCAGATGTTACTTTCATATGTAAGGTCATCCAATAGCTGCACAAAGAGGATAACATCATACCTGTGCCTCAAAATCATAATCGGAAGTGGGGGCAATCTCAGATTCACATGCTGCAGTATCAGACAGTTCTGCTACTGCTGGAATGGCAGTGGGGGCTGGTTGAGTCACTTGCGTCATTGCAGCAGATGAAGAAAGCTGATGGCTGGTGTCTCCCAGTCCAACTTTTGGCCTCCACTCTTTATCTACATCATGGGAGCTAATCCTGAGTTTTGGTTTAAAACCGTCCTTGGCCTCATTTCCCATAGTCATTGAAGCCACAGAAATGTCCGAAGCTCCCATATCAACTGATATTTTATCCCTGCTGGGACTTTCCTGGCCTCCATCTTCAATGCCCTTCAAGATGTGCACTGAATTTGTCTGGCCATTGGAATCTACACCTGGAGCAGGAGGTGAGGTAAGAGAGGACTGCTTCTCCAGCACTGCCTCACGAACAGATTTCTCATCTGCAGCTACAGCACTGCGTGGTGAATTGCCAAGGATGCTGGGTTTAGTTGTTGCACTGCTATGATGTTGGCCTGCTCTGGGAGCTGCAGCTGCTACTGGCTCACCTGCTGCAGTTGAGGCAGAGGAAGCTCCAGAAGATGCAGAAGATGCAGATACTTCTCTAGGGCAATTTCCAGCCCTCTGTTGGCTCTGGTCACGACCTGCATGTTCAACCTCTTTTCCAACAGACATATGAGCAGAATTGTTGGAAAAGGTCAGCTCCTTCTCCTTACCATTAAGAGCTTTCCGAAGGGGCTGGACAGGTTTCTCAGAAACATCATCTCTTTCAGAACGCCCACCCTTATGCTCCAGTTCTGCCACAATCTCAGTTTCCTTTGCTACACCTACACCTCCCATCACATTTTCAAGTGCATCCTTTGGACCCTCCCCAGAGAGCTTGCCCTCAGAACTACCAGCTTCAGTCCTCCCACTGTCAAAAAGAGGGACCTCATTTGCAGAAACATTGCCTTCAATATTTCCAATACCTGGAGACTGCTGCTTCCTTGGGGATCCTGCCTGTATCTCCTCTTCAAAAACTGGCTTTGAAAAGTCCATTGGCTCATCACTGCTGACAGCTGCCCCCCAGTCCCGATGGCTTGAGTGATGACTACCTGATGATGGTCTCAGAGCCTGCTGAAAGTTCTCACCCCCTGTACTGGTAATTGACCTAGAGCCACCAGGGTGGCTTTCACCTGTTTCTTGACTAGGAAGGATCGGCTCACCAAAGACTTCATTATCACCCCTGCCATCCTTAGTATGCACTCCCCCACTTTTCAGTCCTTTGCCACGACTCAAGCCTTCATCGTACCCTTCTCCAACTCCTTCATTTCGGTCCTGAAAGTTGTGAGGTGGCATTTGTCGAGGCCCTTGTGACATGCCACCATGAGGGTAGAAATTTTCAAAAGGGGGTCCATGATGGAAGGGATACCCACCATGACCAGCTGGTCCTGGACCCCCCATTCCTGACATCATCCTTTGCTGTTCCTCCATGTTTGCATAACCTGGATGTCCATAATATGCATCATAAGGACCTGGCCCTGGAAACATGTTGTTAGGTCTCATTGGAACACCAGGTCGCAGCAAAGGGCCATTGGGATACATGTCACCAGGTCGACCAAAGCCACTTGGACCAGGATGACTTGGGCCATATGGACCAGAGCCAAGCCCAAATCGAGGTTGATGCATAGACCCAGCTCCATCATGAGGAAAATGGGATGGCCCACCAGGTCCCCTTGGGTTGTGACCATATTGTCCAATTGGTGGGGCTCCACCTCTACGCCAGTTGTCATCCAACGAACTGCCAGATGGGGGCACTTCACGACGCCAAGAGTCAGATGGGAGGCCCTGTCCTCCATATGGTGGCATTGGAGGAGGTGGGCCATCTCTGTGCCAATTCGCATCAGGTATTGTTGGATGGCCACCAAATGGAGGACCATCCCTCCGCCAACCATCTGGCATTCTTCTCTCTTGACTACCGTATCCTTCTGTTGGTGTATGGGGACGATCATCTGCACAGTAACCAATTAGTCATGTCTCCAAAAACAGGACACAATCAGAATGGACTAGCATATGCCCTGAGTAGGAAAACAAAGTATGGAATTGCATGTAAATACAGACCTCAGGCAACAGCAATAGCATACCATGAGGGCCAGGTGGAGTAGGTGGAGGCCTCTCTTCAGCAACTACAAGCTTCTCGTCCACTGACAGCAACCCCTCTGCAACAGAGCTGTCTGCACCATCCAATGACAGTAACATCAATTATCAACCATGTAGTGCTCAAGGAGACTAAAAACCAAACCAGTCAGACAAACATACAAGAAAATGTGCAAAGAAACCCAGAAAAAGAGATAGGTGTACCAAAGAAGAATAAGGAATCCAAAATGAATTTACTTCTTAAATCCAAACAAATAACAGGGGAAGCAGGAATCCAGACATACTGGGATGTGGCCGGAGGTCAGGATTCTTCTCAGACCCAAGTGTTGGAAAATCCACCCTCGTCAATTTGAAACGTGATGCTTGGTGAGGCTCATCTGCCTGCCCCTACAGCCCAAGATTCATGTCCACCATACAAAACCTTCTCAGGCAAATCTGCCAATGCCCCATCCCTCACCAAAAACCTACCTGGAGAAGTAATTCCCACACTATTAAGTAGACTGGTCCTGCTCTTAAGGAGGGAGGAACTGATCCAAAATTCACAGAAGCAAAATCATAAGAACAATTATGAGCAACATAATGAGCATACCAGTCTGCCACCTGTTGCATGACCACTCCATGCTGGAGCAGGAACCAGAGCTGCTGCAGAGGAATCCCCAAACCCAGACAGTGAAGGACCTGCCCGTAATGTGTCTGCACTGCGGGGCCGTGAAAATGATGCCTGAGATTGCACTTGCGTCTGGACTTGTACACCAGGTCCAGATGTAGGTCGTGGTCCCCATGGAGGGTTTGAGCTGCTATTAGCTGTAGGTGTGTCTGGCTGTTGCTCCCCTTGTCTGATGCTGCCTGCTGAAGAGGGTCGTGTGCCACTACCAGCTGATGCAGGGCGGGGCAGACTCCCTCCACCACCCCAAGCTCCAGCTGCTCCCCCAGTACTGTTGCTGCCAGTTGCTGATGACCCTTGCTTACTTCCCCATGCACTGTTGGTCACAGGAGGAGAAGATCCTGGTGCTGCAGTCCCCCAAGCACCAGTGCTGGTTGGTGGTGACCTCCCAGCCGATCCCCAACTTACACTACCCCTGTATAGTTGGCCAATCACATGTAAATAACACTCAAGTTTGCCACAGTTGAGGAGGGATCCAGAAATCAACAAGGACTTTCCTTCATCATGGCAAGTCCTACACCAGAAACAATGCTTCAAAAGGGTTTAGCTAGAAGGCCCTCTCATATCCATTCTACAAAGCTATTGACCAACCAAGAAACACTTGCACAAATATTTGCCACAAGATCCATATCAATACCCCTCCACCTCCACAGGATATATCACCTGATTTTACACATCTAAGGCACCAGATCCATCTCAAAGAGGTCACACCGTTCAGCAGACAGCATATTTGCCATGGAGGTATACAAACAAGAAATAGGAAGGTTCACTATCACATGGAACACTTTGCATTTAGACATCCTCAGCTGTAACAAAAACTAAGAGTACTTCACCTGGGGACAATTTCCACATTCGGATCAAGACCACGATTCTCCAACCTATAACACCACAATGAATGCATCATGTTATGACAGTTTTTTTTCATGTATACACCGCATATAACCTCACCACATGCAACATGTAAGGAATACACTACAAAACAGCATACACTGTGCACAACACACCTTTGACTTGGTAAATTGATGGGTTTCGGTACAGCAGGTATTTTGCCCAAGACGGTCATACCCCGTCGACCTGACACACCCCTGCACCCACATAGTGAATTCCATAGTTCAAATTGCCAAAATTACTTCAATGACTCACAAGTAGTTGAAAGGGTAAACTCCCACAAACAGCTTAGCACCAAATTTCACAAAAACTCATATGGGAATAATAAGTTATGTCATTAAAGAATATGCATAATCAATTATCTACATGCATACACAATCAGTTAGCTGCCCCATAAAACTTCTTCTAACTTGTTGAAAGCCAAGAAAAACTGTTTGCATTTACAGATAACAGATTAAAATTGTGTAGAAAGATTGGAATTTGACCAATTTCCATGCAGAACTTGACCACACAGACCAAGACAGGAACCAAAGCTTTAAAGAGGATTGCATGTACCTTCGTTCGCCAGTCAGCATGGTTCAAGGTTGTCCTGCCAACAGCAACAAGAGGACTCCGAAATCCAAACGTTTGCAATGAAAAGCACCCTGTGAAACTCCATTTTTGTATGGATTCAGGTCAGGTCTTGTCAAAAATTTGATGTGAGATGAAACCCTAACTTATGTGACTGTTTGCACAAAAGAAAACTTTTTTTAGCATTTTGTGATCAATGGGGTCATGAACACACTTACTAGACGGGAGTGATGGCATTGACAGATATGCATAAAACATCTTTGAACCAGATTCAAAGCAGGAGTTGAATTTTTTTTCCTAGCACCTTCATGGAAGGAAGCATTTTTTGATTGCACATAAAAACTTTGGGGCAGTCATACCATTTGACATCAAACACCCTAGTTCTAATTTGCAGATAAACCTTCGTACAGGCAAGTAGGCCAATTTGAACAAAGTAAAATTCAAACATGAAGTCTTTCTGAAAGTCCTGCTGCGCGGTGAGAAACAGTAATTCAGAAGGACAGAGAGCATGGCAATGCAACAGCCTTGGCAACAATGAAGACTGCTAGAAGAATACAGAGGGGATGCCGAGAATGCTAATGGAGAGTAGTCAGTGGGCAGTAGTCAAACAAAAGATGCCAAGATGCATAGAGATCATCCAGAGAGGACATCAAGCACAAAGAAGCACCAAAAACCATGACAAATAAGTGTACATTGATGTCAAAGAAGAAATGTCTCAGGCAACACAGCAGAACCAGGGTGGGGGTCTATTCTCTATACAGCGTGAAACAATCATACAACAAAGGATTTCCCAGACATGCCATGTGACTGAAAGAAACACAGATGTATGTGGCTTCAGACCTTGCAGCAGGGTTTAGAAGAATACTTGCCCTAAGGACAAGAGTTCCACTGTCAAAAAGTGGAAGCCAAAAGAGCCCTAAAGAGACTCTCTCTCTCTCTCTCTCTCAAAGGACGGGGCCAAGAGCAACCAAGAGGGATCGAGCCACAGAACGGGGCAAATCAAGATACCAAAAAATAAGACATACAAAGTCGTTCAAGACCTGCCGCGGCATACACAGATCCACACGCCTTAAAGCCAACAACACCGCACATCATCGGCAGTATTGAAGGAGAAACAAAACAAACAGAAGAAGCCAGCAATCTCTCTCTCTCTCTCTCTCTCTCTACACCTCTTCACAATCAGGGGAAAAAAAAGACCTCGCCTCTAACACGCTTCTAAACCTCGACGCCAAACAACACCAAAAAGTTCCCAATACCTCTCTCTCTCTCTCTTCCAGTCCAGAACAAAACCTCAAAAATCCGTCCCGTGAAGTAAGTAAGAAAAAAAAAGAAAAAGCAGAAAAACCACGCACCGCACAGAGCTAACTGCATTAAGAAGAAGCAGTTTTACTGCAGATCGGTTACGACCGTGGCTTCTTGTGGCCACTTCCGACGACACCTGCACTAAGCAACGTCTTCCCGCTCCCCGCAGGATTCCACAGAGCCCCACCGCAGCAGCAGCAGCGCTGCTTCTTCTTCTTCTTCTTCTTCTTGTGCTTTTTCTCTCTCCGATACGCATGCAAAGAACCATGAAAGCGCGCGAGCGAACGAGGGACGAGAGAGAAATAGAAGCGATTCGCAAGAGACAAAGGAACACAACGTTACTGGGAATCGAACCTGTGACCTGTTGAACAGTAAGTATCACAGAACCGTCATTAATTAATATTAATTAATAATTCCCCCCTTCCCCCCCCCCGCCCCCCCACTTTTTTCGAGTCCTTTCCATTTTTTAATTTTAATTTTAATTTTTTTTACTTTTCAGTTTTGTTGTTTTTCGAAAGTTTGGCAATTTTTCCATTTTTTTTGCAATTTTTTGGGTCGAATTTTACACTTTAAACAACAAAAATTTCCTAAATTTTCTATAAAAAATTCGTCACCCAGTGACAAAAGAAAATTCCCCAAAAAATAAAATAATAAAAATCAAAAGGTCCCCATCCTCGCCCCTTCCCCCCTTTAATAACAAATTTTTTCCAATTTTTCCCAACCAAAAAAAAAAAAAAAACATTGGAACTTGGGATGGTGGAATATGATACATATTTATTTATTAAACCCAACAACCATATTGAGATTTTGTACAATGCAACAACAATTGTTGATTTTGTTTATGATATTTCTTGTTATCTTGCATGAAAAAACATTTGGAAAAAACTAATTATTATCAATTTTCTTTTTTTAGCAAAATTTTGCAACTTTTGTGTAATCAAAAGAAAAAAAAAAAACTTAATAACATTAATGACAATTAAATGTTATATTATATTGTGTGATATTTCCCCCTTTTGTAGACTTCAAGCTTGGCAATGTTTTCACAATGACTTAAGTTTTAGGTATTAATATTAAATAGTGTAAATGTTTTTTAAAAATTTGCCTATTACAATTTGAGTGGTATATGTTATGGCTAACATGCCATAGTGGTGATTTGAACCCACAATTACTTGTAAGGTGATCATATATATATATATATATATATATATAATTTGGGTTATTTATTTTACTATGATTTTCATATTGAAGTATTTCAATTTTTTGGGGGTGAAATAGTGAAGACTTGGGAATGAATGATGGGAACAATTTATGGGCTCATTTAATGACATCATTTGGAAAATTTTCTTTGTTTTTGGGAACACAATAGGAGACCGAAACCAACAACCCATTGGCACCCTTAAGTTAAGTTTAATATTAGTTAAGCTTTCATTTGCACACCAATGGATTTGAACCCAAAACCTTTTTGAAATTTTTAAGTTCAAGACATGGGCTATACCATTAAACCATCACCCTCGGGGTCATTGCTTGGAACTTTGAAGAAACCATTGGGAACAAAAATGAAAAACAAAATTGGAATGTTTATTTGGCAATTTGGAATTTTTGATAGGAACCTTTCAATACATGTTTAAATGTAATGATTTAAAATTAGTGCAATGTTAATGGCAACAAATTTGAGTTTTTTTCGAGCCTTCATTTTGGTAGAAAAATCAAATATGATGAGAAGTTGCCAAAACATCAATGAAAGTTTTATTAATTACATTTCCCAAAACATTTTCAAAATTAATTAAATGAAACTTCCGTTGATATTTTGAAAATTTTCACCATATTTTGTTTTTTTTTGCCTCCAAAATGAAAGTTCAAAAAGGTTTCAGATTTGTTGCCATTGACATGCACTAATTCTAAATCATTATATGTTTTGGGAATTACTTTGGGAGATGTGCACAACTTTTGGATATCAAAAGGGACTAACAACACATTTAAAATATATTTGCAAAACGTAATTATAAACTTACAAGCAAAAATTGTAACCATCCAAATTTTTTCACATTTTTAATATTTATAATTGATAACAAAAATATGCAATAATGTTGATATTCATGTTGTTTTCATTTTAAATTACGAAAAGATATTCATCATTTTTTTTTAAATAAAAAATAATTTGACATGTTTAAAAAATACACATTGAATAAAATGAAGCAAAAAAATCACACGTTGAATGAACTAGTTGAAATCAATGTTGAAGGATTAAGTTGGGTAGGAATCAATGGAAAACACAAATCATTTGACATTAAGCAAATGTGTGAATGTAACAAGCAAAATAAATAAATCAACAAACTAAATGTATGAATCCATTGATTGGATGTTGTAAACAATTCATATACAATATATTTTTTTGTTGTTTTTGTAAATTCAATAATGTGCAACAATTGACACATTTAAACACACATTATAAAAAAATCATTTAATAATCTAGATATATTGAACATTCTAATGTCATATGTGTCTCATGTTCAAGAGATTAACAACTGCATTTAACATTCAATTGTGAAATAAATGGTAAGTTTGAATTGTTTAAACTTAACAATATCATTATAATGATATTATATTAATAGAATAACAAGTAATTAGATGTGTATGTTTCCACCAAAATTAATTAATTTTTGTATTATGACTTTAATGAAAGCTAATTTACACTAAAAATGCAAAATTTGCAATCCCATGTGTGAAGTTTTTCAACATTTGCACCATTATAATATTCGTTGATGTATTTTTTCATTTTAATTATAAATGTTGTTATATTTAAAATGATTGACTAGGAATGACAATGTTATTTATGGCAAAAAAAATTTAAACATGGCATGTTTCATCAATTTTTTAAAAATTTGGATATTTTAACATTATTTGTTAATAATTAACATTGTTTATCAATTCAACATGTTGCAAATTGGTTGAAGGTTGATTGTGACAAAAAATGTTAATCATGCATTAGTATGAATAATAATCAAACATGATAATATGTTAATAAAAATGTTAAAGCCTCATTACATTTTTAACAGAACTCATCAACCTCCCCTTGCAAAACTTACATTGTCATGATATTTCAAAACTTACAAAATCATGATATTTCAAAAGGTTCAACTTGACTACAATGTTTGCATTGACTAAAAGGTATGTTCACATTAATTAAAGGTTTGGGGCATTAAAAACACATGGTTATTTTAATTGAATATTTTGATTGATATGATTTTTTTAATCAAGTGTCAATATGGGCACCTAATAAAAAAGAACAAAAAATAAAAAAGGTTAATCAAGATACCCAAGGTTTAATAAAATTGGTCATATTAATTTGACATTGTCAAATTGACCATATATTTTTAAAGAAATGTTTAGTCTACCCTTTTTTATCACATAAGAAAATAATAGTTAATTAATAAAAATTATAATTTATTTATAATATATATATGGTTAACTTAAATTATTATTATATGAAAATTACAATATTCTGGGTAACTTAGCGTATTTAACCTACTTGCTAGGCCTAGTTTGCTTATATAGGCTTAATTATTAAACTAGATAATCATGATAAATAGGTAGGTAACTTAAACATAATTTTTCAATTAATTAATTACTTATTGGAATTAAATTAAGCTAAATAGGTAACCAACATTTAGCTAGTAGGTTAATTAATTAAACTAGGTAAATAGTTTAGGGCTAGGTTTAAATAATACAAAATAGCTAATTAAATTAAGTTGATAGCCTAAATTTAAGCTTAACTAATTAGGTAAGTAATAAATTAAATTATGAAGGTTACAATTGACAACATAGGCCTAACTTAATTATTTAGCTACCAAATTACCTACCAAATTTAATCTACCCATTGTCATGCATGAACAATACTTTATGTGAAAGTTTTTAAGAATTTCCAAAAATATCAATGAAAAATATGTTTAAAGGATTTTTTTAGTTTTTAAATGTTATTTGGGATCTATGCTTGAAAGTTTTTAGAATTTTTCAAAAACATTCAGAAAAAAATAAAAATTAAATGTTTAATTTTTTTTAATCCATGAGGAATTTTCTTTTTAAAAATTAAATGGCAAAAAAAATGTAAAAGGTTATTTGGTAAAAGTTCATAAAAAATTTAGTTACTAAACTTTTTTAAAAGCTCGGCGATTTTTTACAAGGTTGCATTTGATAAATAAAATATATATATAGAAGGCACCACCTATTAATCTCATAAATGCAAGTTATGCGTTTTCTATTTTTAATATATTTCATGTTTAACTTGCATCATGTTTTGTCCAAACAATAAAATTATTTAATTTTTATTCATTGTTAGATTTATTTTTTATATAGTCTTTTAATATTTTCCAATTTATATCATCAATTTTTTTTCAAATTGATATAACAATATTTGCAATAAACATGTCAAAAAAATAAATTGATAAAAAATAATCTCCTTTTGAAATTGTGGTCCATTGGCTAAAGATTTATATCATATTTGTGATGGTGAAATGTTCAAATCTTCATACTTACAACCTATTCACATTCATAATTACTTATACTAGTGTGAACTCGGTGCATAATGCACCCGTGCCCCCCTCCCCGCCGTTACTTACTTCGGACCTGAAGTAACCTCTCCTCCTGCACGGTTGTTGTGAATGCTCCCCAGAGCTGCTGGCCAGACGTCATCCAAAAAAAAAAAGATAAAAAAAGAAGCAAATACGTAGCCTTAGATTTTTCTGCCCATTTTTTATTTTTTATTTTTTATTTTGTTTCTTCATTTTTGTTAATTTAAGAGAAGGGGAA
>Ga0116229_10002804_pt1 | contig 28438 bp, 15 predicted proteins | sample S1TSphgellanicum_3_FD_87313 | JGI IMG/M metagenome (GOLD analysis project Ga0116229, IMG submission 87313) | Host-associated microbial communities from peat moss isolated from Minnesota, USA - S1T2_Fc - Sphagnum magellanicum MG | ecosystem: Host-associated > Plants > Peat moss > Unclassified...
CAAAATTTTGAACCACCCCTTTTCAAGGGCTGTTCCCACAAGTCAATTTTCATAAATGAAGATTTTTTTTTTTTTTTTTTTTCCATTTAGCTTTTTTATTGGGTTTCTTTTTGTGTTTCTTTTCTTATAATCATAATAAATGATGAACTAAGTAAATTAATAAATGATGGAAAATCATTTGTTTTAATATAAAAAGTTCATATCTACAATTTCCTCCCTTTCAAATTCCTCCAACTCCTCTTCTACAATTTTGTCCTTCTCTATGAATTCCACCAAGGTCGATGGCATATTACATCCCACCCTAGGATCATTGGGCCAATTTTGACTAACAAAAACTAATTATCTAAATTTTCAAATTGTAACCAACATTTCTTAAGGCTTCTTAAAATTCTAGCAAGAGAAAAAATGATTTCAATCTCAATTTGGGAACCTACAATTTTAAAATTTTCTTTTATAAAAAAACCAATTACAAAGAATGTAAATTCATGTTTCTCCCACCATTGGAATGTGATGCACCCCCAAACTCCTTGTCAGACTCAAATGCAAGTTTGAAGGTGAAAATAACGAAAGAAGGAGTTGGGCTGCGCTCCCTAACTTACAGCATTTTTGAAGATAAAAAATCATGTTGGAGCTTCGAAAAAGGGATAAGGATGAATGACAAGCGGGTTAACTATTCAAATAGGCCTACACAAACCAAACAACAAGTTGGTTAATGCGTTGTTGTAGCATTATTGGTGCACGAACAAACCACGAGCATACATTAACTCAGAAAACTCACCACGGCCTGGACTTGGGGGAAGCCACCACCTTCGCCCTTAAAGTATTCTCTATGCCTAGCCACATGGCCTGCCCTCAAATGTCATTTTGTCTCGAGATTCCCAAGTTGAAAGTTTTGATATTCCCGAAATTGGGCTTCCTATGACTTTGGAAGCCCGCAACTTTTTTTTGGTAAACCTTCGATTAAGGTGAGGTCTAAAACAAAGTTGTAACCCTCGTCAAGAGCTTTCCAACAATATGTAACACACCACCTACACACAATTAAATCACGGCGATTCTCGACTTTTAATGGTTGGGAGTCAAATTGGCAGTTTGACTTTTGGCCCTTCTTTGGGCCATAACTTATGTTTTAAGAACCCAAATGTGTCATACGAACCCATTTTAAACATCTACGTCTCAAAAGTTTTCCCATGGTACAATGAATTTTTTGATCCAATGAGTTTTGACCCTTGAATGCGCTCTCTGAAAATTTGAAAGTCCACTGGGACTCTAACTCCCAAAGTGGGAATGCACTTAGGGGTGTGTGGGTTCATTCCCTCACACTTTCTTCCACTCTCGGGAGAATGAAATGTGACTCATGGGCTTCATTTTCAACTCCCACCTTTGCAAGCCCTTACCTTAGTCGCAAACTCAAGGTTAAGGTCACGACAAAAAAAGTTTTTTATATTTTTCACATCCACATGAAACCTCCTAAAATCCAACAACTCCCTTGTTACAATTTCCTTTGCAATTTCAACGTTGTTGCTAATCATCTGGAAAATATTTAATCCATAATCTTAATCGGCATCATAATCTACAAAACCATAACAACATCTTCAACAAGATGTAAATGATTGTATGACTTGACCAACATGGGATACAACGTTATCCTGTCATACTCTCCACAATATACATTCCTTGTTTTTTATCAACATATGAAAAAACAAAACGAAATTTTTTCAACCTAAGGTCAAACATCATAGACAACATGTTACATGTTTTCTTCTCTTCATATGTCCTCAAGAATGAAAGGAAAGAATCTAAAACCCCAAACACTTCCAATTTAATGTAAGAAACAAAAGTTGTTAACTCTAAAAAAAGTCCAATGTCATCATCCATGAAGGCCTCAAATGCATTTCATCCCTGGCTTTAAAACTCATGGTAATAACAAAATTCAAGGCATCTAATAATAACCAATGTCCAATAGATTAGTTCAAGATGCAAATAGAAACAATCGGGTTTAAATAATCAACTATTGTTTGACAAACGAACCATGTAATAGGAGGAAAAACATGGCCAAACATTCAAACATTAGTTTGCTTGCTATAACACATAATAATAGTTCCATGTAAAAGAAACACTTCTTGAAATAATATTACCCTACTTGCAAACTTACAAAAAATATATATAAATTAATTTTTAAAAATTGGAAAAAAAAATTTATTCAAAAAATAAAGTAATCAACATAAAGAGATAATAAAGAGATATTTACCTTGTCTTAACATGTGTATTTAGTTTCCTTAATTGAATTCCAAACTCAATACAAGTTTTCGTCCACTTTTGTCTTCCCTTTTTAGATTTTTTTGGCCATGTTATACATTTCTAGATATCAAACTATGCAAACTTGATTGAAACATACTTAAGATTATTGCATACCTTTTTTTCAACAATAACATATTAACATGTGAAAAATGCATAACCAAAACAAATGTCATTGAAACTTTCTTCCAACCACAAAACCTTACAATTAACAACAGATTTGAAAGCTATGGTCATAGAATTGAAATTTGCCCTTCATTTTTGACATAAGTAATGATCTTCTTGTTTAACCCATAAGAATCCAAGAGCTCTTTCAAATTTATAGCTAAAGCTTGACTTATTATTATTTTTGCTTCAAAAGGACTAATTGTCACCTTTTTGGATTACCAATTTTCATGCAAAAAGTTAATGACCGAAGCGAAAATGTCATAAGTGCCTTTTGACATCCACAAATCAAAACCTGCAATAATTGACATACATCGAGATAATTTTGATAAAACATAAACATGTTTTGTTTTATGAACTAAATTTGGCAAAATCTCATGTGAAAAACATTTATGGAAGGAAAGATAAAGTAAAGGTTCAATTGCAAAGCAAATCATTTCAACCATGGACTTTCCAAAAAATGTACATGCAAATGACTCTTAACAATTAGCAAAGCTAGATCTTCAAGAAATTATTTCTGTTGCATTTCATCCTTCTTGTAAATAAATTTTGTAAAGATAAATTTAGAAATTTCAAATGAAAATACATTTTGCCTTTTTTTAGTTCGTTGTCTTTCAACTTGAATTTTCACTGAATTATTCACTTCTTTGTCAAGTTCTTTTGCAAGCAAAATGTGTTTTGCATCCGCATGTTTTTTCAAAGTTAATATCCCATTAGTCTTATAATATGAAATTAATCCCTTCCTTAGTTTTGTTCTTAAATTATATAACACAAGTGTTTTGGAACACAAATGATATCTCATGACTTGAAGAATTTTTCCATCCACTAGTTTATTGTCATTGATCACATAGAAAGCCCGACAGATGGCATCTCTATTTTCAAGCTTCCAAAATAATCTTTAGCATGTAATTTTTATAAGTTTAATATGAATCTTTCATCATTACTTTCAAAAGCCCTACTCACTTCAGTTTCGAAGCTCAAATTGTCAATTGAAGTTTTTATTATAGGTATATCATTCATCAATTTTTCATTTTGATAAAGTTCAATTTCAATTTCCAACAACCAAAATTTAAGATACTACAAGTTATTTCCTTCAAATCAAAAAGATTTTGTAATATTTTTAAATACATTTTCTGTTTGCAGATTATAAAATTAATGAACAAAAGGCACCAAAGGTAAAGAAATAAATGAAAGGTCAAATGGAGTGAACATTTACAAAGATAACAACAAACTCACTTCTAGACCTAATGCAAAGAATAAAAACAAAATAGAAACTATAAAATATTATTGCCCCCTCAAACAAGCACCAATCTCCTTCCAACAACCACAACTAACCTACAAACAAAATAAATGAAATGTTAAAAACAAGTTTAAACAAATTAATAAAACAAATTATTTACAAAACTACATATCAAATACAAAGGAATGTTTTTATAAAAAAAGATCAAACAAAGAAAAGGAAAATAACTTAATGGATTAATTTTATTTATAAAGGTAACTGATTAAAAACTAGAACTTACAAGTTTTAAAAGCAATTTCTTCTCTTTTTTTTTCCTTTTACAACAAAATCAAAAATAAATAAATTATATCATATTATACAAAAAAATAAAGAAATTAAAGCTAAAAATAAAAAACTTTAAAATGATCAAATAAAAAATTATATATATATATAACTTACATGGCTTACTAGTTTTTGCTTGTTGTTTGTAGCTCCAAAAACTACTTGCAAAAGCAAAAAAGGAAGAGGGAGTACCATCCAAGGAAACACAAGCAAAAGCAACAATAGGCAAGTAGGGAAGATCAATAGCAAGGGGGCCCAAAGGTACCTCAAAAAAGTGGGAGCAATGATGGGTAGGGAACAATAACGAGCGGGGAACAACAATGGGGGAGCAGCAATAGGCGAGGAGCAACAACAAGGCAGCTACAGGCGGGGAGCAACAACAAGGCAACAACAATGAGTAGGGAATAGCAATGGGCGGGGAGCAACAAGTAGGGAACAACGATGGACCAAATGCAATGAATGAGGAGTAGCCCTAGTCCAAGAGCAACAAGCGGGGAACATCAACACAAATAAGAGCAATAACACAAGCAAAAACAAGCCAAAAACAAAAAAAAAACACAACTTAGAAATTACAAACTACAAACCCTACAAAACAAAACAAAAAACCAAATATAACTAAAACTAACACAAAACATAAACCAATTTTTTAAATTAAAAAAAATTCAAAAAACCAAAATGCTTGAAAGTATAAGAAAGCAAAGATTTAGATGTCTAATAGTGAGTAGGAGCAAAAAGGACTGGAGAAGGAGCTTGGACTTTTCTTAGAATTAAAATTAAACCCTAACCTTAAAAGGAGGCAGCCATCACATTAAGGTTAGGGTTGATGCCTAAACCCTTAACCCTAATGTGGCGGTTGCCTCCATAAATAATAAGTTTAAATATTTATTTTTTACTTTCATTAATGGTAAGCTTTTTTTTTATAAAAATGTACTCTTATTTTTTACGTACTATTTATTTATTTTTACTAGTTTTTTTACTATTACTCATACTTCTTACTTATTATTTATTAGTATCATTTATTATTTATTATTTATTATTTAAAAAAAAATTACCATGAAAATCAGACCTTTTTCAAAATATGAGAATTAGTTCAGTTTTCAAATTTGATGCCCAATGAGATCATGGGTGGTTCTCACTAGGCGATTTTCATCTATGATGAAAATTGCGAAGTAGATTCTCATGGTGATTTTCACTAAGAAACAGATTGAAAATTGATGTTGATTTTCAATTAATGGGTGAAAACTGCCCAACATTGGTATTAACTACTAACCAATGTTGAGTAGTTTTTTTTTTCCAAAGAAAGAACCATTGGGTAAGAACATTTCCATTGCAATCCACCAAATTCCTTTATAAAATCAAAAGTGTCAAAGAATTTGATGGATTTACAAAGGTTTAAAACCACGACGCCCCATTGCAAGCCCATACCACAAAACTTGCTAGACTATAAACCATTGCATCGTGGACACATGCATTTCCATTCCAAATTACAAGCACTTCTCATGTAAAGTTATTCAATGGTTCAAGAATTTTTCATGTTTCATGGCTACAAAAGTTGCAAAAATATTGACAACTATTGTCCTTCAAAGTTTTAAAAGAAAAAAGAAAAAAGATCAATTTTTTTCTACAACCACAACCACAACATTTGATCTCCATGCTCAAAAAACATTGAAAAGAAAAGGTTGGTTCGACACTTCTTCAAAGAATAAGCTCAGAAAAGCTTTGACCAACAACATACGAGTAATAACATGACTCCTTCTGAACCAATGGTAATGAATAATTTCAACCTATAACCAACACTAGTGCTAACAAGCAACACCATTACTAACATTTATGAAAGCTTACAATAGCCTTTTGTTACATAACATTGCATTGTGGAAACATGAACACATGTGCATCACATATGAATGCTTATCTAGGAACACTCCCAAACATCGGCATTCTACTATGGAACGTTGCACCATAAGGCATAAACACATGCATGTCATTTATGAAAGCTTGTTTAAGAGCATTTTTCAAATGGTAACATTTTAGTACAAAACATTGCACCACAAAGGTTCACATAAAAAAACAAAATAGAAACAAAAGTTGTTCTTGCTCATGACGTCACAACATTTAATGATAATGATATATAATGTGCGTTGGTGTCAAAGCAAATCTCAAAAAATGGCAAAGCTCTTACTTAGTTTTAATATTGTAAGCATTGTAATGAGGATTGCAACATCATTAATTTCCATTAGTTATTATTGCATGCATGTTTAGGGTATTGTGTTAGAGATGTTTTAAGGGTCCAATTGTGTAGACCTTGAACTAGTGAGTAAAGGTTTACATATAAGCCTATGTGACGGATGTGAACATTAGACACCATCTTCCAATAAATGGAATTCATCCATAATGTTCATCCATAATTCTTAGTTAAGTCTTAATTAATTTTTAGTTAAATTTTAGTTAACTCTTAATTAAAATCCAGTTAAATTTTAGTTAAGTCCAAGTTAATTTTTAGTTAAGTCTAAATGAACTTTTAGTTAAGTCCAAGTTGAATTTTAGTTAATTTTTAGTAAAGTCCTAATAAAGTCTTGTTAATTCCTAGTTGATTTTTAATTAAGTATGAATTAACTTTTAGTTAAATTTTAGTTAACTCATAGTTAACTCTTAGTTAGGAAGGTTTTCAATAAGCTTCCTTACTTGATGCACGCATAAAAGCCTCCTTGAAAACTTATTTAAACTAGGCCCCCAAAGGGGTATAAACACTACTAGAAATATTGTTGTTTACAACCCATCCCTGTGCAAATATGTGCAACCAAATGTCATCTGCAATTACAAATGGTTGCCTATGCAACTACTTTTCAAATTTGGATGAAGTTTGGTCTTCTTTTCAAATAGGTTACGACTATGACCTATTTCATCCTTCAATTGTGTTTTTTTTATAATGTCTTTGTATTTTTTACAACATTGTATATATATTTAGTTGCAAATGTAACCAATATAGTCACATGCTAGTTATATAAAATATCTAGGCTACTTAGCAAGGATGTACCTAGACATATATATACCTACTTACTTATTTATTAAGTACCTACCTACCTACAAACCTAGGCCACATGGTACCTAACCTAGGTTTCATGACATGTGGCATTGCCTATGTCTACATAGGCCTAGACATGACATGTGGAACATAGGTTAGGCCTAAGCCATGCCACATGGCACTTATGCTAGGCCTAAACCATGCCACATGGCATCTTTGTTAGGTTTAGGCCATGCCACATGGCACCTAACCTAGGTTGTGACATGCCACATGGCACATATGTTAAGACATGCAAGGTGGCATCTATGCAAAACATAGGACATGCCACATATGTTAGGTTTAAGCCATGCCATGTGGCACATTAGTTAAGTTTAAGTCATCCCACATGGCACATAAACACGACATAGGACACGCCACATGGCACGTATGCTAAGCCTGAGCCATGTCACGTGGCACATAAGCTAGGTTTAAGCCATGCCACATGGCACATAACCTAGCCTAAGCCATGCCATGTGGCACTTAAGTTAGGCTAAAACATGCCACATGGCACCTAAACTAGGCTAAGACATGCCACATGGCACATATGCTAGGCCTATGTCAAGCCATGTGGCATCGAGGTTAAATTTATCCATGTCACATGGCACTTAGGTTAGGCCTATGACATGCCATGTGCCATTTAGGCTAGGTTATGTCATGCCATGTGGCACATATGTTAGGCCTAGCCATGCCACATGGCACCTAAGTTAAGCCTAACCAAACCATGTGCCACACATGTTAGGTCTAGGACATGCCATATGGCAACTAGGCAAGGCTTCGACCATGCTATGTGGCAACTATATATGACATGGCATGTGGCACCTATGTTATGTTAGGACATGCCACAAGGCACATAAGTTAAGCTTAGGCCATGCCATGTGGCACACAATTAACCATTTTTTCCATGCCACATGGCAACATGATTAGATTAGGTGCCACATCATAAAATGTGTTAATTAATAGGCTAGGTTAGTAAGTTGTAAATTAAGTTAGAACTAGTAGGTTAGGTTAGGTAGTCACTAGTAGCCCAAATAGTTGCACAACTAGTTGCAAACTACAAAATTAATCCCATATGTTTTGCTTCCCATTTTCGTTTTGTCAACTACATAAAAAGGTGCCCCAAAAGCACAATGTATAAATTAAAATGCAATTGCATTTTGGGATGAGCCAATAAAAAAGGCTCAACCTTATTAAACCTAAAAAAAAATGGTATTTTTAATAGATGCCATGTGGTTTAAGTTTAGGCTTAACCTAAGTGGCGTAAGTCTAGACCTAACTTAGGTGCCACATGGCCTAAATCTAAACCAAACCTAGGTGATCACCTAGGCTAGGCTTTAAAATGGCATGTGGCATATGTCTACACCTAGATGCCACATGGCATATGTGTAAACCTAAATAAGTTAAGTGCCATGTGGCATCTAATTTACGTGGCACCTAAGTTTAGAAACATGCCATGTAACATATGTTTAAACATAGGTGCCACGTGGCATATGTTTAAACCAAGGTCGCGTAAACTAAATGCCACATGGCTTATGTCTATACTTAGGTGCCACATGGCCTATGTTTAAACCTATGTGCCATGTAAGCTATATAAATTCCATGTGGCGCAGGTTTAAATGGGTGTCACATGGCAGAATGTAATTGGTCACCAATATAGTTACAATTTTAATTACAAAATCACTCATGTATACATTATTCGGTGGTCATATACATATTCGATGAAAAAATATTTCATTCGTCACATGTGATTGGTTTTTACATGCAATTTATTGTTTGTTAATATAACCAATTTAGTTGCAAATGTTGCTTGTGATAAAAAATTTGTTACAAATGATAGTTACATGTAGTGGTATTTCCACCAAAGAAATAAAAGTAAGACCTTTCATTTCCTTCAATTTATTCAACACCAGTCTTAGGCACAATCTTGCACCATATTCTTGTCATGTTCTTTTCATGTTCATGTTTGCATTTGTTAGCATAATAAATATTTATTTTCACGTTTGTTTTGCACATTTCATGTTTTGTTCTTTGTTTTTGTGTTATTGTTTTATAATCGCATAATGTTGTCTTGTTCTTTGTTTGGAAATTAAACTTAAACCTTTACTATAACCTTTGTTCTCATGGTTCTTCGTGTCCTTGATAACTTCAATCTAACATGTAAAGCTCTAATGTACAAACCACTATTAAAATTCCTAGCTTTTCAAACGGTCCAATTTGACTACATGGTTTTTTTTATTAACAAACATGTTCATTCTAACTATAAACCAAGGGCTTGAATGGCATGTGTAGCTTTTGACTTGTCAAATTGACTATTGTGACCTATTTGACTACTGTCAAATGAGACAACTAATCAAATTGGACAATGAAAATACCAGTATAATCAATGTGGACAATGGCTTAGTCAAAAGGGATATCCACTATTTATACTAGTAAGTATCCTTGGTCAAAATGTCCATTAGCTTAGTCAAAATGGTTAGCTATTGCCTATATTGGCTAAGTCCCTAGGTCTTTTAATTATACTTGTACATGACACATTTGCCTTTGTGGTTATCATTTGAAAATCTTTAGAAATTCAAGCATGCCATCTAGTAAACCACCTTGTAGTTAGAAAACCAAGTGTTTAGAAAAAATGGGCTGGAATAAATTGTTTTAAACTAATTGTGGCAATTCAATTTCAAAATGTCTTAATGGGAGAAAAATTGGTCTTGTAAATTTAGTTGAACTTTTAATGTGATAAACAATGTCCATTCCATTTCATTATAATTGTTTACTGTGTATTACCCTCAACATTGAAAGTAACAAGATTTGAACAAGCACATGAAAATAGTTGATAAATCATCAAAGCTTCAAAAGATTGATATTACATTTTCTCACATAGTCCACCATCAATTGGTTCAAGTACCTTATGTAGAGGAAAAATAATAGCAATCTTAATGGATTTTCATCAAAATGATAGGAACAATGATATGTTTAGTCCTATTGGATTTTCAATCTCCTAGACCTTTGGTGAGAACCACATGAGCTAGATGTGAACATGCCTATCTAGTGATTTAACAAGTACAATATTAATGTTGGATCATCAAACCATATATTCAAATTGACTAAGCAAACCTAAAACAACTAGATTTTTCTACCTTTTATGGCAATAGATGAAACCTATCTAAAGTTGATGGAGTGCTCATTTCACCTGTAGCAACACAACATCCTTTTCCCAAGCAGTTTGCATTGGATGGTATACATGGGTAAAGGTTTCAACTTGCAAAACACAAACACAAAAATAGACATGCATAGGCCTAATTTTAAATTAGTAGCACAATACCAAAATATAGTATATGGGATGATCATATGAAACATGCATCATAATTTCCACATCCCAAATGCACACACACATTAAAACACAAGATGCAAAAGGTTGTATTCTTGAGAGATTTGATGAAGATGGACCACAAGATAACAAGAAATAAAATTTCAATGAGATCAAAAGCACTCATGGAGCCCTATTATCACGTCGTGTGGTGGACTTTTAAGGCACATCTATTTCTTGTCAACACTTTAATGACTAAAAGGGTCCATAAGCCAAAATCATTCATGATGCCGGGGGGGGAGACTAGTCAAACAAGTAAAAAATATGTGAGTAAAAATATAAGATGCAATATATTGGTTGGTGGATAAAAATTAGAAGTTAATTAGTTTAAAATAAGATCAATTTTATTCAAATAATTAATTTAATTATAACATAAGACCTGTAGTAGTATGAAAAAATGAATTATACTTAATAGAAAGTGTTTTAATATGTATATATTAAAAAATAAAATAATAATAGAGTGATAAAAAAAAGGTTGAATAATTATTATTTTTTAAATGATTTTTTGATGCACATAAATCCCAAAATTTACACAAAGTGTCCCCCAAGTAAAGCTTTAAATATTTTTTAATTTTTGTATACTTTTGGTTGGGTACATACATCGAATATATTTCTAATGGTTTGTTGCCCAATGGCCAAAGCCTCACCCTTAGTCAACCTTGCTACCTTAGTTAGTCTAACTTTGAAAACTCATTAATGAACCGACCTTGGAGTTTCAATAGTGAGTTCCTTTTGAATTTGTGCTCCTTTTTAAGGTTCATGACATTCACAATTCCAAAATTTGTATTGTCTCGTTTTTATTTGAAAAAAAGAGTATTTTAAGTTTGTTTTTGTTTTGGATAGCTAACTTAATCATTGTGAGTGCCGTATTAAAATGCATGCATTAATACATGTCAAAAGTTATATTTGGGCACATGAAGCATCAAATCCAATGTTGAGTAAAACTTGCTCAACCTTATATGAAGTCAATCTAGCTTTGCTATCTCACCTTCCTTTGCTTGATTTTGGTTAAAACTTTTATCAAAGAATTATGAGTTTGTAAACTTTTGAATCTAAAATTTGAACTTGTACTTGAATTCATGGATGATCAAAATATCTAACAAGATTCAAATAGAGGTTATATAGTTTTAAAATGAGCTTAAGCTCTTAGGGGTTAACCTTTCTCATCCTCAATGAAACTTGAACCAGAAAAAACCCCCCTCCCTCTTAAAATGGGTCAAGAAAAACCCAATTTACGATTGTTTTTTCTCAATTGTGGAGGTAAACAAATTTAATTTCCCATCTATACATTTGTCACAAGGAAATCTGAAGAACCTTCTCCTCCTCCTCCTCCTCCTCCACTGACATTTCAAGAAAAACAATCCAAGCATTTCTAGACAAATAGTTTTAAGACGACCAATTGTTCTTTCTTTCTCGCTTGAGGAAACAAATTGAATTTCCCACCTATGTAACAATTTGTCACAAGAAAGAAAGACCCTCCTCCTCATCCTCCTTCTTCTTCACTTTAATTTATCAAAAAATTAAAATTCAATTAAATTCGAACATTTCTTGACAATAGTTTTAGATTAGTTTTTTTTTGGTTTTGGGTATGGTGAGTGAGTTTTCTCACCCTCAAATTTTTCTTTCGTGTGTGGATATAGTAAATTCAGATTCTTTCATAAATGGGCTAAAGGTGCATTCACACCTAAATGTTAAGAAGTCAGTGTTAAGTGAAAATATAGGTGGCATCTTAGGTGGCACCCAATGTTAAACGGGTGATTGTTTAATATTAATTAGTGAATGTTAAACTTAACATAAAATCTTCATGGTAAATAGCTTTAAGTTCTAAATGACTAGCTTGGTGTTAGGGGGACTTAGTACTAGAGTCCTTAACACCAAGTGTGAATGCACTATAAATGAACTTTCTGGGGAAGGTGAGAGAGCTGGCTTGTTGTTGGTTGTTTGTTGTGATGAGTGAGGTGGGGTCGTCTGCAAAATGCTTGCTGGCTTGAGAGCTGTGATAGGTTGAATATCGTCAGTGGTGTTCAGACATGGCGGCACTTAATTGGCTTTCTTGCAGCCCAAGCCAAAGGCTATAACAAGAGCTCATTCAGCCTTTGGTTATTTCTCAAGCAACTTCCCACACTCGCTTGCTTGCTTGCTTGCTGGAAACTGGAGATTGCCTTTTCTCAGGTTGGACCTTGAGCATCATGTACCTACCGCTCTCTCCCCAGTACCTCCCCTAATTTGAGGGCCATAGCCGCTATAGCATAGGCCCTACCCTAATTTGAGAGCCATAGCCTCTATGGCATAGGTCCTACTTTAATTTGAGAGCCATAGCCTCTATGGCATAGACCCTACCCTAATTTGAAAGCCATCGCCTCTATGGCATAGGCCCTACCCTAATTTCAAAGCCATAGCCTCTATGGCATAGGCCCTACCCTAATTTCAAGGCCATAAAATTAGGTGAGGGCCCTTGCCTTCTTTCTCCCATGTGAAGTACAAAAAGATCTGAAAAAATTTGAATGCCCTAAGGTTTTTGCATGCAAAGGTGTCTTCAATTGACCAAAGAACATTTGGTGTGAAGAAGCAAGTGCTGCTTTCAAATACAAAGAAACAAAAGAAACTTTGGAGTGTTTTGGGAAAAGGTAATGCTTCTTCTCCCCAAGTGCTTTCAAATTGTACAAAGAAACCAAAAAAAAAGAAAAAAGCCATGGAGTGCTTTGGGAAAAGGTAATGCTTCTTCCTTCCCATTGATAGTGTTATAATAGTGGTGTTATAGTTGTAAGGTCCTTATATACCCCAATGGCTACAACCAACCATGATGCCCGAAATGGGGGAGCCTTACCATTTGTATAAGCTTTGTTGAAAATGAATGAAAAACAGCCAAAGCCAAGCTCTTAAGGACCTAATAAGGTGTAGGGTAACTAACACCCAAGGCGGCCGTGGGAGCATTATTGAAAAGAAAAAAGGGGACACATTTCCGAAACTAAGTGTGTTTTCACAAAGTCTAAATAAAATTGATTGCTCACAAAGTTTCAACATGCTGTAAATTTTGAAAGACAAATAATTTGTTCCAAAAACAAGCAGCTCATAAGCATAAGGGCAACAAACAAATTCTGAAAGGGGCTTGAAAGGGGGGGCAGGGTCCTTAATGCTAGCTTTTCTAAGGGCCTATTAAGCTCAAGAGTAGCCCTGTCGGTATGCCTTAGGCCCGGTTAGAAGGTCTCTTTCCTCTTTTCCCTGCGCTTGCTTGCGCCGTGCGAGCGTCGCCAGCTCTCTCCCTCTCTCTCTTTCTTTGCTTTTGATTTGCATCCGTCGGAGCCTCCTTAAAGAGGCGGAAGAAAGAGTTGCCTAGGAATTTTTTTGTTGAGGATTTGTTGTCTCTAGTGGGGAGAGTTGATCGAATTTCCAATTCCTCAAGGTTTGCTTGCTTGCATCCCTGATGCGGGCGGTGGTACCTTGGAGAGATTGCTACTTGAAGAAGAAGAAGAAGAAGAAGCAGAAGGGGTGAGAGCGTTGAAGAAGCTCATGGTGAATTGATTGCTGTGATTTGCAAAGAGGGTTTTTCTCAAACTGGGTTTGTGGTTTTTTCTTTGCAAAGACTGATCAAGAGGGCAAGGAGTTGCTGGAACAAGCCTGTTTTGTTGGTAGTTTTGTTGTTTTTGTTTTTTGTTGTTGTTGTGGGGAGGGAGTTCATAATCAAAGCACCATGGGGCGACGACGAGTACCACCGGGTTTTAGGTTCCATCCCACAGACGAGGAGCTGGTAGTGTACTATCTGAAGCGCAAAGTGAGTGGCCGTCCAATGGAGGCTGATGTGATAGCCGTGGTGGATTTGTACAAGTGCGAGCCATGGGATTTGCCTGGTATGTGGCGGTGGCAAGAAGCATGTCTGTCTGTAGGGTTTGTTGTTGTACCTTGTTGCACAAATTTCTTTCTTTGTTTCTACTAAGGGATGTATTGTGTTTTTGCCATGTGTTTGTGCCATGTGTTGTATGTATTTCCTTTTTGACTCGATATCTGGAAATTTTTTCCTGAGTGCTCACAGTGTTGTTGGGATTGTGGTGTTCAATTGCGTGTTGCAGACAAATCTTGCATTGCAAGCCATGACCAGGAATGGTACTTTTTCAGTCCTCGTGACAAGAAGTACCCGAATGGCTCCAGGACCAACCGGGCAACTGAAGCCGGCTACTGGAAGGCAACAGGAAAGGACAGGGTGGTGAAGTCTGGATCTCGGAGCATTGGGATGAAGAAAACCCTTGTTTTCTACCAGGGTCGAGCTCCAAATGGCAAACGCACAGATTGGGTTATGCATGAATATCGCATTGAAGAGGAGGAAGTGTCAGGTTTTCAGGTACCAGCTACTGCTCCTCCTCCTCTTCCTAATCATGTCATGTTTGCTCGTGGTTCATCTGCAACTGTTGCCAAATCTTTTTTTCTGTCTCTTTCTTTGGTGGTGAAGGACATCAGTCACAATGGTGTGATGATTTTGGTGGTGATAATAATCTCTGTGTGCTGTTGTGATGATGTAACAGGATGCTTATGTGCTTGCTCGTGTCTTCAAGAAAAGCGGACCTGGGCCAAAGAACGGAGAGCAGTATGGTGGAGTGTTTATTGAGGAGGAGTACCAGTCACCATCACCACCACAAGAGGATTCAGTGGTTGATTTTCCTGTAGAAGAAGAGTCCGAAGTCCCATTTTCAGAACCTGCTGCTGCTGCCACCACCACCACCGCAAGTCTTCTGGAATCTGCTTTGCCTGCTGTCAAGAATGAGACAATGTCTGAGGACACCTCTGTCTTCAATCCTGCAACTGCTGTCCCAGAAACCCTTTCTAAGATGTCACCAGACTATCAGGTACTGAGACCAAAGACCACCCACAAACAATACTCACTACAGACTTCATAGAGGATGTCAAGAGTTGTTGTATGTGATTGATTCATCTGTCTTCTATCTATCTCTAGATTCAGTAGCTAAGGTTGTTTTTGTCATGCTTGCAGATGATGAAAGAGTATTTGAAGGAGGAGACAGTGGGTGCAAAGACGACACACATTTTACCTGATGACTGGGAAGTCCACACTTCCCATGATGATATTGGGTTCCTGGAAGGTTTTGGTGACCTTGTTGCCTCTGAGGAAGAAGTACTTATGTTGCAGGATATTCTTGAGACTGTGCAGACTGGAGGTCCAAGAGTCCATGCGGAAGGAGATCTGCGGGAGGATTTCATCGACCAATTCTTCTCAGGAGGGGTTGTTGGGGGGGAAGAACTCATGCTTGAGGGTGGTGGCGGGGAATTGGCTCTGGCAGATATCCAAGGTCATGTGCCTCCACTTTCATATGGTGCAGAGGGACTCACGCCTTGGGAGATTGCAGACAGGGATTTCATAGAGTTGAATGACTTCCTCTCCCCGAACAATGAGGCACTGCCTTCCTGGCCATTGGAAGCCACTATTCAGTTGCAAGAGCGTCAGAGTGCTGACTTGCTGATTCAAGGGAGTGAGCAAGGCAGCGCCAGGCGAAGATCTATGCTGCAAATGCGGGGATCTAGGAGTGGACCAGTGCCAAGGCCAATTACATTTGAGAACAGTTTTGGAAGTGGACAAAGTTCATATGCAATGAACATGCCTGATCTCACAGGATCTTCAAGTGCTACTACTGTATCAAGACCTGAGGCCAGACAACATGAGCAGAGAAGTGCAGACAGACTCCAGGAAGTACGGAGTGCTTCGCTTCAGCCTGGAGATGAGGTGAGCTCAACAAGTTTGTTTGAGCACTGGAACTCAATGTGGAGTGTGTGCTGAGGTCTGTTAGAACACTAGTTGTTAAGTGTTCCTTGTAGGATTTAATGTGCCAAGAAAAAAAAAACAAACCAAAAGTACAGAAATTTTAGAAGCATATTGACTCTTGTAAAGCGATATGCTATTGTATCTCGGAGTGGCGACTATGTGCTTCCTTCCACCATGTCTGTCGATATGACAGAGAGGCACCTTTTGGGTTTTTTCTCCTTGACTTGCATTCTGTGTCTTTACTTGTGTGAAGACATGGGTAGTGAAGTTGCCATCATTTCTAGTTTGAAGCAATCTCTGAGTGAGGGTTGTGCCTCCAATTTTTTGATACAGTTCCTGAGAATATTGTTAAATTACAGGTTGCCACTGAGGATAGACGCTTCAATATCCGGGAATGGGAAGATTATCTGTTCACAGGACTATTGCCACAGTCAGCTACATTTGAAGGTAGATATGTGTTTTCAAGTTGGTTTTGTTTTGTGTTGCAAAGGGGGATGTGAGTGTATCATGAATAACAGATCTATATGTAGGCTTTGGTTTTTCATCACAGAGGATCTAATTTTCAGAATGCCCAACCATGTTATCCTGTCATGATCTCTCATGAATCTCCCAGAAGCATGACATGAGTTCTGTACTTTGCGTAGATACTCCACCGTTGCCAACAACCTCTGAGGATGTTGTTGTTACCACTCCAGATAACAGCGCCCATGATGGAGTGGTGACAGAAGGGGTTACTACAACATCTAGTTCTTCTTTGGATTTTGACTATTCTGTGTTGGAGTCATGGTTCGATGCGGGGAGGAGTCCTCCTGCAACTCCACAATTGGGTGATGATGTCAATGAAAGCCTTGTAAAGCCATTTGACTCTTCTGCCGGTCTTCATTCTGAGTACAGTTTGCAGAAAGTACAGACTCCAGTGTCTCCTGAGACTTCAGACATGGGCACTGATGGTAGTGAACAGAATTCAAAAAGACTTGAAGTTCTTCTCCATATGCTAGGTTCATTTCCAGCACTGCCAGCTTCAGCAGCTGAGTATTCACAGGCCAGAGCAGCGAGCTCAAGCTTCAGCTCCATCAGTGTGACAGCAACAGATGCACATTTGACTACCTTCACTATCACTTGCTCCTGCTCCAATAAAGGCATGAAGCGTGTGCATGCAGCTGTTACCAGTGGCCATGCTGCTGCTGCTGCTGGAACAAAACTTTACAAGGGCGTAATCACTACTGGATCGCACAAACCCTGTAGAGGGGATTGCAAGCAACTTTCATGTGTCAGCTGCAGTGGCCAAACATTGCCCACACGACGACTGGTGAGAGGCTCCAGTAGTGGTTTTGTATTTGTATTTTTGCTGGGTGCTGTATCGGCTTTGTGCTGGTTTTTATTACTTCGGGGTGTATGGCGGGTAGTGCATCTCATGTGTGATGCAATTTTGTAGGTTAGGTCCCAAATAGTTGTCCTGAACTAATCACACTACAAACACTCCAAAACTGAGTTGAGACTTGATTGTCTCTACCCTCAATCAACAAGGGGAGAGACTCTGTGCTTCAGCATCATTATCTCTGCTTAAGTTTAACCGATTGTGATCATGACCTCTGATTATTAAGTGTTCACTTAAGGTTTGTCCAATTGGCTAGTAGTACCTTGTCACTATATCTTCTAGTGGAGGAAATGCAATGCACTTGGAGTGTCTGTGCTTGTTTTCTCTTAGTGCAGCAGATTTCAAATGAGTCCCTGCAGGCCCTGTACAAAGTATATGAATCTTATTTGAAGTTCTAGCTGCTGTGACCAGAAATGCCAATCTTTCTTCATTGAGGAAAGTAAAGTACATTGGACACATGCTCAGGTTATTGACCTTGTCAATGCACAAAAACATCCCTTCCCTTCTGCTCCTCTCCCCTGCTTGTCTGTTGATGTTATTGAAATGACATATCATGTGTTCTGCTGTGTGCTGGTTCATCTCTTGCACTGTTGGCATCTTTGGAAAGGTGGGTTGTGAAACAGATCCAGTTTTTGTTACTGACTTCTCCCCACCTTCCAGACCCACCTACTATTCTTACAAGGGGGGTTTTTTTTTTTCCGACTTTGTGATGCAAGGTAACTGAACCTTAAATGGAGGGTTTAACGGTTTCTCAGTTCAAGTGACAGAGGCTGGATGCACAAGTAGGGGGACCACATTTGGTGGCATCAGCATTGACTATTAGCAACTAACTACCCATTAATGATGGTTTGCAATGAACCTCAAAAACATGGTAGTTTGGCATAGTGAACTGTGAGGAATACATTAATTAAAACCATGGTCGGTGATGATAATTTATGTCAACTCCTTTCATAATGCAGGATGGAATTGTGTGAAAGCAGATGATTAACAACTTACTACCCATTATGGTTTGCGATGAACCTAAAAAATGTGGTGGTTGCACATAATGAACTCTGAGGAATACATAATAAAAACCATGGAATGTGATTAGAATTATGCCAACTTCTTTCATAATGTAGGACAGATTTGTGTTAAAGGGAATGATGCACTGATAAAAATCATTGGGCATTATAGGGTAGTGCTTGCAAATTGAACAAAGTGAATCATATGTTGTGTTACTTCACCACCCCACAATGCACATCATCCTTTCCTTAAACAATACATGTTGCATCACCTTGTTACCCGAAATGCTAACCTAGTTTCTTTAAACAAATCAAAAATTAATCTTAGTTCGTTTAGATCAAGTCACAAATGAGTGTTGTTGATTCCTTTTGTGCACTTCTATTGGTGCATGAACGTTGTCATCTAACAAATGCCAACAATAGTTTGAGGTGGGTCTAAGGTCAAGCATTTCATAAGGGAGGAATTTGTGATTCCTTTGTAGACCCAACTAGGTTCAACTAAAGTAATATGTGACAGATCTTGGTTTTCACGTCAAGCTTTATGCTTTTTCTTGATGAGCTTCACATGATATTTGCAACAAATGGGTGCAAACTTGTAGAATGGAGCATGGTAATCTATTGTCATGAAAAGTAGATTAGTTTTGATGGCCAAATGTAGAGCATTGCCCATCTCTCCACACTACTTAAAGCTCCATAGTTCATCAAAAAAATTTATTTACATAATTCATCAATTTTTTTTAAGCTACTTTCTCTTCCAACTAGATTTGTTTTCCCACCTCACAATCCTTTTTTTTAAAACTACTTTTTCACAATTAAATGCCAACAATTATTCCTTTGGAGCATCACATTCTCATGTTATTGCTTATTTTCTTGCCATTTTTTGTTTGAATGCAATCACATAATGCTCATAGTCATCATGATGTTTTTGCTATCATCAATAAAGGGCCCCTTTGTTGACACTCAATGACCAAACCTAATTGGAGTTTTTGGCAAAGTCAATAAGTGATATAAGCTGATAGTAGGAACAACCAACATTGTTGCACAAGATTCACACCTCTCCAATGCCTTTCTTACAAGATTGTTGGTTCAAGCTATAGGTTACTTGAACCAATGTGAATGGTTTTGGGATTCATGTTCCCAGACCCAACATGAGTCAATGGATTAGGTGCATCAATTGAACTTCCTCTTTTACTATTCAATTGGAAGTCATCATTTTCATGTTGTCCGTCAATGTCCATGTAATAGTGGAAAATGTTCCTTTTCAATTTCAAGTTCTCATTCAAGACCTTTTCAACTAGATTTTTAATTCATTATCCATAAATGGCTCAAATGGTTGTATTTTGCTTACCATTGCATATGGATTCAAAGGCCAGATCTTAATGGTTGAAAAACCTTTGCATGTGTTTATTAATGTTAGTGCCTTTTTGACCCATACAAATGGTTATGGAATGATGTGACATGCACACATGTCGTGCGCTCCTATGTCGACACTTATAACTATTGTTGTCATCATACATGTAACATACAACACATAACATAGAGATACTGTAAATGGTACACCAAATCTAAATTAAAAGAACTCACATGCAACAAGTAGGAATCCAATCCCAAAACATAAAAATAACAAAACCATGAATAAAATAAAATTACAAAACACAAGAAAAACCTACAAACATGAAAACACTATGCTTTGGAATCTCAAATCACCAAAAATGATTTGAGATCACACAACTTGGGATTATATCCCATGATTTTTTTCAAACCTTATTCACATTTGAATTGATTCAAGATAAAACTAATCAATTTAGCTAACCTAGTTTATCCCTAACTAAGTGAGATTCAACTGAACATCTAAACTAACACACTTGACAATTATTGAGTGCTCCTATGTTATCGCTTAAAATTATCAATGTCATTGCACATACAACACATAACATAGAGATACTTTAAATGGTACACCACATCCAAACTATCCCCTATTTGGGGTTAAGGTCCTTCTAAACCAGATAAAATTATAGAACTACTTGATGGAAATCCCCCATGGATGAATATTTTGGTTCCAAGACAAAAGGACCAATAGGATGGTTGCAAATGTGAGCCTCGTTGTTATTCACCTATTTGTAATCCTTCAAATCCCTAATCAAATGTCAATCACCATGGAATAAAACCTTATACTAGTTTCAATATTTGACCTTTAAAACCTATGTTTATTGATGTGTCGAAGGCAAAACCATGCTGCCAATTGGCCCTTCTTCCACTAGTGGCAAAAAAATCCCATGTGTTGACCTTGAAAACATTGATCACAAATCAACATAGTAGTGACTCTTAAAGATTGCCCGCACAACAAACATCATAAGCCAATAGGAACCATGGTTAAAGATGGGTCAATTTGACCATCCACATGGGAAGATGACATGGTGCACAATTACACACATGATCCTTCCATGTCTAACCATCTCGGCCTTCCAACAACAACATTCTTACAGGTAGAACCTTTCGCACACGTAAAATAACACGTCTTACAATCACATCCAAAGTAGTTGGTGCTATTTATTGCAAATAAAAACAATATCCTTGTGCAAACCTTTGAACCCAAGGTCAATAACCACCTCCACAATGCCATAACACAAAGTATCTCGATGGTAGACAATTACCAAATTTTCCATAACCATAGGCTTCACACCTTGGAATAAAATTGCTTACTCTTTTCATGCTTGAAGCCACATTAAAAAATCATCCAAACTCACCATTGCCATAACATCATGTTAATTGGAGGCTGGTAGTTTGAAATGACAACCAAATAACAAAAAAATGGTGAAATTGATGTGAGGGAAGCCTATCGATTAAACCTATATCCCATGGCTAACCATGATAATTAGAAGTCTTAATCCCTAGCATGGCCCTTTTGGAAACCATATTTATGTAATCCTTGCTTCACCATTTGCACCATTCGTTTGGTTAATCTATCTGTTTCAAGATGGTTTCATGAACTAGTTCAATGATCAGTTAATGCCTTTTCACACAACTTTTGGAAATCCCCACAAAAATCCATACCTTGGTCAATGAGAACCTCAATTGGAACACCAAACCTACTGAACATTCTATTAAAAAATGCATATGTAGTTCCCACATTACTATAATCTAGCAATGACACTAACTCCAACCACTTGGAAAAATGTTCGATCATAACCAAAACATATCAGTTATGTTGAGGTGTCAAACTAATGGGTCGGCAAAATCCAAATTCAATTAATAACCTTACCCCATAATGAACAAAGGCTATAATTGAAATGTAAGTGCATTGAATGATGCACAAACTTGGTCACACACCATATATTGAGAAACAAACTACTAAATTTGTAGTTGCATCCTTCACCACTAATATTTTGTTTGGAACAAATTATGTGTGAATTGGATCCCAAGATGACCCAACTCCTCATGAGCATGTTATACAAGGTTTCATGTTGTTCAGGGTGAAGTACTATTTGTATTTGTCCATCTATTCACACACACGCACTTTTGTAACAAGGAATTACCTTCCCATTTGAATCATTTAACCCTATGCACAATGTAGTCTTGTTGCTTAAGTGTCAATCCAACCGAAATTTCACTTGCTTGTAGATATGCAATAGCCGTGCATCCTCATGGATGTCCAGGGCACCATTGCTTTCTAGTTCAATATCTTGATCATCATGGGAATCCCCATTATCCTTATTAGTTTGAAGTACATCCTTAGAACACCCCAATAAGGTACAAAGGTATGCAAAAGCATGCCATCCTAGTACTACTTCCAAATCCACATCACCATGCCAATGAGCCCTAGTGGTATTCAACTTGTTGTTGGAATTTGGGTTTTGACTCAATCCATCAACATCCTAGTTAACCCTATTAGCCTTATGAATAATATCAAAATCATATTCCTACAAGATAAATGTTCAACGTGCCAACTTTCTTGTGAATCGATATGATTCCATTAAGAATTTTAGAGGTTGGTGGTCTGTAACCAAAATGAATGGGCTACCATAAAGATAACACTAGAATGAAAAATCTGCCCAAACAACTATGAGGCATTCCCCTTCATATGAACTATATTTGGCCTCCATCTTGTTGTTGGATTAACTAACATATGCCACCACAAATTCCCAATTATCATTGTCGAATTGGGTAAGCACAACTCCCAACCTTAAAATATTCGAATTAATGTGTAATTGGAATGGTCGTCCTTGGATGGGCTGCCTCAAAATGGGGTTTGATGAAAGTCTGGTTTTCAACTTTTGAAAGGCCTGTTATTATGGTTCATCCAAACGAGCTATTGGTCAATATGTGTCAACCGGGTTAAAGGTTTGGTTATGCTATTACATTATGCCAAAATGTGGAAAAATATGACTACATTTGTAGTTGTAAAAAACATTTACAACTACCATGACTATAGTGCATATGTATTCATCACAAAAGCCATTAGTTGTATTTTTGGTCATAGTCACAAATGCCATAGTCATTGATCATAGTCATAATTGCCCATGTCTTTTATGACTACAAAATGATATGTGCGTGTGTGCGCGCGCGTATAATTATAAAATAATGATAATTAAAATTTTCTAAATATTGCAATTATTTAATCCAGATTATTTTGTTCTTTCTTTTTAAAAAAAAGACATTTTTGAGAAGATTCGACCCTATCTACCTAAATAACTAGACAACTATCATCTACTTACTTGTGTAGGTAGGCAAATAGGTAAGAAAGTGAAAATGTAGATAGACTGAATAGCCAAAAAAACTTAAAATTTACTTTGCAATTTCCATTTAATGGGTCAAACATTTCTCCTCTCATCCCAAATTGGCATATGCATTTCATAGTGATTACTTCAGTGAAAACATGTTCTTTATATAGCTTGTGAGATGAAATTCAAAGACAAAACATATGGGTTAAACCTTTAACTTGCACCTTAGTTTTAAATTGAAATGCAACTAAACCATTTCCAAAAGCCAACTTTAATTAGTAATATCTTTTTCATATCATGTCCAAATGAAACGATTTAAATTTCATTCTGGAATGTTTTCCAAAATCTACACATGAAAACTATAATATTTTTTAAAACAATACCTGAATTGAAGAAAATTGCATGTAAATTTTATATTTCAATACATTTCAATAACAATGTCTTGAAGACATTTAAAAAAAAACCATCATTATCTTTCTCATTCTTTGTCCAAATGAAAGAAAATTAAAAATATATGTTTTTTTTTGGTATTACATAGTACATTTTAAATATGAAAATTTCATATGAATAGTTCATAAAATATGATGTATCAACATATAATAATGTTATTCTCAAAACCATTCAATGTTACATAGTGTATTTAGGAAATAAAATACATTTAAATATGGTATATTAAATACATACACATTATTTTTATAATACGAGTTTAATATATAATTATAAAATATAAAATAATTTGAAGATATAAATATTTAAAGAAATTATTTTTAAATTATTAACTCTAAATAACTTTTATATTAGATTCAATTTATTCACAAATTATTTTTATTAATATAGTCATATATTACATATCAATGATCTTATATGAAAAAAATATTGGATCAAGAATAAAATAAAATAATGAATGAATATTATGTTTCACATTTTTATAAAATGAAACCCACAATAAAATATTAAATTTATTTTTAAAATGTATATACAATATGTATACATAATTTTATATGATATGTATTTTATATCTTATATATATATGATATATGTTATACTATTTATTATATATTCTTATGTTAAAAATATTGGATTTTGATTTTGTTTTGTTGTAAACATTTTTTAGCATTTTATTAAATAAAAGGAAAAAAAAGTAAAATTTGACTTTTTCAGAATTAAAATAATATTTTATTTAAATAATATATTTTTAGAATTTAAAACTGATAATATCTGTACATAAACTAACCATGAATTTATATCATTGATTAGTATAATAAATACATTGAAATAAATATATTTAAATTTTTAAAAAATGAGATAGATTATATTATTATAAATAATATATTAATTCATAATACAAAATAGTAGAAAATATATATTATTTATTATTTATTACTATAATTAACTATTTAATATAATCCGAAATAAATTAGAGTATGTCACAAATTTTCATTTAAATTATATATGGAATATTTCATTTAAATATTAATTAAATTTATAATTAAATTTTTTATTCAAATAAAAATATGTTAAATAAATTTTAGTATTTACATAGTACTTAAACTACATCATTATAAATAATATGCTAGTTGATAATAAAGAATATTAAAATAAATTTTAATCATATTCCAATTAATTAATATTAATTATTAATATATTTGAATTTTTCAAAATTTTAAAATAACATTTTCCATTTCTATTTATTTATTTGGAATTTTATTGTACTTCATTTAGTTTCAAAATAATGGAAAATGTTGATAAATTATAATTAATTTATATGATAAAATAAAAAATTAAAATATAATTAAAAAATTAAATGATGTTATGAGAAATAACCATATTATTTAATTATGTAAAATTTAAAATTAAGACTATTTTTAAATGATTAAATGGTTATTTCTAAAATTTGAATTTGAATTTGGCGAAATTTATGATTAAAGATAATAAGGACTACAAATAATTTAAAACTTAACTCTACATGTTTTGAATAACATTTGAAATAATGATTTCATTGTGATGTTTAAATACAATGATTCTAAAACATGAAATGTCAACTATTAAAAAATATTTTGAATAGGAATATTGAAAATATTAATACATTTTGATCATATAATACATTAATATTTTAAATTAAATATATAAAAAAGACTAAATCAAATCATGAAAATAATTTTAGATGATCAAAGGTAATTCATAAATAGACATGTCATATATAAATGAATAAAATTAATGTTGATAAATAGTTAGTTAGATAATTACTTAAATGTAAGTAGGTAATATTTATACCTATTTATTTTGCCCTTTACCTAAGCTAACCTACACACTTATAAAAAATATTTCTATTATACCTTATATAAAAGGTTTTTCTAAATTTAAAATTATAAAGGGTTAGTTTAATATAAATAGTTTTTAACTTAATAATAAACCTTACCCTTTATACCTAGATAACTTTGTTATCTTTTTATAACCTAATTATTACCTTACATTACATATTTAGTTCACAAATTAGTTACATTAATAGGCTAACCTACATACTTATACCTTTTTTTTTAAAGCAATGAATGTTAGCAAAATATTTTAATTATAAACCTAGTTTACCTACGATGGAAAAAGGTGTTCAAAAGTTTAAAACATTAAATATTTAATATTTAATAATGTACATATTCATTACATACAAAGATAATATTTAAAATCCATAATCAAGATGATTATAGTGACTAGTTGTAGTCACTCACATATCAAAATTCATGACTATAGTCAATAATTTAGTAATGTAGTAATTTTTTGGTAGAAAAGTTTAATAGTCATAAAAGACATGTCTTATATGACTATATGACTAAGGTGAAGACATAGTATGTCCTAATCATGGATTCCACATTTTGGCATAGTGTTGAAGCATTTCACAAACCTATAATAGTAATTACATAAGCCCATAAAAGTTCGTAATTGATTAACATCTACTAGTGGTAACCCGTGCCTGCAAGGCACAGAAGGTTTTAGATGATTTTAAAATTTTCTAAAAATTAATGGTTTAAAATATCCTTTCTTCTAATAGTAAAAAAAACCCAGTCTTATAATTTCAATTTTTTGGATTCTGATTTTAAAAAAAAGAAATCCCCCAACCCATAGTTCTCCGGTTCTGAAAGTTTTGAAAACCGGAACCGGGTTCAACAAAGCAACAACATCCCATGAGAGAGCCGTTAGCAAAGTCTCCACTTCGAAGAGGGGAAAAAAATGCAAATTAAAGTCCTAATTCTTAAGGGGTCAAAGAATACCTTAAATTAATAACTTCATTTCATTGTGGCACATTTCAAGTGGTTGTAAAGTTACTTCAAACTTGGAACACCCACTAAGTCGGAGCTAAAATAAAATATGGAGGAAGGAGGCATCCATCCATCCATCCACTCATTCATCCATTCATCCCAAGGTTGAGGAACCTTATAAACCTTATAAGAGACCTTATAAACCCAAACCCTCCCTTGCTAGTGTGCCTTATCTCCAATTTTTTCATCACTCCTTGAAATAGATATTTGCCGGAGAAAGAAAACCCCCAAAAGAAAAAGAAGGGCGCTCAGAGCAGCCGGAGGGCCCCATTTCTCAGTGTGAAAAAATATGTCTCCACCAATGGACCCCTCCCCGTCCACCCCCCCCCAAGCAACGTCCTTTAGAGTCGGACGGGCTCGGCACCGGGCACACGGCAATATTGTTTATTCTCTGTCCAATGGTCTCTCGCCTCTTCACCCACCGGTTCCCCCCGCCAACGGTCCATCCCACCCCATGTGTAACTTCCCATCTCACCACTTTTACCCCAACACGATACTTACCCCTGAAAAACATCATTCCACCCGTCCGATTCCCGATCCAACGCTCCTAACTCACTTTATCACATCTTTATTCCTCTCCCCCCCCCAGGGTAACTTAAAGTAAGATAAAGATAAAGAAAGACAGACAGACGAACGTAGTGAATTAATATATAAGATTGGTTAGGGAACCTATGAAATGGCGTCAACCTTGGTCTTCCGAACCCCCAATTAATCCATTTGCATAAATCATGTGACCCTAGTAACCCACCCGAATATGAAAGACCGACATTTACCTAGATGAAATTTATGTTCCTTAAGTCTTCCAAACACCTCCTACAAATGGTGCATGTGATCTCCTAGGGTCAAGCTAAAATCAATGATGTCATCAAAGTAACATTTGGCAAACCTAAGACCTACCAACATTTGATCCATGATGTTTTGAAATTTTGCAGGCGCATTTTGCAAACCAAATGGCAAAAACTTTCATTGGTACAAATAATTTGTCCCATAGGGATCAACTCCCCAAAATGTTGTATTGACCTTATCACCTTCCCTCAATGGCACTTGATGGTAGCTAGACTTCAAGTTTAAGGTACTAAAAACCTTGGCCTAAGCAAGGGCATTAAAGATTTCCTTCGGTAAGGGCATGGCATATTTGTTTGAATGGGTCTATTTATTCATCAAACATTAATTCCCACACATGTGGCATTTAATCCAATTACCAAAAATGTCCTTTTTGGCAAGCATCACTATAATTGAAGCATATTCATTGTTAGATAATTCCACCAAACCAGCATCTAACAACTTGTTGTTTGAACCAAGGTTTTCTCCACCTCACTAAGCTTATAAAGTTGCTTAAAGATTGGATTATCAACCTCCCATACGATTCAAATCTCTTGTCCCTTTAATTGACCCAATTTTTTCAAATTAAAGGCGAAACATCCAATAAAATCTCATAATAACTGTCATCCTTCATGCACCTCACCTTTTGTAATTGTTGGGCTAATCCTTGAATCTCATACTTTTGCAGTCACTTGTACCTTGGGTTGGGATGATGGAACATTCATAGCACCCAAGGTTAAGGGCATGCCATGTGATATTATGCAAAATGTGGGGAGGTGCCACCATTTCCTGGCACCCCCACGTTATCAATTTATATTCCACACCCATAAATGTCCTTTGGTGTCTTTGATCCCATAATTGCCAAGGATGTGTTTGTTTTATTATAACATCACCCCCCCCCCCCCCCCTTTTTTTTTTTTGAAAAATACCTGCCCCAAAAAGATGGGCAACATTTAAAAAAAGGGGGGGAATGGGGGGGTATAAATGGGGAAAAA
>Ga0116229_10002807_pt1 | contig 28433 bp, 24 predicted proteins | sample S1TSphgellanicum_3_FD_87313 | JGI IMG/M metagenome (GOLD analysis project Ga0116229, IMG submission 87313) | Host-associated microbial communities from peat moss isolated from Minnesota, USA - S1T2_Fc - Sphagnum magellanicum MG | ecosystem: Host-associated > Plants > Peat moss > Unclassified...
AAAAATAAAAATAAAAATAAAAATAAATTGAACTATTCAAATTAATTCAAATAAACTAGGAAATTACTTGGAAATTACAGTCAGTAAGAAAGGAAAATAACAAAATGAAAATTTGAAACTTTCTCAATGGACCCACATCTTTATAATTGAAAACATTTTTTCAAGTTTATTTGCAAAGGGTAACGAACCCTCTTTATGAAAATTTTAAATGTGAAAAATGTGTACAATTTTTTTTGAAAAATTGTTTATATACTAATAATGTAAGTTTAAGAAAATCATAAAACATCATTCTAAACATAATTTGTACATAAACATGAACTGCAAATAATTTACATCATTTCAATTAAAATATAAAAAATATTATAAAATAAACCAATAGATGTGGGCATGTGTTGTAATTGAACATATATTGAACATGTTATCTAAAGGTTGTTCTTCTCAATTGACAATATACCTTAACTAATGGTTTGCAAGGTTTCCTAAGACTAACTAAAGGAATTTGGAAACTAATGGTTTGCAAGGTTTCCTAAGACTAACTAAATGACTTTGGAAACTATATGTTTTTTAAGGATTAGAAGTTTGGATCCAATTAAGACTTTCTTAAAATAATTTTATTTATTGGGTGCATTGTTTTGTTTGTTTTTTTAATTTTAATTTTAATTTTATATAAATTTTAATTTTTATCAAACATATTAATAATGAAACATCCATATTTCCTATGTATGTAAGTTATTAGATTGTAAAAAAATTTACATTTCAAATTGTTATATATGTTTTATTATACATATATGAATGACATAACATTGGGAATATTTTGTAGACAAACATGATTTTTCGAAAAAACATATAGAATTTGTATTAAGTACAATGGACACTATGTAAATGAATGACTTTTTAAATAATATATTTTTCCATGACAATAATTTGGTCATGGGTTAAAATAGACACTACAAAGGTTTTCTAAAGTTAAACCACAAGATTTGGAAACTACAAGAAAATTGGATTGATTTTCCTAAAAAAAGTTTTTCATAATTTCATTATTCAACATGCATTTTAAAAATATATATTTTTGCAAAACATTGTAAATTCTTTTTTAAATTGTAAATGAATAATTTTTCATAGGTTCCTAAATTATATGATACATATATATTTTTGGAAAATCACATGTGAATTTTGCAAATTTTGTGTTAATGTTTAAACTTAAACTTGTGTAGTGTTTGTATCAAGAAGATGAACACAATCCTAACCTCAAACAATCTGCGATTGCAACTTTGTGTGGGATCTCATCTTTGATTGAGAAAGTTGCAAACCCGACCATGGCCCTGCTCCTGAATTGCTCTCTGGAAAATTTGTTCACTCTCAAACAAATGTGTTGTTCAATCACATGAGAATTTTCAATGTCCAGAGAGAGCATCATTATACATGTGAAAAGGTGTGATGGAGCAATAAATTCTCCCCACCCAATTCCAAATTGAGCCAAAATGTAACAAACCTAGAGACAAATGTTGCTGTGAAACCTGAAATCCAGGAGCTAAAAGATGTTCTAGCAAATTCAATGCGGGTCAAAAAAGTTGTGATGCAAACATGGTGTTCAACTGAAGATGGAAGGCACAAGAGTGGATTAGAGTACTTTAACCGACTCATCCACCTTCTACACCAATAATTGTTCACACAGCCAAACCACCCCACAGGGCCTTCCTCAGCTACCAAAATATTGGGCTACACTCATCGGGTTAATACAATGTAACAAGAATTACAAAAAAGATTCCAAGGAGCCCCATGGAGCAGCACCATGCAATTAAATGATTGGCCATGAACTGTTCTACAGATGCGAAAACTAATGCTTCCTAAGGTGTGCTGGCCCTTTTGGCACATCTGCTTCCCTCACTGAGGATAGTTGCAGCGTTTACATGAGAGAAGCGTAGTTTGAGTTAATCCGGAGAAAAAAAACAACAATCTCACCTGTGTAAACATGTCGTTCAACCACCTCCCGATACTCCTCCTGAAATCTTTGCCTCAAAGCCTGTAGGAATCTAGCAAGAAGCACATGAAAGAAGAAATCCACGTTAGAAAAGTTGGAGTCAGACAGAGACACACCAAAATTCAACCCCAAGAGTAAACAGCACAAATAGACATCAACTGCAGTTTTTCTATATGCAAAAATTAAAGGTGCATCTAAACAAGACAATAGTAGTACCTGGAAGTCCAACATAAGATCCTTCAGCTTTTTCTTCAAAGTATTGAAAATTAGTAGAAAAGGTTAGTTTTGTCACTCCAACAAATGCAACATTAAGACAAGTTTTGTCTCCTTTACAATATGCAAGGCTTCGCGCTACCTACCTGTGTAGTGCACCCCCACAATTGATGTACTAACAACTGGTTCAAAGTTATATCTTGGAGTTACAGTATTGATGGTATAAGGTTAGGCTGCTCACGTTGTGATAGACATTCATGTGCGGTCTGTGCTTGAGCCTTCATGACAACTCTTCATTTTGCAATTGGAAATATTATGCAGACAAGAACCCAAAACTTTGTTGTGATATGCAAGGATTGTGACCATCAGCATGTGGAGACCAATCTATGGAGTTAGGTCACCACACAGCTGTCATGCTCTATGCCCAGCAATTAGAAGCTTTAAGATGGTTGCCGTGTGCTGCAAAGGCAGGTTGGAGAACTTACAACTCTGTCAAGGGCCTCCACTTTCACTTTGAGACCCTGTGCAACTCTACCCACATCATCAAGGTCATGCTCCATTCGCTCAAGTTGTTGAGCAACCTAGAAAAATTGCAACAACTTGAAGCCAGTGGCCACAAAAGCATTGCACTCTGTAACATGTGGCTAAATTCCCTAAGATAGTTGGGTCTACACTTTGTAAGACAACAGAAAGTGTGCGAGGACCAAATATTTTCACAAGTCCAATAATAACTCAAGAATGTACAACATACCTCAACATACCTCAAACAGAGACTCCAGCACAAGTTTGTCCATGTCTGTCCCCGGAGACTCCAGCCGAAGTTGTCCCACTGCATGAAAGATTTGTTGGCAGCTGTTAAGCAAGCACGAATATCCCTGAGAATAGCAATGTGAACACCTCAATTAGGATCTGAAACAAGAAGTGATGTGGCCGCATGTGGAGCTGGCATTGTTGGCCGCCCAGACAGGCTGCCTCCACAACAATTTGGATCCAGGCTGCAATATGTTTGCTTGCAAGTTATAAATCATGTTGATATAGTTGATTGCAGGATTGATGACATGTATGTCTGCTGGAAATTTGTACTGTGTTGTTTAATGGGATACTGAGAGCTGCGACTCTAGATCTCTTCCGTTTTATCAAGCGGGCTCATAAGATGCAAACCAAAAAACAGTCGAAGGTAACAGCAGCAGCAGCAATAGGATCGATGGCAGAAAAAGTGCTTGGAGCTGGTATGACGTCAGAGAACAACCCCAAGTACGCAATTGCAACAGGTGTCGTGGAATACCCATCCAGCCGTGGACCCGCAAGCAAGCAAAAGAGATGGGTACTTCGACTGCAGAAGAAGAAGAAGAAGAAACAGCTAGAAAAGGAGACAAGCTTCAGGATTGTCCTTCGCTGGAAGCAGATCTACTTTCTATGAGCTGTAAAGGGCAGCAAAGGCATCGGGAATCTCTCCAGCATCTCAGATTCTCAGCCAGGCCCCGGAACTTGGAAGCTGAGCTGGGATCATCGCTCCAGTACAAACCGCACGGAAACGGAATGGGTCTCCACATTCCCAATTCCGAGGATTCAGTTCACGAGAACAAGAAGAACCGGCCGCACGAGAATGTGGGTTTTGTCGTCTTGTCCGGCAGTCGTCAGTCTGTGTTGGTCTTCTTCGGGAAGACGCGAAGGATGAAACCCTATAATGGGTTTTTTTAACTTTTTTTCTTTGGGTCAGTTTTGGGTTCCAGTTTAGCGTGAGGGAATGCGAATCTGTTGCGCAGAATTGAAGCAAACAAGAATTTCGCACAATGAGTTGTTGTTGATTGCGCATGAATCAAGAGGTTTCATCATAAACAGCGGCTTTCACCGTCTGCTTGAATGCGCAATCGAATTCTAGGGTTTCGAGCTTGGGGGGGTCGAGTACTGTGTGCTTGCCCGATGAAGAAGACGAAGCTTGTTCTTCATCAAAGGAGTTCGTGCACTCAAATAGAAGCGACCAAATTCTGTTGGAAAATTATGGATGTCTGAGGATTTAAGGAGTCGCGATTGTTTTGCTTGGAAAGTTTGAAGAACTCTTCTTCAACATGCAACATGGGGTTTACATGTGCAGCATGGATCCATCAATGCCCAAGTGATTCCAGGACTTGTAGTGGTAATTCTGGATTATCCAATAGTAGTCTCTGGAAGCACCCGACCACTTCTTTTGAGCATCAGAGGTATCCAAGCCCTATGTAAAGAAACGCTCTTGCTGCGAGAAGTTTAGGATATTTCATATTCCAAAGGAAGGAAGCTTTTCTTTTCTCTCTTTCTTCCTTCCTCTGTCATTACTTTAATTCCATCTCTCTTGGTCTCTCTGTCTCTCCTCGTTCTTCACCTCCTCCTCTGGGACTTTTGTGAGTTCGGGTGAAACAAAAGCAAAAGACATCATCATCAATGGCAGAGATACTCAAGAAACTTTTTGGGTTTGGACAAAAGGAGGAGACTACAAAGAAGGCGGTGACTACAGACAAGGTACCTGATGGTGGTGGTGGTTTCAGTGTGAAAGTTGCAGTGCCTGCAAATAGTACAACCATCCATGCTGCTGCTCCGGTTGTTGCTCGGTGTTATGGCAATGGTGGAATACAGGTTTTTTTTCATCACTCTGAAAATCCTTCAAGACTCAATTCCTTTATTATGGAGATGCAAATGTTTTCATATGTTCCTGCAGATAATACTACTACTACCATCTGTGCTCGCTTCAGTTGTTGCTTGGTGTTGTGGCAATGGTGGCATACAGGTTTCTTCTTCACTCTAAATTTCTTTCAGAGACTTGATTCCTTTATGGAGATGCCAAATGTTCCAGGATGCTTGTCAATTCCCTTTCATTCTGACTGCTTCCTCTATCGTTCTTTTTCATTTTACCAAAGGTTTTTCGCTGTTGTGATGTGATTCAGGAGCTAGATAAATACAATTCTGTGCATGTTTCTTTGAGTTCCTGGTTGATCTAATTGTGCCGATTCATGTCTATAGCATCCTACACGATGGGTCTCCTTTGATTTTTTTGGCATTTCAACCCTTTCTGAGTTCTCAGATCAAGCAGAGATTCCAGCCAGAAACATGAATGATTTCATCTGGAGGCTTGCTAGTACTATTCTCTATTCTGTGAATGGATACATCAACTTGTCTGGATCATTTCATGGAAGGCAAATTCTTCTGAGTGAGGATTCTCTTTAGTGCTTTTTCTCATATTTGTCTTTCTTCACCAGGTGCTGAAATGACTATCCACAGCTAATTTTGACTTGCACATGCCTTCGTGAGATTGTCTGAGTGCGTCATCTGAAGCATCACTGAGGACATCTACATCATGGTTTATGTGATACACCATTTTTTTTTCTGTTTCTTGAGGAAAGGCATCAAATTGCACCATCTGGCACCCTGATGAAACATAGCAAAAACCCTGCTGAAAATGATGACAGTAGTGCAACAAACCTCAACCAAAATGTTACCATTTCCTTTGTTTAGCTGTCATAAGCTCACATTTCACAGTTAACAAGAGGAGTAATGCATACGGTGTGCAGGGACTGACATGGTATGCTGAAAACCTTCGAGCAGATGATGATGGTGATGTAGCTCAGGAGTTTCTGGAGGAAATTATACCCAAGACTCAAGTAGACCCTAGCAACAAAAAGAAGTCAACACCAGCAGGGTTTGAGGCAGTCACACACACAACAAGGCCAGTCAAACTCAAAGGCCCTGTGTGCATACAAGATGGCAATGTACATCAATCGGTTGAGTTCTCCGGGTAACCTTTGTTGACAGGAAGAGGGTTGTTTAGCTGTGTTGTAAGCATCATGTCTGTAAGCATCTGGATGTTCTATCTGAGGTTGGTTGTTTATGCATGCTTGAGCCTACTTTTGTGCAGTATCAATCTTTTGGCTGATATCAGCCTGTGACTTTGAATCATGCAAACTTGCAGCCGAGAGTTAATTGATTGGCAATGATGACATCCAAAAGGTGGGTGTCATTAATCTGGAAAAAAAAATGCAATATGCTTCACTCTGAGTATCAAAGGTTTGATTTGGAAGAAATAGGCACAATTATCTGAACTTCTCAGCTTGTTCAGGCCTGATCTGCTTTTATTTACTAGTGTATCTCCTTCCCAGTGAAATGTTCTTCAGTATTTATATGGAAGGTTTTGCAAATAGTATTCCTCGGATGTGTGCAACTTTTGTCCTAGTCTTGCACTGATGGCCAAGACATGTCAAAATGCTTAGCTGGGGGGGGACAAATATACATGAAAGAAAGTTGCAATATATTCCTGCTTGAATTTGATTCACTTGGCTAAAGCCCAATTTATGCTGGCCACCCTTCAACCCTAATTTGTGTCTTCTTTGGCTGTACAGTCAGTCCCATGGTTCTAGTTTCTGGAGTGGCAGTTGACTGGCCTGGTATGTGTGGGTCTTTTTAGAAATTAAGAGTGTCATATTTTAGAGGATCAACACACCATTCAAATAATTAATTGATTTTGAAGATTTCATGTTTGTGAACATTCCAAAACGTTATTTCTTTTCCTTCACAAAACTCTGTTCTTTGAAAAAAGTGTTTGTTTATTAAAAAATTCAACATGTTTACATATAACTGAAATAGTGTTGAAGCTGCCAAGGTGCTATGGTAATCAAGAATGCTTTCTATTGTAGTTTTCTTCGACACCTGGTGTATTTTGAGCTTTAAACAGGGTATAAACTTCATCAACCTGTTGCTATGGTCTGCCCTTTCATGAAGGTTCTTGCTAATGTGTTGTGAGAGGTTGAATGCCATTGCATCTCCCTGCAATAGCACTGTGGCTCACAGTGGGTAATGCAATGGTGAGTTGCGGTGAAGGTGTTCTTCAATCTTTGAGAAGCTTCATTGCATCATTGTCAGGAATTTATCTTTGCTCATAATTCATGTATAGTTGTCTATACCAATTCACAATTTGGTTCAAACCACTGTTAAGGAAGTATTTGATGGAGCATCAAACCACTTTGGCTGTTTTTATAGGCATACTGTACCTACTGCTGTTGTTTGTCACTTCTTTGCAGAATATACATATGAGGAACAACTACGCAAAGTGCACCTTTTGTTATGTATTTGTAATAATAACCTAATTTTTGGGACAATGGGTACATGGTTTTTCACAAGTTGGGAGTTTGATTCTCAAATTGATTCTCAACAATTTGGACAAACATCAATAAAATTTCTCCTCTTTTTCAACTAGAACTTTTGTGAATTATTTTGTGCTGAACATAAGAAGTAGGTACTGTATTTTGAATCAAGGCCAGAATTTGAAAGACCTGCCCCCACCAGGATTTTTGTTTTCAATTTTGTGACATAGCCACACTCGTGATCATTCACAAGAGGAATTAGCCAAATTTGGCTACAGAGAGGAAAGTAGAAATTAAAAAAAAATCCTGCTATATTTTGGCAACTTATTGAAACCTATTGTTTAAATATGACAATTTCAAGCAAAAGAATTTCTCCAAATCTGGTGACTTCCAGCCCATTTTTTTTCCCCAAAATTACAAAACCAAAAGTCCTTTGGATGAGTTGCATTCGATGACTTGTAATCAAATGGCCACCCAACATTGGCTTGAACTTCAGAACAGATCGAAGATTCTTTAATCAAATAGCCACTCAACATTGGCTTGAATTCAGAACAGATAAAAAATTCTTTAATCAAATAGCCACCCAACACAGGTTTGAGGAGATTTTGGGCCCATGGGAATGATGGTGGTAACTTGATCTCCTATGCCAAAGAACATCACACCCAAATGATGAGCTCACCTTCATTCACATTGTAGGAATGGCTGCATGTAACTTTCAACAAGTTCAAAGATTTTTCCATGATATTCTTTGCATGAATTTCTGCAAGAGATTTACTTCTTGTGTAAGTGATTTTCTTGGTGGAACCCAATTAGTGTGAACGAAGTTGCAACTTTTCCATGTTTGAGGGGTTATCCATAGGGAGCAGTATGTGAAAACATCATAACATATTCGTGCATGTATGTTTTCTTTGTGTGACTTTGTTAGGTAGGATTATATTGGGTGCTGATCAAATAATGCACAAGAGACTTTGTACGGCTCCTTGGTTGGCATTTTTGGTGCATACTCTTGTACACATCATATGATCCTGTTAAAATCGCAAAAGAAGTGGTGCTAAATCCTCTTGGATTGGGACAATGATTGCCCCCAGTTTTTCTCTTCTAAAAAGTTATGTCATGTATTGCATGTGACATCCAAGTGTTGGAATCAGAGTCAGGATCACTCTATAGAAGAAGCATAAAGCACCTGCAGAAAATTTGTAATGTATGTGGAGGGCATGTTTCCAAGCAGAACTTTTCCTATGCAAAGGGCTGGCATTTTCAAAAGTGAAAAGCAAGAATTTCATTTCTTTCTATTTCTCCCACAATATCTGCCGCATATCATGGGGAAAAATGAAAAAAAAAATGCTGATGGTGCTTTCAATTGGTTAACACCCTTGGAGTGATGCATTCCCAAAATGAAGGCCTCTTTGCCTCAGGCAAACAGGCAGAGGGGCACTTATTTCAGGAACGCCCTGGCCCAAGGGTCTTACCCTTTTCTTTGATTGTTGATTTCCAAGTATAAATTTGGATTTAACACAAATCACATTATGATGAGTCTAGAAAAAGGAAAAATTAATGTCTCAAACAATTCATTTAGTTTTGGACATCTCATAACACAAATGGCATCGTTACTAGTAATGAACTTCTAGTGTTGATCCTTCATATCTTGTACACAATTACTTGCCTTGGTATACATATGTTCAAAAACAAGAAACCTTCAATTTCGTGTTGTAATTCCTTCCATTCTTTATTACACAAGATCCCTACATTCATAAAGTTATCTATTCATACTAGGTAGTGATGCTCAAACCATCTCACTAAAAAAGGCCAAACCCACATATGGGTTCCCAATTCAACCTGATCTCAATTCCTACATGGATGCAAAGTCTTCAACATCTCAGAAGAGCCTGGTTATGTATCCCCCCCCCCATTCTACTCTGATGATGAATTATATTGTGGATGTGTCATAACCCATTGTTACATCTGAAGCCTTGTGATCCAGTAACTCAGTGCTCTAATCCCTGACAACAAAATCCATTTGATGACAAGTTCTTACAACCAACAAATCAACACAAACCTTGCAGACCAGAATCTATCACTGAAATTCCTCACAACCATTATGCCATCTGAAGCCTCATGATCCAGTACAACTCAGTGACCTGATTCCTCACAACGCAAACCAGTATCTGAAGCTGCTTTCATAGCATTTAAAGTTTTGATATAAGGAAAATTTCACAACAATGATGTTGTCATCAATGTGTTATTGAGAAATTTGCAGTTCATAGAAGTTCAGTACACCTGGTGGGAGAAACACAGTTGCTAGGTATCTTCTCTCTAGCAGCTTGAATCATATCTGAAGGCAACTCACTAAACACAAATGAAGTGAATTTGTTCACTTGCTGGATACGGATCTCCTATCAAGAAAAAAAACCCTAAACCCACATCTCCCCATCTGTAAATCAGCAACTCGGTGCTCATCTATTAATGAAGGAAAAGGAATACCAAATCCAAATGAGTGACAGCTGAGAGGGGGCAAAACTAAACTACCAAGTGTCACAGCCCTTGACATCACGCCATTTGAGGTAAAGCAGGCCAGATTCGTAATGGGTATATGCACCCGCAACAACTAACACATGGAACAATTGATGGCTATTGCCAAAAATGTCAAACATGCCTGGCTTCCATCGCTCTGGGATGCGTGTTGCATACACCAGTGCACCCAAACCGTAGAGAAGACCCATGAGAACCTCTAAATATAGTGTCTGATACAACACAGGCTCAGACTCGTACAGAAACAGCTTGTGTATGCACGGGACGACTCCTGATATCCCCATGCCAAAAAAAAGGGATGCCCGGAATGTCCTATACTTTGCTGTCTGAAAGACGGGTAAAAGTGATACCACAACAGTGCCTATGGCAATTGCGGTGATGACACAAAGATACATGTTGCGTAGGAATGGACTGCACGCAAAGCTGTAGTAAACCTGTCTCCACCCAACACACCCCACACTGTTCAAAGCTCTAAACCATGTAAAGCATTAAACAACAATGCCTCTGGGATCTGTTTGCAGGCTCCTGTACAGCACTGCTCAAATCGGTGCAAAACCCCAAGAAGAAAACATGAAGCCAGCCAGAGAGCTGAATAAGTCCAGAAGAGCTACTGTTTTCATGGAGGTAATGGTGAAGTACCGGTGGATAGAATGAGCCAGCAATCAGCAGGGCAATGCCTATATAGTCCACTCGCAACAAAAGGGATGACCATCTTGCTGAGATGCATGAGAACAGATGGCATGTGGTGCTTGACAGCAAGCAGAACATGGCACCTCCCAAGAACACAAAAAAAGGCCACCTTGTGATGTGCTTCTGTCAAATACAAAGCCATCATCACCACAATTAGTCACTCTTTAGATTTCTGTGCGCTTCATCACAACATCACAGAAACACTTGGCTGTGAATTCATCCCAAGAAAAACGCATGCACTGTAAAATCTCCATCCATTAGCAACAAATGCAGAAAAAAAAAACACAGAGAAAATAATAATAAGATTGCCGCATCATCAACATTTCTAGGCTGGCTTTGGTACTTGAACAAACAGACTTACTGAACAATTTTCTGAACTGCCAGTCCCAGAAAGGGAACTAGAATCAAGGCAATGTGGTAGATGCAAATAGGAAGGCAATGATGTGATGATGCCAGTGTGCATTCGGAGCAGTTGCTCAATACATGGCTCCACATATCTTGGCAATTTGCTCACTGTGAAGATGGTGAGCCCCAGAAACAATAGAAACCCTAGCAAATGCCTGCAACAAAAATCCTCCCAACAACAATTTCAGTTGTCAGCTGACCCATCTACGTTGTTCTTGCTGCTTTTGTTGTTGCATGTCATAGTAATAAAACTTTCAGCAAAGAAGATTTGAAGCTATGAAATTCAGCAGATGATGATACTGCTACAGTTCTGTCTTGAAGATGATGAGCCAACAACAGCATCACAGAACACTACCCAAAGAAACAGACAAGACTGTTTCCTCAGGAGAAAGCTTTTCTCCTCAGGCTGAGAACTGTTTCTTCAAACGAGAAAAGAGAAAATTTACATAGAGGGAGAAAAAGAATAAGAAGAAGAAGAAGAAGCCATACGTCCATATGTTGAGGGTTTCGTTGTGGAACGAGAAGATGGAGAGGAGAGTGGGTCCAAGAGGCCAGTTCACTCGATAGTGTCCTAAGATGTACTCGTTGTCACGGAGATGCTCTGGGAGTGCCTCAAACTTCACCAACTGGTACTTCACCTTGCTCCACAGTCTGTATGCTTTGTCTCTGGAACTGTCTTGCCGCTTGAAATTCTCCCCTTCTGCTGAAGCCACTGCCACCATCTCCTTCTGCTGCTGCTCCCCTAGACTTCTTGTTGTGCTCCCACCAACCATACTCTCGTCTACTGCACTTACTACCTCATCTTCTTCTCCCTCTACACTCCCACCCATGATAGAGGAAAAAAATATCGCTTCTGGATGGGATAGATAGATCTCTTTGCAAGAAGTTCCTGTACTGCGATACCAAAAAAGAAAACCTCGGGCAAATGTTCTCACAAGCGACTAAATACCCAATGTTTTTTTTTTCCTTCTTCAAGACGACCTATGCTTGAATCTCGTGCCTATAATCTCGATTCCTGCAACCCCCTTTCTTCTCCTTCCCTCTTGATCACTGCTTGCTTTCCTGCAACAATAATTTTCGTGTAATTTTTATTGCAATCTCACGTGAAGCTTGGAAAAACTCTTGGTGAAAAAATACCCTCGCCTCTTTCGTCAGGCAAAGCTTCTTTTTCCACCAAAACTGGAACTTTTCCTCAGTTTTGTCGTTCAAACATCATGCACTTAATCATCCATGAGTGCAAATTTTGCACAATTTTTTTTCACACAACAAAAAAGATGATCGACAGATTGATTGCTTGATTGATTGATTGATTGCTTGCTTGCTTGCTTGATTGACTGATTGATGGTAATGCAAAAGCAACTTCAGATCTTCAGTAAAAAATCTGCCAATCTCTGCAGCTAACAAAATACAAGAAATAGGTAAAGCTTGCACAACACGAAACAAGCGGTGACTTCAGAAACTGGGTGTGGGTGAGAGAGAGAAGGATTGAAGGCTTGGGCATCAAATTGAAGCTTGGTGATCAGATGAGATGGGATCACATCACATCACATCAGAGTTTGGAAATCCATCTTGCGTTTAAAGCCCTTGAACTGCATGCGCACACTTAGGGGAAAGCAAATGTGTAGCGAGTTTCTTGGGAGCTTGATTTTTCGCCTGAACGCGCCTCTGGCGTGAAGACACATGACGACGACGCAGAAGAGGACAGAGGGCTGGCGCCGTTTGGTCATCACAATCCACGCACAGATGGCAGTCAACTGGTCCTTAGTAGGTCTACTAGGCTAGGGTTCTTTGGTGGAGGTTTAGGGTTTTTTTAAAAAAACCCTACCTCAACAACGCCAGGCTGATTCTTTCGCCCATCATTGATTGCTTTGGCACATGCCTGCCTAATAATTTGGTTTGGTTTCCTCAAGAAAAAAACCATGCCTAATTTTCTTTTAAACTATTATAAGTGAAAGTGCCTACCTTGTACACTAGGGTAAACCAGCGTATTTCTGCACACATAGTGGCTCAGAGGCCCCTGAAATTCAGGGGTTGGGTCGCCCGAATTTGATGTCAAAATGAAAATTATAGCCCTAATATGGGCACACCCGTTGCAATTTACAGCATTTTAAAATATTAAAATGTGAGTGAGATATGCTCACCCAAAGCAAGGGGGGTCAAGAGGGGAGAAAAGAAAGTCTTAGAACTCATGACATTTTATGGGTCATGCATTTGGCATCTATAAGCAAACATAACAAGGGTGGTGGATGTACATTACTTACCACATCCCAAACTTGGATGTAGAAATAAACAAACAAAATTTGTTACACAAATGTTCATAATTGGTTTCTACACTACAAATCCATCCAAGCATAAGGGTTAAGATTGAATGGACATGGGTGGTTGAATGTTTGAAGAACCCTAAGGTTCATAGTGGCTAAAGTTTGTGGGTGTTCGCTCATAGCAATGTGTTGCAACACCATCCATTTCAATTGAACCGTCACTTTGAGTCCACTTGTTTTTCTTGTACAAAATTTTTGGTCTTTCAATTTCTCTTCACCCTAGAGTGACCACTTGGCTCTCTTGAGCTTTGAGCTTTTTAATCAACTTTCCAAGCTTCATGATGTTCCAAGTTTTTTGAGCTTCATGAGAATTTGAGCTTTTCAAGGTTTGTGAGATGTGAGTGAGATAGAAGCTTTGTGCCTCTTCACCTCCATGATGTTTGTCTCTTGATTTCTTGGCATTACATATTTATCATCTTCTTCTTCTTCTTGGTTTCATAATCCTCAAGCTTCATGCCTCTTCACCCTTGTGATGTTCATCTTTTGATGTCTTGGCACTACATTATTTTCATACTCTTCTTCTTGTTGGTTTCATGATCCTCACAATCTTTTTCTTTTTTTGTTGCTTGCAGGTATGTTGGGAAATCCAACACCCCCCAAACTTGGTCATTGTCATCTTCTTCCTAATTTTTTACAACTTTTAAAGAACTTTGATCTCCCCCCTCTTGTGTTTTTGTAGGTCTACACAAATCTTTGACTTCCTCCCCTCATGTTTATAGTTCTTGGGTAAAAAACTAAGGCTACAAAAAACATGGGTTCAGTCTTCTTCTTACATTCCTAGTTTTTTCCAAAACTCCCATGGGTTCGATCTTCTTCTTCTTCATGGTTTTTTCCAAAGCTCCCAAAGTCATGGTCTTCTTCTTCTTGGGTTTTTCGAAAATTCCATGGTTATGATCTTTTTCTTCATGGTTGAAATTTCAAAGTTGTGGTCTTCTCATCATGGTTTTTTTTCCAAAACTCCCAAAACCTTGGTCTTTTTCTTCTTAGTTTTTTTCCAAAATTCCATGGCTATGGTTTTCTTCTTTGTGGCCGAAACTTCAAAGTCATGGTCTTGTTCTTCATGGTTTTTTCCAAAGTTCCCAAAACCATCTTCTTCTTCTTGGCCATACCTTCAAAGCCATGGTTTTTTCTTCTTGAATTTTTCCAAAGCTTTAAAAGTTGTTGTGTTCTTCTTCTATTTTTTTCCAAAGCTCCCAAAGTTGTGTTTTTCTTATTCTTAATTATTTTTCCAAAACTTCATGGTTGTAGTTTTTTTCTTCCTAGTCGAAACCTCGAAGTTGTGATCTTTTTTTTCATGGTTTTTTCCAAAGTTTCCAAAGTCATCTTATTCTTCCTAGATTTTTCCAAAGCTCCCAAAGCTATTATCTTTTTCCTGGTTTTTCCCAAAGTTCCATGGTTGTGGTCTTCTTGTGTTGCTTTTGGTTATTGGTCAACATGCCTATTATCTTATTCAACTCCTTAATTATTTGCAGCTTTCCCCCCCCCCCCCCCCCCCCCATGTTTTCTGTTCTAATAATTAAAGGTAAGGAAGGTGAGGAGGGTGGAGGAGGTTAGGAAGGTTGAGAGGCATGAGAGGTTGGTTAGGATTTATAGGATTGAAAAGGTGGTGTTGTAGAGGGAGATGGAGATGGTTGAGAAGGTTTGGGTGGGGAGGAAAGGGTCAGGGCTAGGGTTTAGGGGGAAAAAGAGAGGGTGGAGAGGGTCCAAAGGGTTAGGAAGGTGGAGTGTTGCTAGAACAGGACCATTTTTTCGCCTTCTTGTTATTGTTAATTGCCTATTTATTCGTTGTGTTTTTGTTTTGAATCCCAAGTTGACACTTTTGTATCCTGATGGGTATGCATGGTAGCCTGCTTGGATTTGTCAATGGAACCAATCTCCTACTCGACTTACTACTATTATAGACCAAGCAACAATAAATTTGGCCTTTGCAATATTGTTAGTTGTCTTTTGAATTGTTCTCGTTGTTATTCCTTGGGCATTCACTACCTTACTAGCTTGTTTTTCCTCCTCCTTAACTCGAGTTTCTTTAATGTTGTTTGCAACTACTTTGTCAATGGGTTTTTTTCTATATGACACTTAAATAGTTTGCAGATGTCACAACATGTGAATGATAGTAATCTACTAAAGGTTTTATCCTTTATGTGCATCTTGCAGGTAGGTGAGGTAGGGATAGCACGCTACACAAGCACATCTCCTCTTTTGTGAGATCTTATGAAATGGGGACATCTTATAGTAGTTTGGGTGTTAGCTGAATTATGTCGAATACATGGGGAGTTTATTTAACACGACATTCTTCTTCAACAAGAACATGAGGCCTCTCCACATAATAATGTTGTTCAAATCCATTTGGATTACTAGATTCTCCATGTTTTGTTTGAAAGACACCAAATATGCTCTCTATGTTCAGTAGTTTAATAGTTGTAGATTGCTCCTCATCATATTGGTTCTGACCATCTTCCTAAACATGATCATTCCAATCTCCTAATATGTATTTATCTTCACCTGAATGTTCTCCATCCATTATCGTTGTTTCTATGTCAATTGTTGATAGTTGTGTTTTTCCGTCCATTGCTTGAGGATTTAGAGGCTAGATGTCGATAACCTTAAACCATGACTTAATGTTATCCTTGGTCAATGATTGGTCTATTGCTCTGTCCACCCATCCAACAAGTGTTATTTTGTTTGGTTCTTGGTATTTGTTTGTAGCCATACTTGCATCCCTTTCTTTTCTAAACGTTGTTTTGAAGGGTTTGAAGCAAAAGATGTCTAAAGGCTAAAGGGCATGTGCAGTGTGTGAAGGCAAGGTTATCATATCTAACCCAATATCCATTGCTTATTTTATGGCTTTTAATGTGACATGTGAACCATGACCATCAAGTATCAATAAATAACAATTGGTTGGGAAATACCACTAGGAATTGACCTTTTGAAAAATGAAAGGAACTTTTTGAATAAGAAAGCCATCATCCATGCATTTGCTTACATTGCCATATAAGTTCCCAATTTGCATTGTTTGATGTAATCATGATTCATCTTCTCTCCTCGAAAATTGTAGAATCTTGGTAGAACTATCCATGCAACATTCACTACACAATTCACAATTAACCATTCGCGGGACTTTGGGATAATGTTGTATATTATGTGTGACCCTCTTCTAGCCAAAACCCTAGTTCCAGTCTATTTGCCTGCTTGAATCTTAATTTCATTTGAATTCCAAATATGGTCAGGTTTATAATTGTGTTGTTGGTACATGTTTTGCAAATTGTTGTAAAAAGAATTGCAAGAGTTTATAATTAATCTTTATGTTTTGATTACATCTAACCCCATAACTTGTCTAATGGTTAGGTTGGGATGTTTATTTTGGAACCAATGCCACCATGAGTCACCTGGAACACCATTTTCTAAATGGTGTTTGGTCTTTGTTTGGTGATTTTTGCAACCTTCAACTTAAGTTGTTGTAAGGTTACACTAAATCCACATTCCTACATTGCTAAAGTCCATGCGATTATTATCGCATCCTCCTACTTTGATATGACACTTGTTGGCCCCATCTTCCTTGATCTAGTTTTACCATTTAAGTGATCATATAAGGAAGTGAAAAGTATACACCTGTGGGAACTTGCCTTCCACAATGAATGGGTCCTTTGTTCAACAACATCCATTGCCTCTTCCAAAGATTGATTTGTCCATGTCCCTTTCTCAAGTGTTTGGAAATTTCATCTCACACAGGACTTGTGGTGTTGGGATGATGCAAGTTGGTTGGGTCTTTATTGTGTTAGTGCTATCGGCTGATTGGATTTTTGTTGTGTTATTATTATAGGTTGATTGGGTCTCTGCGGTGTGTTTGATGCAAGCTAGTTGGGGTTGGACAATGTCGTTGATGTAAGTTGGCTGGAGTTGGGCAATGGTGTTAGTGTAGGTTGATTTGGGTTAGGTGGTCCAAGTTTTAGGGGCACGTTTTCTTTGTCCAACATTGTTGATCATTGCCTACAAAAGATAGATGCTTTGGTGCTACGTGTTTTCATGTTCCACCAAATCCTTTTGGCCCAAGCCTGTAGTAAGTAAAGCCTACGCGTTCCTTGCCCAATAGGGGTCTGTTTTTATCCTTTCTGTAATCAACCCAAAACCACAAAAAATTTGTCAAGTCATGATAAGATTCAATAGCATATGATGTTAGTTCATCGTTCTTGCTAATAAGATCCCAAAAATTTGAGAAATCTTCCCACATTAAATTGATGTCAGTCATGGTTACAAGTTGTAGGAATGAATCGATATGTGCGATTAACCCAAGCTATCTAGTATCTTGGTTTTTTTGGTCTTGGGTCTTTGGAATTTGTCCGAATGGACTTTTGTATCTAATGGTAATACAATAACTTTTCAAACTTTTCTTCGTAAATCTTATCAATGACCTTGTGATTGTTTCAAGTTTTATATTTGGCTTTGCATCTATGTTTTGATCTTTTTCTTTTTTGTCCTCTACATTTGATTTTTGAGTTAAAAAGTCTATTTTTATGATTTTCCCATGTTTTTAAACTTAAATCCAATCTTTGTTTTGCAAACCCTTTCTGGTCTACACAACTTGTTTGAGCTACACACCACAACCCTAAAACTTGTTTTTCATCCTCTAGCACATATTTCTCCTTTCTTTGTTGTTGATTTGCAATTTGTTTTACATTCACACCTTCAATTTGTTAATTTACAATTTGTTTTACAGTCATACCCTCAATTTGTTGATATGTAGTTTGCTCATGCTTCACCACTTCATTTTGATCCTTTGCTTCACTATTCAAAATCTGTACAAACTCTGCCAATGATCCTTTTACCCTTGTAAGACTTTGATCTACCTTTTATTTTACTTCTGGAATTTGATTTGCTGGTCTATTTCCCAAATACTTTACACTAAGAATGAAGATTTCAAAAAAACCTTACAAGTTCTCCTTTAGAATACTTGCTAGATATGACATCCCAAAACATTTGAACTTGACGAAATCACTTCTCTAAAATGAAAGAAGGAGAGCTCAGCCTTGTTATGTTTAAAATTTTGCTCCTTTTTTGGAAGGAACCCAAAGTGCAGTAATTTGGAAGGGTGTGGCAAGGTGTGTTCCTTTAAGGTTTAACATTAATTTCCCTTGCTTGGGGGGTTCAAAGATACTATTGTGTTAGGGTTGTTACAACAAAGTATAAATGTCTTGAATTGTGTGTTATTGAACACCTTAAACCTTAAAATCATACAATAGCCTTCTCATAACCAAATGCCAAACCCCCAGCCCCAATGAACTTACACACTTTATGACCATTTATGTGCACCAAAGCATGCTAGTTGACAACCCATAACCAAACATTAAAAAAAAACACAAGTTAGTGTTCAAACCCATAAACAAACACAAAAGCTCATTCTTTGGATGTATGAAGCCAAATGTTTAAACACAAAAAGTCATGGGCGAATGTACAATAATATGGCAATTAGTGAACACATATAGGGTGTTTGGTTATGGGTTTTGTTTGGAGACGAGTTGGTTTACCCTAATCACTTCAATTTTAAAATGAAATTTATTTATGCAAAAAGGTAATTTGTTTTGTTTTGTTTTGTTTTGTAGCTACGAGATCCATTGAATTGGGATGCTTCAAATCATGTTCTTAGTGTCTTTAGAAAGCTCTTGATGAAGAGGGGTGCATGGGCTTGATTCCATGACATTTGGACATGTGCTGCAAAAGTTGTTGAATATTGAACGATTGCTTCACTGAAAATTAAATTAAATTGTAGCTGAGAATTTCAAGGAATTGGAATTTGCTTTTGGTGTTGTTGGAAAGATCTTGATGGGAGGATTTAATGGAATTTTTTTGGTAAATTTTGGATTCAAAATGTGGGAAATATTGATTTAAAAATGATTTATGCCACTGAAAACTCAAATAAATTCCAAAAGACCAGGTTTTGCAAGGAAAGATCAGTTGAGAACGTGGTCACACTTGAAGGCTTACCAAAAAATTCAAGCATGATTTCTTTTCATATTTGGTTATTCAAAAAATCAATACATACATTGCAAAACAATGTTCACATGTTGAGTTTCCCTATTTTGTCATGGGTTCACACTTGGGCCAATGGCACATGCCACACTAATCTATCTATGAAGGAAAGTAGTTTGTTGGGCCCTGCCCCCATAGGGACTATAACATTGGATCCAACTTTTGGAAGTTTTATCTTATTATAACTAATTTCACATTAGATGAATTGGTTTATTTGGTGAAAGTGTTTAGACTTTTTAAATTGGAACAGATTGTTTTAGTGTTCAGAGTGTGGATACAGTAGGTAGATGTACAACATTTTATTTATTGACAGGGGCCGGCATGTTTGTGGTGCCTTGTTTTGTTTTATAATTATGAGATCCATTGAACTGGGATGCTTTAAATTGTGTTTTTGGTGTCTTTGGAAAGCTCTTAACAAGGAGGGGTGCATGGGCTTGGTTCCATGACGTTTGGACATGTGCTGCAAAAGTTATTGAATATTGAATAAGTGCTTCACTGAAAGTTAAATTAAGTTGTAGCTGAAAACTTCAAAAGAATTGGAATGTGCCTTTGGTGTTATTAGAAAGATTTTGATGAACAAGATTGTTTATTGTTTACTGTTTACTATCTTATGTCCGTTTGGGACTAGAGAGTCCATTAGACGAAAGGTAGATCATGGAGGACAAATTGTCTTCTGGTATTGGCAACATGCCACAAATTTGGCCAGGGCGACCGTGTTTGTAGTTTGCATGAGTTCAACAAGAATGCTCGTGTGGGTGAGGGGCAAGGTTGAACAAAAGCGTTCCCTAACTTTTTGTGTATTTGGATAGACAGGGAGCAGGTGTTCTTCATCCTCTACCTTCCCCAAGTTGTAGCCTTGACAAAGCCTTTCTGCATATGGCACGCCCTTCCAGCACCTAGCACTGCTTCAAGTTGCGTGTTGCCACACTGAAACCGGGCCAGAGCTTTCCGCAGCTGAACACAGTTGATGTCACACAAGTAGCTTTTGTTCTCGTATGACATACCCTTGAAGTGTAAGTATCTTGTCTACACGTTGGTCCCAATTTCGCGGTTGGTAAAAAGCTTTTTAATGAAAGCCAACTGCATATTATCCTTCACCCTTTTTACACCCAACATTGTGTGGGGAAAACCTAGAGGGGGTGGGGCCCTAGCCTCTTGGTTGATCGGGCCTCTCATCGTAAATCTACCACCAACTGGTTACATTAGTTGTAGCGTGGCCAGCTTAGCCATCTGAGCTCCCACCCGTATGTTGTGCATGTTGCACCAAAGTACTTGGCTCTCCGCCCAACCTCTTACCCTTGTAAAACGAGTCAGATGTATGTGTGTTGTCCAAGGAACTGTACCCAACGGTAGTTGAGCAATCTTTGCCTGGAGCACACGAATCACTGCAAGTTAAAGCGCAGTTTCCAGCAATGATTGAGCTAGAGGTAAAAAACCTAACACCTCTTGGGGCTGATTCTGAAGTAGCCATTTTTTCATGGATCTAGCCCAACATTTATTTCCCGTAACAAGCATAGCAAGCTAGGTTTCCCATGCCTTTCCCAAGATGCGGTCTTTAGTGACCGTGCTCACACGGTTATAGTACAACATCGCTTATCCCCATGCAAAGTGTTCAAAGGGGAATTTGCCAAATTCTGCCAACACGATGGATGTGTTGGTTATTTTTCACACCCCAAGTAGGGACTTGAGGAACCTTCGGTACACTACTTCAATAACCTCTATTTTTTTGGAGTCCACTCAAACCTCATAGGCATAGCTTGCTGTGGAACGCACCAACGTGTTGAAGAGGTCACAACGTAGCTTAACGTCCATAATACGTAGCTTCGCACAACGGCAGTTCAGTGCGAATAATGAACGCCTATTGATAATTGTTAGATGTTCCATTACACTATCTAAGTTCGGGGTGGTTCCGAGTAGGATCCCCAAGTATTTGAAGGTCTGCACACGCTTAATAACATCACCTTTAAACACAAATTCTTGGCATGGGTCAATAGAATTGAACACCATGACTTTTGTTTTTTTCACGTTCACTATAAGTCCACATTCAACACATAATTGTTGGAGTGCGTCTAATTGTTGTTGTAGTCCCACCTCTGACTCCGACGTGAAAACAAGGTCATCTGCAAAAAGCAACAGCCATACATGCACATCTACTTGAGCCAGTGCATCACATTCTCTACCATCTAAGGCCCCTTTAGGGCATCCAAATATAGCCTAAACAATAGGGGGTTGAGAGGATAACCTTATTTCACACCTTGTTGGCACTTGAAGCTGAAGGTGACACCCTCGCTTGGGTGGCTGATGCATACGGTATCCTTGGCATACATCGTTTGCAAGCATCACAAGAAGCGTCCCTCCACCCCAAAGCCATCCAACATTTGCCACAACACTTCACGTGACATAATATTGAACGCCTTTTTGAAGTCCACAAAACAATAATAGAGTGGCTTCTTTTTTGCCTTGCTCTGTTCTATAAGAGTTCACAAAATGAAGAGTTGGTTTGTAATGTGATAATTTTTGCGAAACCGAGCTTGACCCTTGGCACGTAGCCCATGTTGTTTAGCCCATTCGTTCAGCCTTTTGTCAAGGATCATAGCGAACAACTTTGTTAGGATAGGCCTAATCGTTATCCCCCTATAGTTGTCAAATTTGGAGGCATTGCCCCCTTTAAAGAGTGCATGGACCACCCTAGTGGAAAGGGCTTTTAGAAAGCCTTCCACCAGAAAGTAGTTGAACATTGTTAATAATGGCATGTGTAACAACTCTCTCACATCCAAAATGAACTCATCTTTCATACCATCCAAACCGGTAGCCTTGTTCCTTTGTAGTTTTTTCAACACCTGAAGCAGCTCAACAAGTGTGATATCTGTGTTAAAGGTGTGGCTAGGTGGAGGTTCGGTCACCTAAGCTGAGTGATCAGTTCGTAGCCGTATGGGTGGTGGAGACTGGCCAACTAGCTTGCGAAAGCCTTCCAAAAGCGTAGTTGCACTGATCTTGTCCACAACGGGTGCCCTTGGTTAGTACTTTTTCCAAAACGAAAGTGCATCCACTTTAGCAAGCACACACATATGTTGAGCTTTTACGGTTTCCCAGAAAAATCTTTTCCTTTTTAATAAATTTTTGAGTTTACTTTCCTGATGTTTAGCGGCGTGTGAGTCGGGGTTAGCTTTTAGCCACAACCTTAGTTCACATTTCGTTATACGATAGTTAAAGTCAAACCAAGGTTTATGGCAGTGTTTATTTCTGCAGTTCCTTTCCGAAGGCTTGTTGCCAAAAGTAGACTTTGCTACAACACTCACACACTGCTGTAGTAGGTCAGCTAACCCGTTTGCCCCTAGATACCTAATCGAGTCAGCAACCCACATGTTTCCAAGACTTATTGTTAGGGCAAGTTGGTATTCTTCAACTTTTGATTTATCATATTGAACCTAGGCAAGAATTTTTTTGTTACCACCGTATGTTATGGTTCAACAAAGCTGCAATCGATGTTCAACTGTAGGCGCAACGACATGTGGTCAGAGTCTCCCCCCATTGTGTGGTAGGAGGTGTCATCTATTATCACCTCGAAATGTGTAACAACTTGCCAAATTGCAAGTGAGCCAATAATACAATCGACAATGCTACGCCCCCCATTTGCCAAGCAAGTGAATTCCCTTGATTCGTTGCTAGGTGTCTAGCCATTGAGGACAAGCAACCTAACGTCATAGCATAGGTCTAGGAGCTTGCGACCTTAGCCGCCAACACTGGTGTTATGGTTCTATTACTTAGCCACAGCGCTTGGTTGCTTAGTCTCAACGAGCTCAGGCACTTATAACAGTTCACAAAGGTTGCTAGTGTCAATGGTATCTGGTAGCATTACAGTACGTGCATTAAAATCCCTTCCCAATAGTACTATGCCCCCAAGAATTTGAACTTCAGCAATATTTGCTGCCATGTTTTGGAACAAGAATTTGTTTTCATGTTTGGAGCCAACAGGGGTAGCATACACCACGTAGACAAACAAGTTAGGGGCAGTACCTTTGCTGAGCCATAGCCATAAATAAGAATTGTGGCTTCCTTCCTTCCATTTTAACATGTTTGGGTTAAGGTGGTTATGAAAGTAAGTAGCAACCTTCGCGCTATGTGTTTATCACTTTTGTTTTTCCCAGTTGCATAGTGCGTGCTATTGTAAGTGAGTCAAACCCTTCAACATGTGGCAAATGTTGGCCTGGGAAGTGCCAAGTTTCGGTTAATAAGACGAGGTCAACACCCTGAAACAACTCTAGTATTTGCACCCCCATTTCTAATTTATTTACACCACCCCCGTGCATGTTCCATAATAGCACACATAGGGTTTTTGGTCCCTGTGTCCTTAAATAGAGGAGAGCGGGCAAATCTAAGTGCCGTTGACAAAGAGCTCGAATGAGCGTCAGAAGGCACGCTTGCTTGCCACCTTGGCCTCCTTGAACAATGGCCACAGCTCTGACTTGCGCGCCTATTGTGTGGGTGTGAGGTCCTCATCTAGGCCCAACTTGGTCTTCAATGAGCAAGATTAATGGAATTTATTTGGTAAGATTTAGATTCAGAATGTGGGAGATATTGATTTTTAAGTGATTTCTACTACTGAAAGGTCAAATAAATTCAAAAAACCAAGTTTTGCAAGGAAAAATCAGTTGAGGATGTGGTAACACATGGGCCAATGGCACAAGCCACACTAGTGAAAATGAAATGAAATGATGGTTCTTTGATTTTTGAAAAACAAAATTTAATTCAAAACTAATGATTACTTACACATAAAATCAAATACCCACCCAACACATGTTGCAACAACTAAAGGGTTTTTAGGCAGGTATTAATGGGCCATTTATATATATATATATATATATATATAACTCACTACCTAGGAAACCATGAATTCATGACTGAATTCCTTTGATGAAAGCCATCATCACTTCTTTGAAGTTTTTGAAAATAACCAGAAATTCTTTTGTTTTGGGAAGAACCAAAGCTAATAGACTTCCAATTCCGAAGTAAATTGTAAGTTTGAAATCCATGATTAAAATATGGTTTTGGTTGTTAAAATCAGACTCGGGTCAAGTTCGGTTCTAGGTAACCCAGATTGGTTAACCTCCTATTAGCCCCTGATTCTAGATTATTTTTTTAAAAAAATTAAAAAAAAATTTCCGATTTTTTTAAAAAAATTTAGAAAACCTGGTTCTAGTTCCAGCCTTGGGTGTTACAAAAACCAGGATCTCAGTTTGGTTCTGCTTCTTAGAAAAACTGAGAACCCAGTTCCAGTTCTAAAACCGGTTCCAAAAACCAGATTGGATTCCCATTCAGTTATCACACTAACCAGGAATATCATGCATGGTTCTAACCCTCCAAACCAGGTACCCGCCCAACATTGGTGAGGATAAGTCAGATACCCTTGTGGTTAGGGTTGAGGCTGTTTTGCCAGAGTTATCAATACAAAAAGAATTTTTAAAAACCTTAAGAATCCTCCTTTATTTTGGCAACCTGCTGAAACCCATTATTTAAAATATGGCGAATTCATACCTTTTTTTCCCCTCAAAATATGGCAACATTCATGCATACTGGATTATTTTTTTTCTGTTGCCACCATGAGAAAATTTACCCCAAAAAAATGCTGGTCCCCTTTTTTTCCTCCTTTTTTTTTTTTTTCTTTTTTGATGTAGCTGAAATTGCAATCATCCAAAAGGCAATAGCCAAGATATGAAAGTAAAAATGTTTAAGCATCCTTCACAATTTTGGCTACATGCTAGTAGTTTGATTGTTTTTTTCTTTTGGGTGGGTGTGGGGAGGGGATGCATTTTTGGCCACTTTGTGAAAAAAGACATCCAGACTGACCCATACAAAGGCGAAAAAACTGCGCCAAATTTGGCAGGTTTGGAGGAAATGTTTTGCTGAAATTGCCATATTTTTAGACAATAGGTTTCAGCATGTTGCAAAAATATATAGAAGGATTCTCTTTTATTTATTTAGTTAAATTTTACTTTCCTCTCCAATCTTTAGCCTAATTTGGCTAATTCCTCTGTGGATGACTACCAATGTGTCTACATCACAACTGCACCCTAGAACCCCCGATAGAGAAATGTGGCTATTTTTTAGATTTCTTGAAATTTGGCTACTAGAAAACCCTCATAAAAGAGGTCTGATGGTTGTGGTCTAAGTGGGGGCAGAAGCTGCTTTGGGCATTATATTCACAAATTACTGGAGGTATATGCAATCAACTTATGATCAGTGTTTTTTAAGGGAGGGGAAGCAGGGGAGCTGGGACAAATTTTGTAATTTTTTTCAACAAAAAATTGGGATTTTTTTTTTGTTCTAGTATAAACTCAACTAATATTGCTAATCTTTTGGAACATTAACAATAAACGTTTGAGCTATGGTTTTGAAGTGTGTCCCTTGAGTCTATTCCCAAAGACAAATTTCATAAGACATCAAAAGGGTACATGGATTGCATTCTCTTGCCACACATAACATTCACATACTATGAACATTGTAGTACCATTGATGGAAGCTACTTTGAATTAATCGCATCATGTTCCATGCACAATATCTTCAAGGAAAATTTGGAAGTATGGAACAACATTCCAAATGTTTGCTATACGAGGGTGTGGATGATCAATCTCAATTGATGATAATTAAAGCCCACATCAATACTTGGATTGCATTGGCACGTGGAAGCAAGAGTACCAAAATGATTTCACAAAATATTAACTAGGTCAAACATGCATGAAAATAAGTGGTATCACTTGCCGTGTGCACAAGCATTTGCATGCTCATTCATCCTAATATTTTGCACCTTACATGAACTAGATTCCCGCCATCAAAATCTCTTCAACAACAAGCCAATTGGAGCAAGGACAATCTCCATTCACATTTGGCCTAATGTTAAATGTAGAGAGAATTTTCCAACTACGAACAAGTACTACTTGTGATTGGCAAAAGAGTTGGTGTGAAAATTCCCAAACATCATCACCATGTGTAACATGGTTCTGATTGGTAGCAACTTGCCTTTTCCATCTAACTAGAAATATTAATATTATTTTAAGTATCATTAATAATGTGTCACACAATTTTTGGCACTTGTTAAAAACCCTAAATTCAAAGAAATTCAAACTACATTGTTTTTGGTGACCACAAATGAGTTATAAAGGACTCATCAATTTGTGACTTTTCTTTTCTTATTATTTTAAGTTATAAATCTAATGTCTTTCTAGGTGTCTAATGATTATTAATCAACAAAACAAAATGAAGGTTGTTAGGGTGTGAGTTTCCATTTGAAAAGGAGCACATGCGGGGACATTGGGAGCCTATAGTTGGTGTGATTGGAAGGCATTCTTTTGCAAAAAAAAAAAGGTTATAGTTATTTTTATTTTTTCCAAAGGTCACCTCTTTGAAAATATGTGGTGTTTTTTTCTTCAATGGTTAACCATGAATAGAAGCAATGACATAAGGAAATCCTAGTTTGCCTATAAGGATTAGTTGAAGGGCTCCTCCCTTCATAGGGCACCGTATAAGGACATTGCAACATTTTTTTAATCCGATTATCCATCCTTTCCCTAGGGTTTGACTTGATGTACTAATATGGTTTTATCTAGACTATTTGGTTGACCTAGTGGCCCTTATAAAAGTAGGTACATTGTGGTGCGTGTTGTATATAATTTGAATTCCAAACTTGCAAGGTTTTTTTTTGTTTGGATGGTTGTAGTGTTAGATGTTAGGCCTTAGTTTAGATTTGTGGTGATACATAAAAATTACTTGAATTTTGGGTTACAAAACAATGTCATGTGTTGCTAGATTGACACTTATTGAAACTTCCAAGTCACACACATGAAAACATGCATACAAATTTCAAATTATATTTACTTACAACCTAAAATTAACATTAATGTCTATCATGCCTCATGTTTCTCGTGTGTGTTTTAGAATTCTATCAAAACGCAAAAAATAAAACCCCAAAGTCACACCTTGGGGATAAACCCCACAAATACACAAAATATTTAAAATCTCATTCACATTAAACTACATGCTTTAATGACAAACCAAATCTTACAATTTTTTACAATAATAAATGAAATAAAAATGAAAAAACTTGAAAGAAAGAAGAACATTTAATCAAAGGGGAAACTTATAGTTTCTTAAATGAGAATATACATGTAGATTTTTGTTTGAAATATTGAAGAGTACTTTGCATGGATTGGATGTTTGGAACAACAAGGGGTTGAATACATGAACAAAATTAATAATTGAGAATGTCAATCAATCATACATATATATGTCTTTAGTCCACTAAAGCAAGCTAAATACAAGTCCACAAACCCAATCTTGCATCCTAACACCAAAAAAAAACTTATGAAGTTAGGCTAGTAAATTTGTGGCATGAATAGTAGGTCACAATAATGATTTTGCAATTTGGGTAGATAAAGGGTTCGTAGCACACAAAAACGGGCTTACAAAGTGAACTACACTATTATTGCGATGTGGACAAACAAAGCAAAAGGTGGTAGAATGGAAATGGCCTTGAAATATGAGGGCCCAAAGATGAGTGTACTAAATTGTCCAAAAGATTTGACCAAGGGCCATGTGCACTTGGTGAGCATCTCTAAATTAGCACCAAACGGTATGTGCTTCCATGATGTAGTATTGAAGCACTTGAAGCAAGTCATTCATGTTGTGCTACATTTATCTCCAAACTTTTGAAACCCTTGTATGTTAAAATGGAACACTTAGAACACAAGATGGGGGGAAATATCGTAAGCCACATGTTCATTATGGCATATCATAAACACCAGGCCTTGCGAGCTTAAGAGGTGTTCAAGGCTACAAAGTCAAAATTCCAATGTATGATGGAAGATATACCGACACTTAAATAAGAGCTATGTGCATCTATTTATTTCTTCCTTATTTTGTTATCATGTGATTTTTCATTGTGTGCATTGACATTATTGCTCATGGTTATGTTTCAAAGTTGTTTTCAATTTGTGGGGTTTTTTTTTTCCTTTTACACTAGCCATGATAAGCTTGAAAGTTGTGACATTTTGTGAGTTTTTTTTTTTTTTTTTTTAATTATTTTTTTTTATTCAAAAATTTTTTATTTTTTAAATATATTTTAAAAAAATATAAGTAAAATAAAAAAAAATTTATTCATTGATATTT
>Ga0116229_10002808_pt1 | contig 28427 bp, 25 predicted proteins | sample S1TSphgellanicum_3_FD_87313 | JGI IMG/M metagenome (GOLD analysis project Ga0116229, IMG submission 87313) | Host-associated microbial communities from peat moss isolated from Minnesota, USA - S1T2_Fc - Sphagnum magellanicum MG | ecosystem: Host-associated > Plants > Peat moss > Unclassified...
CTCGTCGATTGCCATCCTCGCGGGCGGCTTCGGTGCGGTGGCACCCGAGCTGCGCGCGCCGATCGCGCGCTACGGATTACGCGTGGTGGCCGCGGCCTCGCTGTCGAATCTGGCGAGTGCGACCATCGCCGGCGCCCTGCTCGGTTGATCATTGACGTCGAGTAGCGCCGCGCCGCAGCGAGTAGTCATGTCAATGGAGTCACTGACGAGCCGGCCGAGTCAGTATCCAATCAGCGGGGGACGCTCCTTCAGGATCCACTGCTGAACCGACGGGCGCTGCCACTGGTGATTGGCGTAGTCGATGAGTCGTTGTGGTACGGGGTCTCCAAGCACGATAAGGCGCTGCAGCATCATCGCGAGGTCCACATCGGCGATCGACCAGGCGCCGAACAGGTTGTCAGCGCGACCGTCGAGCAAGGTCAATGCTGCGGCGAATAGTTGCTCGGCGGCCTGACCGGCAGCCTCCGATAGCGCCGGGCGCTTGGCGCCGTTGAACACCACAAAAGTTGGTCGCTCGTCGCGAATCGGCATGAGGTCGCTGCGCACCCAGGCTTGGATTTGGCGAGCTCGGGCGCGATCGCGCGGATCGGTGGGGTAGAGGCGCGTCCCCTGAAAGGCCTCGTCGAGATACTCGCAGATTGCCGATGACTCCGACAGGGCGAAGCCGTCGTGGATGAGCGTTGGGACTCTTCGGGTGATCGACGCCCGGGCGAAATTCGGATCGTGATTGGCGTGAGCAACCAGATCCAGAGACTCGATTTCGAAATCCAAGCCTTTCTCGATCAAGCTTACAAATGCAACCAGGGCATAGGGGCTTGCGAAGTTGGCATCGACGTAGAGCAGCATCAGATCATCTTATTGGTTTTCCATCGGCCTGTCGCCAGTCCCTATCGATGAAACGATCAGAATCGGGAAAACTCATTTACGATGGTTTCGCATTGGGATAGTCTTCGCCGATCGGATTCAGGGTCGATACCGACAAACGCTCAGGGACACAGCGGAAATCCTTTGATAAGAATCAGTCGACGCTGACTCGTCGCTCGCCCAGTCGTTCGACTACGGATATATATTCAGATGAACACCTATCACCGAGGAAAATCACCAGCGGCAATTTCGCTCGCGGCTCTAGGCCTCGCCGCCTGCGGGAGTGGCGGCGGCGGTGTTCAGCTTGGGAACTATACAGTCGGTGGAAGCATCACCGGACTCAATGCGGCGGGTCTCGAGCTTGCGAACGGGGCGACGACCGTAACGGTACCATCGGGCGCAACGTCGTTTACATTCACTGGCGCGCTGGCGAGCGGCGCTCAATACGCAGTCACCGTACTGTCGCAACCCTCGGGTGAGGCCTGCCACGTCATAAATGGCCGTGGCAGCATCGACGGCGGCGGAGTCACGGGCATCAAGGTAACTTGTGGCACTCCGGCGTTCGCGGCGCTCGCGGGGGACTTCGGCGGAACGGGTAACTCGGATGGGACAGGGGCGAACGCGAGATTCAATCTGCAATCAGTCGCGGCAATTTTGCATCAGGCCGATGACGCGATCCTCACCTTCGTCACCCCCGGCGCGGTGGCCACCGATAGCCGCGGCAATGTGTATGTGGCCGACGCCGGCAACCAGATCATCCGCAAGATCACGGCGGCAGGGGCCGTTACGACACTTACGGGTACGGCGTTCAATGATCCAACCAGCCTGGCCGTCGATGTCTCCGGAAACATCTTCGTGGCCGACAGTGGTGACAACACGATCGGCAAGATCACGCCGGCGGGGGTGGTTACCTTCGCCGGCACGGCGGGGATTACAGGCAGCGCAGACGGAACCGGCGCCGCGGCGAGTTTCAATTTCGTTCACCAGTACGACATTCCCACCCTCGGTGAATACGTGGAGGGTTACGGCACCGTTGCCACCGACGGCGCGGGCAACGTCTATGTGGGCGATTGTGGCAACTTCACCGTGCGGAAAATTTCGCCGGCGGCCGTCGTTACCACGATCGCCGGGCAGGCGGGCATTCCTGGATCGGTCGATACACTCCCGGGTCAGCCCAATTCGGCGCTGTTGGGGTGTCCGGATGGATTGGCCACCGATGCCGCCGGCAACATCTACCTGACCGACTCTGCGGTGATTGATTTCCCGCAGGGACTGGCTGGCGCTGATGCACTCCGCAAAATCACGCCCGCGGGTGTCGTGAGTACCCTGAGCGGCGTCTCGGGGGGCGGGGTCGCGATCGATGGCGTCGGCAACTTTTATGTCGCCGATTCCGGATCGAACACCATCCAGAAAATTTCACCCGCTGGATCGGTCACTACATTTGCAGGTATCCCTGGGACCCCGGGGAGTGCCGACGGCCCCGGCGTGGCGGCAACATTCAATGCACCGGCCAGCGTTGCCCTGGACGCTACCGGGAATGTTTTGGTCGCCGATACTGGCAATAGCACGATCCGCAAGATTACCGCTGCCGGCGTGGTGACGACGTTCGCCGGCGCCGCCGCCCACAGCGGAAATTCCGACGGCACCGGTGCAGCGGCGAGATTCTCCGCTCCGGTGGGTTTGGCTGCGGATGTCAGCGGCAACGTGTACGTGGCCGACACCGGCAACAACCTGATCCGCAAGATCACACCGGGCGGCGTCGTTACTTCTCTCAAGGTCACGGTCGGGCCGACACCGTGGGGTCTGGCGACCGACGGCGCCGGCAATCTGTATGTGGTGGCTGCCGCAGTGGGGACCGACGCCATTCAAAAGATCACACCGGCAGGGGCGACGACCACATTCGCGGGCGCAGCGGCGAATTTCGCATTTGCGTTGCAGCCTGCCTACCTGGGACAACCGTTGACGTTCGCGGGCGCTGTCGCGACCGATGCCGCGGGAAATGTCTATGTCGCCGACACGTTCAACCAGACCATCCGCCAAATTACGCCGAGCGGGGTCGTGACCACGCTTGCCGGCACAAATCAGGTCAGTGGTCATGTCGACGGCACGGGCAGCGCCGCGCAGTTTTCCGACCCTCAAGGCATTGCGACGGACAGTGATGCCAATGTGTTCGTGGCGGACACCGGCAACAACACGATTCGTAAGATCACACCGGCGGGCGTGGTGACCACGTTAGCAGGCGCGGCTGGGCTCGGAGGGAGCGCCGACGGGACCGGATCTGCAGCGTCATTCAGAGGCCCAACCAGCCTGGCCGCCGATGAGTCGGGGAATATTTATGTAGCTGATACCGGCAACAACACCATCCGGCGGATTACGCCCACGGGTGCGGTCACAACAATCGTGGGCATGCCGGGCATTTCGGGTTTCGACCCAGGGCCGTTGCCTGGGGTGATATCCCATCCCCGCGGCATCGCAATCAGCGGCGCGTCCCTTTACGTTACATCCGAGAACGGCGTGGCGGTCGTGGAATACTTTCCCTAGACCCAATGCTGCGCATCACCGCCAGCGTCAACTTGAACACCGCGTCGACACGCTGATATCCACGTCTTCAATTGTAGGCTTTGGCCTTGACCAATGCGGCCGCCTCCACGATCTTTCGATGGTCCCTGCACGATTTCGTGAGTAGCTCGTTGGGCTTTCGGCTCTCGATCACGGAGGCGTAGGTCAGCCCGTCGACGAACACGCGCAGACTGAGTCCTTTCACGGGACCGAGATTCTTGAGGATTGGTTTGGACCCTAGAAACAGTATCTGCTGGATATCGTTGGTCGCCGGATCGGCGAATGTTATGTAGCCGCCTGGCAGGACTTGTCGTGGTCGTTGGATGTGGCCTGCGAAACTGTAGCGCGTGCCGGAGGTGGCGACCGGATCGTAGAAATGCGGTGTGATGAAATCCGAGACGGCGATACCCTGGATCGAATAGGCAAATTGATTGGCTTCACAAGGATCGCATGCCTCGACCAGATACTCGAATTCCCCAGGCGCGTCTTGCGTCGTATCTCCCGAAATGTGTATCGCCCGTGAGGTTTGGAGCCTGTTGCCGGCCGGATCCACCAACATTTCCACGGTTTCGTGACTGGCGTCGATTGTCCAATCGTTGTTTCCCGGCGTCCCAATCACCAACGAATACGGTTGATTCTTCTTGTCGAGGTGCACGCCGCCTTCACCCGGCGGCAGCCTGGGCACCAAGAACACGGGCCACACGCCGACAGGAATGCTGGTGGCGCTAGGTAGATATCGGACCGTTGCCTGAACGTTCCAGAATTGGGCGAGATCGCGCATGACTTGAATGTTGAGCGCTGCTGCCGTTGCTTGAACCAGAGCCGGGTCCAATTCTCCTGTTTTATCGACGAGACCGACTTGAATTACCGACATGGCTCATTCCTCCGTGATTTCCTGTGTCGTGTTACTGCGTTGTAATTGTTGCGTAGCGATTGCTGCTTGATGATGCTGTGACCGTGCCATCCCAAGCGGCTGTGACGAATGGGCAGACGATTCCGCGAGCCTTGAAGAGACTTTCGCGTCGAGACGATCGCTCGCTGACCTTCAGACGATGTTGATTTCGCGACGATCGCGAAACGCCAAGCTTGCGCCCGTGGACGCGATGTGAAGGCGGTGACCATTTCATCTCTTCCTTGAGCAGCATGGACGAACTGTCATGCATTCGATTGGTCGAGAAACCGATTTACGCCGGAAACTGATTTTGGTCAATATAGCGAGAGCCGCCTGCAACATTAACTTTAAAAATTGCGGCCGGTGAACCCAGTGCTCGCCACGCGTGATCGCGAATTCGCTTGCATTTGAATCATGAGCGGCGCTAATTTTGACGCTTGCGGCGCGATTGCGAGAGACAAGGAAGTCATCTAACGCAGAGGGAATACAGCTTTGACCGCCAACCGTGCATGGATAGAACGAAACCTGGGATTTGACCCGATCAAAGTGCGCGCGCCGGCAACGACGTTCGCGTTCAAACCGGCCTCGAAGCCCGGCGCCAGGTCCGAAGATCTGCAGCGCGAGATCATCGATTTTGATTCGGAAGGACCCGAGGGCGCCGCCTTCATGGCTTTCTCCACGGCGACGGGCCTTTCGAGATTCACGGAAATCCCGTGGCCAAAGAATCTGGCGCCAAAGACCGACGCCAGTGCCCGCAAAGGTGCGGCCGGAGCGCTGCCCAAGGCGGATGTCCTCGTCGTCACCTGGACAGTCGATGAAGGCCACGCGCTGAGCCGTGTGCTGACACCGGGCAAGGACTCGCGCAACGACTACGTGCCGTACAAACACAATTTTTCGAAGATTGCCAAAAAGATGCGCCGTGACGCTCCCGCGGTCGAGGCCGGCCGCTTGGGCGCATATTGGACGATGAGCGTCGCGGGACAGCGCGTCGTCGTCTTCAAATCCGAATCGCACATGTCACAAGATACTGCGAAGAAACAACCGCCGAACGGCGTGACGTTGCCGAACGAGGACCTGTGGCTGCAAATCATCCAAGAAGTGGAGCCGAAGCTCGTCATCACCACGGGCACGGCGGGAGGCATCGGCAAGACATGCGAAGTCGGGGACGTGGTGGTAAGTCCCATCGTACGCTTCGACGGCACCCAGTGGCTGAAGAAGCCACCGTACGGACACGCGAGTTTTAAAGACGGTGTGCCGCCGCGGAAGAACTTACAGACCGCGAAAACCTTGTTCAAGGCCAATAGCAGTCAGCTTCCCAAAGACAACACACGGGCGCCGCGAATTACCGTATCAACCGCGCTACCGCAATGCGTACTGACGACGGATTTCTTTGGATTCGACACGACGAATAACCATTGGGGTCTCAAAGGTATGGGTGCCGTTTGCGAAATGGGCGACGCGATCTTGGGGCTCGTCACGAGCCGCATGGGCAAAGCCGCGCCCGCATGGGTCGCGGTACGCAACGTGTCGGATCCACAAATCAAGGACGAAGGCACGCTTCAGGATCAGGAGCATGAAGCGGCGCAGATATACAAGGGATTCGGCCGCTGGAGTTCGGTGTGCAGTGCCATCGTTTGCTGGGCACTCATCGTATAGCCCAATCGATCACACAATGGGCCGTCGGCTTTAGGTCCGGCGGCGCGGCGAGGCGATTCAGCCCGCGCGCTTCAATTGTCAGGATCTGAATGTCCCGGGGATTGCTCCTGTAGCAACCTCCGAAAAAAATTAGCATTGACTAATGCATTAGTCGGAACTAATATATCTGAAATTATGCAAACAGCCGCTGTCGATGCCGTGATGCGCACCCTCGCCGATCCCACGCGCCGTGCCGTGTTCGAGCGGATCGTGAGGTCCAAAGAGATCACGGTGGCCGCTCTCACCCGCGGCAGCGGGGTGACCCAGGGCGCTATTTCTCAGCATCTCAAGTCATTGAAGCAGGCGGGGCTCATCGTCGATCGGCCGGAGGGTCGCCATGTGCATTACCGCGCCGATCCCAAGGGACTCGCGCCCCTCGTCGACTGGATGGCGCTGTACGCCGTCTTCTGGCGCGAACGCTTTGCGAACCTACGAACGCTCTTGAAGGAGATCGATCCTTGACTGCACCCGCCAGCAGACCCGATACACAAGACATCGTGGTCGAGGAGTTCTTTCCGCATGCGCCGGACACGATCTGGAAAACCTTGACCACCGGCGAACTCGTCGGACGATGGCTCGGGATGCAGCCCTCAGGGTTTGCAGCGGTGAAAGGCACGCGCTTCACGTTTCAAACGACGCCGGCGCATGCGTGGGACGGCATCATTCATTGCGAAGTGCTGGAAGTGAGGCGCAACGAGCGACTCGCCTATTCCTGGCAAGGCGGACACGAGAGCAACGCCCAACAATACGGCTCACGTCTCGACACGACCGTCACCTGGACGCTCACCCAGGTCGAGGGCGGCACCCGACTTCGCCTCGTGCATTCCGGCTTCGTGACGCCGAGCAATGATTCCGCGTTCCGCACCATGAGTGGTGGCTGGAAAAAAGTGCTTGGCAGGGTCGGGGTGATGTCAGGCGAGCAACCGGAGACGGGAAATGAGCCCTCAGAAAAAGATAGCGCGTCAGAGGCTTGACCATGCGCGCAAGGAACCGGCCCCGCATAAACCCAGCCAAAGCTTTGGAAAGGAGCGATTACCCATGGTCGATATATTGCACAAAGTCGGAATTAAATCGTCGTCCCAGAATTATGTCTACAAGGCATTGACCACAGTCGATGGTCTGTCTGCATGGTGGACCAACAATACGCAGGGTGAAAACAAAGTCGGCGGCGTCCTCCGATTTCGCTTCGGCGCGGGCGGTTTCGACATGAAGGTTCTGGAGCTTCAGACCGGAAGGCACGTGCTATGGCAAGTGGTCGACGGGCCTCAAGAATGGATGGACACTAAAATCAGTTTCGATCTGAGACAGGAAGGGGAATGGACACTTGTTCTCTTCAAGCACGAGGGCTGGAAAGAGCCGGTGGAGTTCATGCATCACTGCAGCACCAAATGGGGGGTCTTTTTGCTGAGCCTAAAGTCGCTGCTCGAAACGGGGAAGGGCGGCCCCCATCCCCATGAGATCAAGATCGACAGTTGGGAATAGACAGGCTGCCGGCGCTGCGTGCGTAGGACGATTTAAACATCGAGGTGCTCAGTGCCAACAAAGAGCGGCAGTCTGTAGAATACAGCGATGCGTTCGAATTCTCTCAAGCGGCTGGTGCGCGCGGCAGCGGGTGTAGCGCTGACCGCGGCGATGTCCCTGCGCATTGCCGCGGCCGACAATTTTCAGGACGATTACACCCGGAATGCCGACTGGCGTGCCCAGCGCCTGGCGTCGCTGACCAGCGAAACCGGCTGGTTGACGCCGATCGCGCTGTACTGGCTCAAGGACGGCGAAAACAGCTTCGGCCGTGCGTCCACCGAAGCTTTCTCGGTGGATGATGCCGCCCTCGCGGCCGACACGGGCGCCTTCGTCTTAACCGATGGCCGCGTGCGCTACGTCGCGCACGGCTCGAAGGCGATGACCTATCTCGGCAAGCCGGTCACGAGCCTCGACCTGGTGTCCGACGTGGAAGAGAAGCCCACGGAGCTCGTCGCAGGCTCACTGCATTTCATGCTGATCAACCGGGTCGGCCATCTGGGCATCCGCGTGCGCGACAGCGTCAGCCCGAACCGGTTGCAGTTCAAGGGTCTGCAGTATTTTCCGTTTCGGGCCGACTGGCATATCCAAGCGCACTTCGAGCCCTATGTGCCCGAGCACCACATCCCGATCGTCAATATTCTGGGTATGACGGAGGAGATGATCTCACCCGGCGCCATCGTATTCGAGCGCGACGGGCGATCGTGGCGCTTGGATGCAATACAGGAAGCGCCGGGCGATAAGGAATTGTTCGTGATGTTTTCGGATGCGACGAGCGGCAAGCAAACCTATGGCGCCGGCCGCTTCCTTTACGTCGGACTGCCCAACGCGGATCGCATCGAGGTCGACTTCAACGAAGCCTTCAATCCGCCGTGCGCATTCACCGACTTCGCGACCTGCCCGCTGCCGCCGCAACAGAATCAGCTCACATTGGCCATCGATGCGGGCGAGCTCAAGTACCGGCGGGCACACTAGATTGCACCGCCGCGGCCAGCTCTCATGAGCACGTCTTGCGCTCTCCGGTGCAGCAGTCCTCTCCCAAGGACAGTCCGACACTTGGTTCATATAAATCACTGCTTGGATGGCATGACGCACCCGCTCATCGGGTGCTGATTGAACCGACATCGGGCATACTGAAATCCATGGCAGCACAGGCACCAGCGGCGGATCTCGGATGGAGGGCGGTCGAATTCGAACTGCCGGGTACGGACGGCCGCGTGCACCGACTTAGTGACCTGGCCGGCGCGCGCGGCACCGTGATCGCTTTCATTTGCAATCATTGCCCCTACGTCAAAGCGGTTCTGCCGCGATTGATCCGCGATGCCCGGGATCTTGCCGGCCTGGGTGTGAACGTCGTTGGCATCAATTCGAACGACGCGGAGGCGTATCCGGAGGACAGTTTCCCGCGGATGGTCGAGTTGGCGCCGTCGCTGTCGTTTCCCTATTTGCATGATGCGTCGCAATCCGTGGCGAAAGCGTACGGGGCGGTCTGCACACCCGATTTTTTCGGTTTCGATTCGGAGCTGCGGCTGCGCTACCGTGGACGCTTGGACGCTTCACGCAAGGAAACGGCCCCTGAAGGCACACGCCGCGAACTTTACGAGGCGATGCGGCTGATCGGCGCAACGGGTGCGGGTCCCGCGGAGCAGAATGCGGGCATCGGATGCTCGATCAAGTGGCGGTGACGCTGCTCGACGGCTGATGCACGACGGATCGAAACGGAATGTGCGGTTTCGTACATAAGATGCTCAACCGAGATGCTCAACCGAGATTGATCAACCGATTTTCAAACGCGGGCATGCTCAACCAGGTGTCCGACACGGGCGTGCCGGTGACCTGAACGGTCGGGGTTCCGTACGCGCGCCGATCGACCCCGTGATCGGCTACGAGGTTCGCCCACTGCGTACCGCTCTGCGGACTGGCGGTATGCATTGCAAATCTGCGAACTTAGACGCACATCACCAAGGACGCCGCCAAAGGCTATAGCATCGGCTCCCCGCATGAGTCATCGAGACGCGAGTGCCGGCTCAAGCAATGGATATGTCATAACGCGCCCGGGATTGGATGCTGCTGGGGTGTCGTGCCTGTGGTCTTGGGCATGCGGGTAACCTGGCGGTCCCGGCCTTTGCGCTTAAGAGCGCGGCGGACGCGCGCGGCGGCGGCGCAGGAAGCCCGAGGTGTCGCGACGTAGGCTGTCGCGCTGCGGGGTTACTCTCAACCCGTGCTCGGCAGTACCAATCAGGGAGAACCGCTATGATCAGCGATAAAGCAGGCATAAAGCCACCCTTTACTCGAAAGGCGGTGGTGGGTTCGACACAACAAGGTGCGGGAGAAGTCACGTGATTACAGACGAAATCGACATCTCGTTGCCGGCTCCTGACGAGTCCGAAGCGGCGCCGCCGGCGGAACCGGAGGAGTTCGAAATAATTGCGCCGCATGAGTCGATCGCGCTCGATGGGGTGCTTTGCTGTGGTCAACCATTACCGCGGCCTCGAAGCGACATCTCTGCCATAGTCCTCCAGCCGCTCATCAATCTGGTTCGCCAGGCTACGGACTGGACAGATCCGTCGGGCGATGAGGGGCAGTACCTGGGCGATTACCGCTTCTTGGTGCTCGACGCCATGACAGCATCAGGGATCGGGACCTTTGTACAGATCTGGTCGGAACCGTTCGACGAGTTGACCGTCGAGGTGGGACCGGGCGATCGCGACGATGCGGTTCGCCAGGCATTCGCCGACCAGATCCGGGAATCGCTCCTCGATCGGGGATTTGAGATCGGCGGCAATGCCAACAACTTCAGAAAATCCCTCCCGGCTCCCTCCAAGGAGGATTCGCCGCGGGTGGCCCGCGAGATGCTGGCGATTCTGATGGACGTGCTCGGTTACGATGGCCGCACTGATCTTGCCTACAAGTTCCAGCAGGAATCGCACTTGCGGGCGGGCCATACCCTGACCGGTTTGAGTTGTTCGACCCTGCAAATGTTGTGCACCCGATGGGGTCTTCGGTCGCGTGTCTCCGGCGACGAGAATAACTTGCTGGAAGCTCGCGACCTGCACCAAGATTTTCAATTGAATCTCTTTTGTCCGCAGACCCACCGGAAGGGACACTTCTGGGAAGTCCACTGCGTTGTTTTCCTGGATCTCACTCAGGAGAAAGCCGGGGAGCTCGTCAGCGAAGTCAACGGCAAGCCTCATTTGATGAAGGCGTTTGTCACTTCGGACAGCAGCGATCCGACGCAACAGGTTCGTCTTTCGTTCGGGATCAACCTGGCAGGTGGCGTGACATTGGAGCATGTTCGCTGCCAGATCGTGGAGTTCTTGGAACTCGTGCGCCGACTGCGCCGGCAGATAGGATAGACCTGAATCATGCCACAGGCGGCGTCTTCAGCGGCGGTTATTCAATCCACCATGCACTCGGTTACGACAAGCAGTTTGTTGGCTGGTACGGTCAGGCGATACTGCGAAAACTGCCTGCATCCACGCTTGACGTGAAGTACGCCTCGACGTTCTGGGGTGTGGTGAATCAAACCGGGAGCGTGGGGGCCGGCGCTTCGGGCGCTGCGCTATTCGATCCAAACAATCGCCTCGTGGGGATGCGCGGTCGCGAGGCCTCCGGGAAGTCAATGACGCCTGAACTTCAGCCGGCGCCGCTCGAGAATTGCGAATTCGCAGGCAGTTCGGATCCGGGCGTTTGTTTGCGATCTCCATGAAAAATGCCCCCAAAGTCTGCATGGGCATACTGGGCGCCGTCGGGTTGTCGTGTGGATTCCTCGGGCCACTGATTCTTTCGCCCCAGGCGAATCAAGGACCACTGCTCGGGATTTTTATCTCCGGTCCGGGCGGCGCGCTGTTGGGTCTGATACTCGGCGTGATCTTGACCTGGCTACGCGCGTCCGCTCGCGTCGCGAAGAGGCTGCTGATCACCGCGGGCCTTGCGCTGGCGTGCGTCACGTTATACGCGAGTACGCCCGCGCCTCGGTATGTGGGACGTATCGTCGATGCCGAGGTTGCGGACTGCGCCGCACCGGCGACCGAAATTGATCCAGCGATCGCCCGCTGGGACAGCCAGGTTGCGAGAGTCACCTGGGCGACGGCGCGGGCCGGCTGGAAGGAGGACTTGCGAGCCCTGGCGGCTGGTGACGGCGGCGTGGTCCTGCAAATGCGTCTAGTCCGCGAGCGTCTGGTATACGAAAACCAAAAGCCCTGGAATCGCGGCACGCTTCTGCACACGCCCTGGCACGACACAAATGCCGTCGCGCGATACTACGCACGATTCGGCGGTGCCGATTGCACCGGGTATTCCGGCCTCGCGCGAGCGCTCTACTTTGCTTCCGAGGAGATGGAGTCCGCGCCCGCATGGCCGCCGCGAGGGCTGGCTAATCTACTGGGGCTGTTGGTCCTGCAGGCCGTGCCGCCGAAATACGTGGGTCTGACGCAAGACTAGCGCACCACGAGCGTGTATGGGGATCATCCTAGTCGACGCGAACGATGCGATGAAGCATGAGGGTGCGCACGCGCTCGAAGCCGAGTGATTCGTAAAGAGCAATCGCACGGACATTCGGGGCGCCGACATGCAGCCATGAGCGCAAACTGCCGCGTCGATGGCGTCTCACCAGATGACCGATGACATCGCTCGCAAGCCCCTTTCCGCGATGCGCGGGATGCGTGCATATTCCGCTGAGTTCCGGGTAGCCCTCGAGTCTCAAGCGCTCGCCGCCCATCGCGACCAGCTCGCCGCCAACCCGAATCCCGCAGTAATAGCCCATACGGTGCGTGCTCGAACGAAAAAATCCGGGAAAAGCCAGATCCGTGAGCGTGACCATCTCGTCGGCATTTGCTGCGGTGAGCGGTAGAACCTCACGCGACTCGGGAGGTGGCTCGGCATCTGCGGACAATACCATCTGCTCGCAAGCCAAACTGCCGGCGACGTGCAGTGCCGGCACCTGTCGACCGTAATCGACGACCCAGACGGATTCTTCGGGCGCGAGCAACGAGCGCAGTTCATCGAGTGCCCTGCCGGCCGGCGCCCTGATTGCGGCAAAGGGAGAAACCTCGGCGGGATAGCGGCACGCATCACCCTCGACAATCGCGAGATGACGGTGCGGGCCGTGAAGCGCGTGCCACACGGGATTTGAGAATAGCGCTTCAGGCAGTTCGTTCATTGCAGCGGCATTTTAGCTTTGCCGGACGTTGCGCACCACGCGCGGCGATTGCGCAGGCAACGCCGCTCCCGCGGATGCCTCAGCGTTTTCTCCTCTGCTGCTCTGTGAGCATTACTTGCTGTAGGGTTTTCTCCCTCGGAAAACCCACAAGTGTTAACTCGGGAAACTCCGAGTGTTAAACAGTCTGGTTTTTACACCAATTTTACGGGCGTAGCCTCAGCATTCGTTCTTGAGGGGGTGGCATCGAAAGTTACCGGAGTTCACAGCATGCGTCCCTCATCGATGAATTCAGTATCGTGTGGCAGTGATCAGAACGAGCACTGCGAAGTTCTGATCGATAAACATCCGTGCCGGTGGCAGCAGACTTTCCTCACCGCCATCCACCGGCCGACGACAGCATCGCCGTCGCGGCCCTGGTTCTGGAATGCCAAACAATTGAAGGGTGCGGTGGTCGCGGGAGCCGCTGTGTTCGGCGTTCTTGGGTTGTTCCCCGTGCTCAGGGCAAACGCCGATGCCGTGGTTGCGTCCGACAATTCAAGCGCGGTTGCGCTCGACAACTCCGGTCCCACCCTCGAAGAGGTCGTGGTGACCGCGCAGAAGCGCACCTCCACGGTTCAGAACACCCCGATCAGCATTACGGCCGTCACAGGCGAGGATTTGCAGGCTCGCGGCGTGTCCTCCTTGGCCTCCTTGGCGCAGGGCACGCCCGGCGTTTCGCTGAAGACCGAAGGGCCCAGCCAAACAGAGATCGAGATGCGTGGCATGACTTCGAGCGGCGGCAACTCCGCGACGGTCGGGTTTTATCTGGACGATATTCCCTTGGCTGGACCCGCAAGCGCCCAGAACGGTCACGTGGTGATCGATCCCGATCTGTATGACCTGAATCGAGTCGAGATTTTGCGCGGACCGCAGGGCACGCTGTTCGGATCGGGCTCGATGGGCGGCACGGTGCGGCTAATTTCGAACCAGCCGAACTTGTCGGAGTTTCAATCGACAGCCCAGAGCGTCTTGTCCGGAACCGACGGCGGCGGGTTCAACCACAAAGACAGCTTGATGGTCAATCTGCCGCTGATCGACAATACGTTGGCCTTAAGGGTCGCAGGAACGGAAAACTACACGAGCGGCTGGATCGACCGGATTGTCGTCGACCCGTTTCCGGCAGACGGGGGAAACCCGGTCGGCACCGTGCGCGGCGACGTGCAGAACGCGCCCGTCGTGAAGCAATATCCGGGCTCGAATGCCTATCAGACCTATGCGGCGCGCGTCACTCTGTTGTGGAAGCCGACGGACAATCTCTCGGTCACGCCGTCCTACTTCCACACGACCAGTACTCAAAACGGCATCAGCGCGTACGACAGCGATCCCGGTACCTTGGCGCACTATCAGCCGTTCGACATCGCTGAACCGCTGACCGATTCGCTCACCGCTTTCAGCCTCAATGTGAATTACAGTTTTCCCTCGTTCGACGTGACATCGAGCACCGCGCGGTGGACCCGGAACTCCACCCAGGTGGAGGAGGCCAGCGAGGCCTTCAATAATCCGCTCGAAGAAATCACCTATAACTCGAACTACGGTCTGCCGAACCCGGGATACTATGGGCCCAAGGGGTCGGGTCCCGAGCACGGCATCGAAGATGATCCTTCGCATCAATTGAGCGAGGAGCTGCGGCTGGCGTCGACGGGGAGCGGCAGAGCCAGCTGGGTTGCCGGGCTCTACTACAGCGACTTCTACTCGTTGTGGACCTTCAACGGGACCACGCCCAATTACTCCGCGTATATGGATTTGGGCACGCTCGCGCCGGCAACCACACCGAACTGGTTCGACGCCTACTCGCCCACCACGCTCAAGCAGTACGCGGCCTTCGGCGACGCGACCTACGCCCTCACCGATGCGCTCAAGGCCGACGTCGGCGCGCGCGTGAACCGTTACAATTATCGCTTCTCGTCCTGCATCAGTGGCTGGGGTTCGGGTTATGGCGCAGCGACCCCCTCGTGCTCCGGTCTCATCTCACTGTCGTCGACCAGTTTCAACCCAAAATTCAATTTGGCCTACACGTTCAGCCCGGACCTGATGACCTATGCCACCGTGTCGACCGGCTTTCGCCCCGGCGGCGGCGATGCCGTCTATCCGACCACCGGTGCCGCCTGGGGAGGTGCATTCCAGCAGCAGAACTACACCAGCGGCAAATGGCCGAGCACCTACGAACCGGACCGGGTGTTGAGCTACGAACTCGGCGAGAAAGCCCGGCTGTTCGATCGCCGCCTGACGCTCAATGCCAGCGTCTATTACGAGGACTGGCGTCACATCCAGCTCGAGGCCTATCCGAACGACTGGGCGCTGAACATCAACGGCAACTATGCCCATATTTATGGAGCCGACGTCGACGCGCTCGCCAATTTGGGAGCCGGGTTTCAGTTCGAGGTCGCGGCGGGCTATCTGTATGAATACCTGGATGGCGGACCGCACTGGGTGATTCAACCCATCCACAGGCTGCCGGAGGTCGCGCCGGTCAGTGGGACGGCCTCTCTCAGTTACTCCGCGCCGCTCGGCAGCTCCTATACATTCACGGCGCGCCTGGAGGATTCATATACCGGCCCGCGCTACTCGATTTTCTTCTCGGACCCCGACGAATTTGTCGGAACTTACAAGCAATTACCCGGCTATAGCCTGATCAATCTCCGCGCGGGGATCAAATTTCACGACAAGTGGAGCGCCACGGCGTTCATCGACAACCTCACCAACAAGCATGCGGAGCTCGAGAGCATGTTCACGGAAAATGAGCCGCAACCGAGCTTTACGCGCATCGAAACCAACCAGCCGCTCACGGCGGGAGTCGACCTGACTTATCGCTTCTAGGGGCGCGACGGATCGTGCGCGCGTGCGGCATAGTTAAGCTTGGTGGGCATCCGCGGGACGAGTAGGAGAAAAGCTATCGGACGGGGAGGTTCAATCAGCTGATGTCCTCCGCGTCTCGCGGTGCCCGAATCATAGATTAACCTGTCGAGCGGCCATGGCTGGTGACACGTGGTGCTAACGTTAGACCCCTTTGGCATAATGGAGGAAGCGTTGGGCTGAACTCTGTATGCCGACTCACGCGCACAGCGCATCTCAGGGGATCCGCTCAGTAGAATGAAGGGCCCGATGACACGGAAGATCGTCGCATGAACCCGCCTCTGGCGGGTGTGCGCGTGCTCGAGTTCGAAGGTCTCGGCCCCGGTCCTCTGGCGGGCAAGATGCTGTGCGACATGGGTGCCGCGGTCACAGTCATCGCGAGGCCGCAACGAGGGACCGTAGACCAGCAATTGGGCGGACATTCGGATAGCCCACTGCGTCGCGGTAAGACGGTTATTTTTCTCGACTTGAAGCGGCCGGAGTGCGTTCAAGAGGCGTTGTCGCTGATCGGTGTCAGCGACGCGCTCATCGAGGGCAACCGACCCGGCGTCATGGAGCGGCTGGGGCTTGGGCCTGCGCAGTGTAGTTCTCGAAACCCGCGACTGGTCTACGGGCGCATGACAGGGTGGGGTCAGTCTGGCCCCCTCGCCCAGGCGGCAGGTCATGACCTCAACTACGTCGCGTTGACCGGACTGCTATCGCTTGCGGCCCGTCCCGGCGAGCGACCGATTCTGCCGCCCACCGTACTCGGAGACGCGGCGGGCGCCCTCGGTCTCGCCTTCGGTATCGTCTGCGCATTGATCGACGCCCGCTCGAGTGGCCGGGGACGCGTGGTCGATGGTGCCATCGTCGACATCGTGGCGATGCTCGGCGGGCTCGTCCAATGGATACGCGCCGGCGGTGGGATCGACGGCTCACAACCGAGTCCGTTTCATGATTCCCCGTTCTACGACGTGTACGTGTGCGCTGATGGGGGTTTCATCTCGATCGCGGCACTCGAGCCGCAATTCTACGCGTTGCTGCTCGACAAACTCGGATTGCTGGATGTCGACCCGGCACGCCAATATGATCGGACCACCTGGTCTGCTTTGAAGGCACGCTTCGTCGCTCTGTTCGCCAGCCGACCACGCGCGCATTGGTCGGCACTCCTCGAAGGCACCGACGCGTGTTTTGCCCCCGTGCTGAGCATTGCCGAGGCGGTCGATCACCCTCACAACGTGGCTCGTGGCATCTATTCGCGGGAGGCCACAGGGGCTGTGAGTGCTGCGCCCGCACCTCGCAGTCTGCCGATCGGCGATAAGTGATCGGGCTCGCGGCGGCGCTCTCGTCAAATCGAACCGTTCCCAGCTGAGTTCTACGAACCGAAATACACGGCGGGCGCCCGCCCAGCGAGCGAGAAGGTCGGAATAGCGACGTGTTTGTGCGCCCTTGCTGCGGTTCTTTGACGTCTGTATTCGTTATCGGGCTGACGGACGGAGAAACTGCTTTATCCGCTGTTCGCGCGCTGAATCTTCGATCAACTGTTTGAGCCGCCGCCGGCGTGTCTCTTCCTGTTTCGCGCTCACGACCCACCAGATGGCGGCTCGACGATACGATGCCGGCTGCGCCGAGAAATACTCGAGCGCGCGTGCATTTTTCCTGAGATGGGAATCATAAGGACCGGGTAGCCGAGTCGGTCGTTGTTCGTATGAATAAATACCGGATCGGTTGGTTCGTCGAGCCCGGAAGGCGGTCAAGCCGGCAGGCCGCATCAGCCCCTCTTCAATCAGGATCTCAGCGCGCTTGATATTCACGGCACTCCAGGTGCTGGTCGGCTTGCGCGGTGTGAAGCGAATCATGTACCGCGTTTCATCGATGCGCTTGCGTATCCCGTCAATCCACCCATAGCACAATGCATGGTCGACGGATTCCGCCCAGGTGACGCTGGCGGTCCCGGATCCGGCCTTGAAGTAGCCAACCCAAAGCTCCGTCGATCGAGCTGAATGTTCTTTCAGCCATCCGCGGAAATCAGCCCCGGAAGAGAAAAACCTTGCCTTCATGGACTGCAAATTTTATCCCAGGACATGGGGCATCTTCATGACTGGCCCGAAGTCACCCGCAGTTCGGGTACTCGGCAGTTGTCGCGCCCATCTTTTGAAGCGACCCATGAGCGAGAACAAAGGAAAGCACGGTGGAACGCAAGGGCAGCTTTGTCTATTATCAGGGCACCGCCGCTGTACCCGTATCTCGGACACAATTCTTAATTCTGACGGGGTCTTTGATGCGCTCAATATCCAGCTTGGCCGCTCTGATCGCCGCAGGCCTCGCGCTTGTCCCCGCTCGACAAGGCAAAGGCGGCCGGGGTCGCAGTACTCGTCGCTCCTTACAGCTCTCGGGGCCGCCAGGCAGCGGTTGTGCAATTTCCGGGTGGCTACATCGCCGAGATTCACGCCGCACTCAGCCCATGAGCCAGAACTGGCATGCGCGGCGCCGACCGGAGCGCCATCAATGGCCAAACGATGCGAAATTGGTCCGTGCGTTGCCGCCGCGGAGTCACACCCCATGAAAGCGACTCTGCCCACCTTGTTGAGTTTCAACGGCGGCTATGTCGATACCGCCGGTTATCTCGCCTTGCAGGGGCTTTTCACCGCCCACGTGACGGGCAATTTCGTCACGCTGGCGGCAGCGCTGATCCACGGCACCTCGGGGGTGATTGCCAAACTGCTCGCGCTGCCCGTCTTCTGCGTCGTGATTCTGCTCACGCGTCTGGTGAGCTTCAACCTGCCGCGGCGCGGTTTGCCGGTCCTCGAAACCATGCTCACGCTCAAGCTGCTGCTGTTGGCCGCCGGCGCGGCCCTTGCGATCTGGCACGGCCCATTCGCAGACGGTGACTCCTCCAGCGCCATCGCGACCGGCATGATTCTGGTCGCAGCGATGGCGATCCAGAACGCCGTCCATCGCATTCATTTGCCGAGCATGCCGCCGACCACGCTCATGACCGGCACGACGACGCAGATGATGATCGATGTCGCCGACCTCATGCATGGCTTGCCGGCGGGCGAGACCGCCACTCGGGTGCGGCTGGGGCGCATGGGCATCGCGGTCGCAAGTTTTGCCACGGGAGCCGCCGCAGCGGCCCTGCTGCTGGCCGAGGTCGGCAGCTGGTGCTTCCTGGTGCCGCCGTGCGTTGCACTCTGGACCCGCCTCATGGCCCCAACCGTTTCGAAGCCCGCGGGGGGTACCAGTCCCGAGGGGCGGCCGCAGTAGGCGCAACGTAAGTCAGACAGGCTCCTGGGCCGGGGCCACACGCGACCGCTTGACATGGAGTACTTTGCAGTACAAAGTACCTGTGAGTCGGACTTTGGCGCAATGCCGTGTTTCAAATTGTGGCCTCGAACGCGCGACTCATGAGTTGGCGATGTAAACACAGACCTCGACGCAAATGATTCAACAATCCCGAAGGCTCGTGCCGATGATGATGAGATGCGTTGGCATGAGCATTAGCAGGAGCATCTTCACGAGCATTTGCACGCGCGTTGGCATGAGCATTTGTACGGGCATTTGCCTCGTGTGGTTCATTCCGGCGCACGCCGCCTCGGTACTCGATCTCACCGGTCTTCAGGGTCGGGTCGTCTATGTGGATTTCTGGGCTTCCTGGTGCGGACCGTGCAGACAATCGTTCCCTTGGATGGAGAACATGAAGAGCACTTATGAGGCACAGGGGCTTGCCATCGTTGCCGTCGATCTGGATGCCCATCGTGCCGATGCGGACAAATTCCTGAGTCAATTTCACCCCACCTTCGACGTGCGCTTCGATCCTCAGGGAGAGCTTGCGAATTCATACAAGGTGCAGGGCATGCCCTCGAGTGTGCTGATCGACCGTCATGGCGCGACCCGCTTCACTCACGTGGGATTTCGGCCGGTCGACGCGGCGATTTACGAAGCGCAAATCCGCGAGTTGTTGGCGGAAAAGTAGCCATTCTTTGCTCGTTTCTTTTTTCTGGCAGGAGAAACCATGAACAATCGCTTCGGTGTTGTGTGTACGATGGTTGCGGTGGTGCTCCTCTCGGGGTGCAGCTCCCTGGGCGTCAGGCCCTGGCAGCGCGATGTGCTGGCGCGCGAGGACATGCAACTCGACTCCGATCCCCTCGATGCGGCAATCGATGATCATCTGTACTTCAGCAAGGAAGCCTCCTCGGGAGGCCGTTCCTTTGCGGGCGGAGGCTGCGGGTGCAATTGAACCCCAAGCCGCTGCCACCCCGCACGGGGATCGCGCGCCGCCGGTTGATGGCGGCGAGCTGCGCCCTGCTCGGTGCCGGTGCCGCGCGCAGCCAGGAAACCCACATGGCCCCTCCCGACAGCGGGCTGCTGGAGGACTGGTCGGTCGATTCCGCGCTTGCCTACTACCACGAGGATGGCCGTATCCAAGCAGTCGAGCCGGTGGTCGACGTGTCCAAGGTATTTGCGGATGGTCAGGCGCTCAACGTCAATGTCACCTTTGACGCCCTCTCGGGCGCAAGCCCCAACGGCGCGCTGACGAGCCACATGGCACAAACGTTTGCGTCGCCGTCGGGAAAAGCCAAGCACGAGTACACGACGGCGCCGGGTCAATTGCCGGTCGATCCTGATTATCAGGATGACCGGATCGCCGTGGGCGCCAACTGGAGCGTGCCATTCACGCGGCTGGATCAAGTGAGCGTCGGCGGCAAGTTGTCCGCCGAGGACGATTTCTTTTCCGTCACGGTGAACGCCTCGATCGCCCACGATTTCAACGAAAAGAACACCACGCTATCCTTCGGAATCGACAACGAGTTTGACTCGATCCATCCGATCGGCGGTGCGCCGGTGCCGGGCAGCGATTACGCGCTGGCGGAAAAGCAGTCCGCGAGCAAGACAAAAGACGGCGTTGGAATGCTGCTCGGCGTTACGCAGGTGATGACCCGAAACTGGCTTTCCGAGTTCAACATCTCGGTCGATCGATTCACCGGCTACTTGAGCGATCCGTATAAGATCACCTCGATCCTCAACGGCGCCGGTGGCACCACCGGATACGAGTATGAGAAGCGCCCGGATCAGCGCATACGCAAGAGCGGCTACTGGGAAAATCGGGTCGCGTGGGACTCGCAAGTGTCGACCGCTCTATCGCTCCGCTATATGAGCGACGACTGGGGGGTGCGCTCGGACACGGCGCAATTGCATCTGCGGTGGTCGTTGTCCAATCGCGATCGCTACATTGAGCCGACCTTTCGCTGGTATCGTCAAACTGCGGCAGATTTTTACACGCCATTCCTGAGTACCGAGAGCCCTACCGGTAGCCACGAGTCTTCGGATTCCCGCCTGGGCGCGTTTCATGCCCTGACTTACGGTGTCAAATACGCTCAGAAGCTTCCGGGCCTTGGCAGTCGCGCCGAATCTGAGTTCAGCATCCGCGCGGAGTATTATCAGCAGACATTCGATGAACGGATGCCCCTACCCTCGGGTCTTCAAGGGCTCGATCTGTATCCGGGTCTTAAGGCGATCCTCGTTCAGATCGGGTGGCGGTTCTAGTATTTCGACCTACGAGCGCGATCGCCGCGCGGCGAGGGAGATGCGGGTGCCCGATGAAGCGTTGATCGTCGAGGCAAGAGGCGGGAACCTCCTGGCAGTCAAGTTCACCGCGATGGCGAGTCCCTGCGAGGTGCTTTTGCCCTCGATGAGTCAGCATGCGGCGCTGGCGATCGGCAGGGTCGCGGCACAGGAGGCCTGGCGTGTCGAGAGGAAATTCAGCCGCTACCGGGACGATAGTGTTACTGCGCGAATCCACCGAACTCGAGGTACCCCCATCGAGGTGGACGAGGAAACGGCAGCGCTGCTCGATTTTGCACGCCAGTGCTTCGATTTGAGCGAGGGTCTCTTCGATATCACCTCCGGCGTATTACGCCGCGCCTGGACCTTCGACGGGTCGGATCGCATTCCCGACGCCGCTGCGATCGCGCCACTGTTGCGCTTGGTTGGCTTCGACAAGCTGCAATGGAAGCCGCCGCGGCTGCTGCTGCCGGCGGGCATGGAATTGGATTTCGGCGGCATCGGCAAGGAATATGCGGTTGACCGGGCATACCAATTGCTGGCGGAACGCGACTCGAGGCCCTTCCTCGTCAATTTCGGCGGTGATTTGCGCGCCAATCGCCCACCGTCGCACGGTCCGTGGCAGGTCGGCATCGAGCGGCCGGACGCCGACCGAGAGGCGACGATGCTACTGGATCTCGAGCACGGCGCACTCGCCACCAGCGGCGACTCCCGTCGCTACGTCTTGAAAGAAGGCGTCCGGTATGGCCACATTCTTAATCCGCTCACGGGTTGGCCGCCGATAGATTCGCCACGCTCGATTACCGTTGCGGCCAGCAGTTGCACGGAAGCCGGATTGCTGTCGACCGTGGCGCTGTTGCACGGCGCGGGAGCACAAGCGTATCTGGAGGAACAAGGCGTACGGTATTGGCTCCTTGAATGACGACGCCCTTGCAATTCATAAAAGCCAGCACCTTGAGGTTGAGGGGAGTCTCGCTCTCATGGTGTCGCGCTCTCATATATCAGCTGAAAGCAGAGCGGCCAAAGGAAAGCCGAATACTGGATTGACGATATACTTGGCGCCGCAAAGTAGTACGTATCTGCTTCGGGAGCTTTGATAACGAATGAACTCCATGTTTATCGCCATATTGCGGCGGCTGACGGGCCACAGGCTGTATGGACTTATCGTTCATACGGTTGAACGAAGCGCCCACCCCGCGTTCATCGGTTCGAATACCCTGCCTGCGATCATCAAATCGAATTCCACGCCTGCGGTTATCAGATCGAATTCCACAAACCAGGAAAGACATGGAATTCGGCGAGCCTTGGCGATGCTGGCATGGGTTGCCGTGGGAGTCCTGCCCAGCGTGGGACGTACCGCAGATTCCTTGTTTTCCACGACACTCGAGGATACCAAGCTCTATTTCACGGCGCCGCTCCGATGGGATGAGGAGGATTGGCTGTATTTTGGCGGCGCCCTGGTGGCCATAGCTGCTGCTCACCAATACGACCAGCAGGTGCGTGATCATTTCGCCACCGGTTCGAAAGCCATTTTGAACGGCGGCACCGATAAGAATACCTTGCGCGATGCGGCACCGACGGTGGCGCTGATCGCGGGCACCGGGCTCTACGCAGCATTCATCGATGATCACGACGGCTATCGGGAGACTTGGTCGTTGATCGAAGCAGGCGCATTCAGTGGCGCAACCGCAGAGGTCCTGGGGTACGCAACCGGCCGAGAGCGTCCGGATGCCACCACATCCCCGAACGACTGGGGCAGGGGCGGCGACTCATTCCCGTCGCTCCACACCACCGTCGCCTTTGCGGTCGGAACGGTGTTTGCCGAATCCGGCAATGATGAGTACCGATGGATTCGTCGCATCATCGGCTATGGAGTGGCCGGGGCGACCGGTTACGTTCGCATCAATGAGAATGTGCACTGGCTATCGGACAGCGTCGCGGGCGCCGCTCTCGGAATCGCCACCGCACGATTCGTGCTGAATCGGCAAACGGCGCAAGATCGCGGTTCGCTGCAATTTCAACCGATGAAGGGCGGCTGGTTGGTTTCCTATTCGATACGCACGCATTAGACGGCGCGATCACACGGTGCGCTGCGACGTTTACCGGAGCGGGCCGTCGTGTCGGTGGATGGTTGCCGCTGGTGGCGCACGGTGCCGCGGTGGCGCGCGGAGAAGACCTTGGACCTCCTCCGTCGGCAGCCAGGATCAACCAACGCCATCACGCGCTTGGCGTTGCTCCGATGTATAGCGCCAATGAGCGTCCGGTCATTCCATATCGATCGCCGGGCGCACCCTTGTACGGGGTCTTCTCGTCGGTCGCCTTGTCGTCGGCCACATTGGTATCGAGCTCCAGCACCCAGTGCGTTCCCCCTTCGAACATCGGGAGGGTAAATTCGACCAAGTCATGATGGGCGTTGAGGACGATCAGCATCGTCGCTTCGGTACCGCGCTGACGAACTCCCGTGGGACGGGCACGTCCATCGATCAGCATTCCAAAACATCGCATGGCGGGATCGGCCCAATCGATGTGCTGCATTTCCGTGCCATTGGCGTTGATCCAGGTCACGTCCTTGATCCCGAGCTCCGCATCCTCGTTTCCGGTAAGGAAGAGATTGCGCCGCAGAACCGGATATTTGTGGCGAAGCTTGCAGAGCTTCTGCACGAAGGCCACCAGGGAGTGTCCCTTCCCGTCGAGTTCCCAATTCAGCCAGCTGATCTCGTTGTCTTGCGCATAGGCGTTGTTGTTGCCGTTCTGCGTGCGGCCGAATTCATCGCCCGCAAGCAGCATCGGCGTCCCCTGAGACAGGAGCAGCGTGGCGAGCATGTTGCGGATCTGCCTCTCGCGAAGCTCATTGATGACGGGGTCGTCCGTTGGACCCTCCACGCCGCAATTCCACGATCGGTTATCGCTGCTGCCGTCGCGGTTCTCCTCACCGTTCGCTTCATTGTGCTTGTCGTTGTACGTCACGATGTCGTTAAGCGTGAAGCCGTCGTGAGCGGTCACAAAATTCACACAGGCCCAAGGCCGGCGGCCGAGTCGGTTGAATACATCGCCTGACGCGCACAGGCGTTTGGCCAGATCCGCCGCCGCGGATTGCCCCTTCCAGAAATCCCGGACGGTGTCGCGAAAGCGGTCGTTCCACTCCGCCCATCCCGGAGGAAAGCCGCCCACCTGGTAGCCGCCGGGACCACAATCCCACGGTTCGGCAATCAGCTTGACCGTGCGCAGAACCGGGTCTTGGGTGCAGACCTTCAGAAATCCGCTCTGATTGTCGAAGCCGTCCGGCTCGCGGGCGAGAATGGTCCCGAGGTCGAACCGGAATCCATCGACGTGCAGCTCGTTGACCCAGTAGCGCAAACTGTCCGTGACCATTTCGATCACGTTCGGATGCGACAGATTGAGCGTATTACCCGTGCCCGTGTCGTTGATGTAGAACCGCTTGTTATCCGGGAGCAATCGGTAGTACGAGGCGTTATCGATGCCCTTGAACGAAAGGGTGGGTCCGCGTTCGTTGCCTTCGGCCGTATGGTTGTAGACGACGTCCATGATCACTTCAAGGCCGGCCTCGTGAAAGCGAGCCACCATCTCCTTGAATTCCCGCAGCGTCTGCTCGGGCTCCGATGCATACCGTGTATCGGGAGCGAAGAATCCGATGCTGTTGTACCCCCAGTAGTTGACCAATCCCTTCTCGAGCAGATAGCTATCGTCGACGAACGCATGAACCGGCAGCAGTTCGACCGAGGTCACGCCCAAGCGCTTGATGTAATCGATGACCTGTGGTGTGGCGAGGCCTGCGTACGTGCCTCTCAACTTTTCAGGCACGTCGGGGTGCCTCTTGGTAAAGCCCTTGACATGCATTTCATAGACGATCGTCCGATCCCATGAGAGCCCGCGGGATCGGGGCTGCCCCTTCCAGTCAAAATTAGGGTCCACGACCACGCACTTGGGCACAAAGGGCGCACTGTCGCGTTCGTCGAACGACAGATCCTCATCCTTGGCGCCGATGGTGTATCCGAAGCACTCGGGTGCCCATTTGAGTACGCCGGTGTGCGCGCGGGCGTAAGGATCCAACAGAAGTTTGTTGGGATTGAATCGATGGCCCTCGTGCGGCGCATAGGGACCATGGACCCGATAGCCGTACACTGAACCGGGATCCACGTCCGGGATGTAGCCGTGCCAGACTTGATCCGTGTATTCGGGCAACGCGATCCGCTCCAACTCCCGAGTGCCGCCCGAGTCGAAGAGACACACCTCCACTTTGGTGGCGTGCGCCGAGAACAGCGTGAAATTCGTGCCTTTGCCGTCCCAAATTGCGCCATGCGCAGCGGGACTTCCCTCTTTCACCCGGCTGGGCGGATTTTGTGTCACCGGCTCTCTCCCAGAAGAAATTTTCAAACAAGTCAATAGAAACGTTGCAACGGCAGCGAGTCCAAGGCGGCCTTTAGAGGCTCGTGACAAGCGTGTTTTGCTGCAAGGCGGCTAAAGTTATCTCAAATGCCGGAAACCAAACCCGGGGGCTGCGGCTTCAATAAGTGTAGTCATCCGCCTACACCCCTCGCGGTTGAGCGCGTGCTAGCGTTGACCGCCTTTGGACTTCAGTCGGATCCGCGCCCAGCGCGCCCCCATGAATGATTTTACGAATACGCATCCTGCGAAAGAGGCTGCCTGCGCGGGGATGGCAAGCCCGCAGCCCGCGAAGCGCACGCTTCAGGGCCTCGATTGGCTGAATTTCTTTTTGGCGGACGTACAAACGGGCGTGGGTCCGTTCCTGGCGATCTACCTGTCAAAGTACGGCTGGAACGAGGAACTCGTCGGCACGGCGCTGTCGGTCGGAGGGCTCGCAGGCATCATCGCCCAGACGCCGGCGGGCGCCTGGGTGGACGCTGCCCGATCGAAGCGAGCACTCGTGGCCGGCGGCACCCTCGCGCTCGCGGTCGGGGCGCTGGTGATTGCCGTTCTTCCGCAGGTATGGCCGGTGCTCATGGCCCAAGCGCTGATCGGAGCGAGCTCGAGCATTTTCATCCCGGCCATCTGCGCCATCTCTCTCGGCGTCGTGGGTCATCGTTTGTTCGACCGCCGTCAAGGTCGCAATCAAACCTTCAATGCCGCCGGCAACGTCGTCGCTGCGGTGTCGATGGGCCTGCTCGGGTATTTCGTATCCGATCGAGCCATATTCTTCTTCGTCATGGCTCTTGCGATTCCCACTCTGTGCGCGCTCGGCCGAATCCGCGCAGACGATATCGACTACGAACTCGCGCGGGGAGCGGGCGCAAGTTCACACGACGGCCGAGCGGGCGCAAGTTCACACGACGGCCGAGCGGGCACTAGTTCACAGACCGGCGCCGCTTACGTCAGCGATTTGCTGAAGACTAAAGGATTGGTGATATTCCTGGTTTGTGCCGTATTGTTCCACTTTGCCAATGCTGCCATGTTGCCGCTGCTCGGCGAGATGCTGTCCAAAGGCCATGGCCGCGCCTCGATGATGTTCATGTCCGCCTGCGTGGTGACCACCCAGTTGGTCATCGTGCTGCTCGCCTCCTGGGCCGGTGCGAAGGCGGGGGAGTGGGGACGCAAACCTTTGCTACTTCTCGGCTTCTCGGTGTTACCGCTCCGCGGCGTTCTATACACCCTCACCAGCAGCGCGCCGCTCCTGGTCGGGATTCAGGTGCTCGACGGCATTGGCGCCGGCATCTTCGGCGTGGTGTCGGTGCTGGTCATCGCGGATCTGACGCACGGTTCCGGACGCTTCAACCTGGCGCTCGGCGCGATTACCACCGCCGTGGGGATCGGGGCGTCTTTGAGTCAGACCATCGCCGGTGGGCTGGTTCATCATTTCGGCTATCGCGTGGGCTTTCTCCTTTTGGCCGTCGTCGCTTTCGTGGCACTCGTGATTCTCTTTGTCTGGATGCCGGAAACTCGTGAGCTGCGGGCCGGGCCGGCGGGGCAGGCCCGCAGATGACGCTCGGATCGCCTGCCCATCTGGCGACGTGGTCGATTGCCGCGTTGTCGGTCATCGGCGTGATTGCCCGGCCGTGGAGGATTCCGGAGGCGCTGTGGGCGGTCCTGGGCGCCGCAGCGCTTGCGCTCTTTTCCTTGATTTCGATGTCCGAAGTACTGTCGGCGATCCTCAAGGGAACCGACGTTTACCTATTCTTGATCGGCATGATGCTGCTCGCGGAGCTCGCGCGCGAAGAGGGGCTGTTCGATTGGCTCGCGGCCCACGCGACCGCAAAGGCCAAGGGGTCAGCGGCGCGGCTCTTCATCCTGGTGTATGCCGTGGGAATCGCGGTCACGGTGTTCCTCTCCAATGATGCGACGGCCGTGGTCTTGACGCCGGCCGTGTACGCTGCGGCCAAAAAAGCCAGGGCACACCCATTGCCCTACCTGTTCATCTGCGCATTCATTGCGAATGCGGCGAGCTTCGTGCTGCCGATTTCCAATCCCGCGAATCTCGTGGTGTACGGCGGGCATATGCCATCTCTCCTGACTTGGCTCCGCCAGTTCGGCATCGCGTCCCTGTTTTCCATCGCGGCGACTTTTCTGCTGCTGCGCTTCACCCAGCGGCGAGCATTGGCGGGAACCATCGAGCGCGAGGTCCAGCGGCCTTGCTTGAGTGCGGGCGGACGCCTCGCGGCCGCTGGGATTGTGATGACGGCAGTCGTGCTGTTGATTGCCTCGAGCCTCGACTGGCAGTTGGGGTTGCCGACGTTTTTGGCCGGGACGGTCACCGCGATCGTCATCATCGTCGTGAGACGGACCGCCCCTTGGTCCACCCTCAAGCAAATCTCCTGGAGTGTCTTGCCGCTGGTCGCAGGACTCTTCGTACTCGTGCAAGGTGTCGAGAGTACGGGCGTTCTCCAACCGCTCATGCGCCTGGTGTCGGCAAGCGCCCGCTCATCGCCCGACGGGACCGCGCTCGCCGCCGGCAGCATCGTGGCATTCCTGTGCAATGCCATGAATAACCTGCCGCTCGGTCTCATCGCCGGGGCAGTGGCCACCGGCGCACATCTTGCGCCTGGCGTGACCGGAGCACTGCTGATCGGTGTCGATCTGGGACCCAATCTCTCGGTCACCGGCTCACTGGCCACCATCCTCTGGCTGGTCGCTTTGCGACGCGAGGGCCAGGACGTGAGCGCCTGGAAGTTCCTGCTCCTGGGCAGCGTCGTGATGCCGCCCGCGCTGCTCGCTGCCCTCGCGAGCTTCGTCTGGCTATCGATCCGCTGACTGCAACGCTGCGAGTCGCACGCCTCAGGTCGCACGTGCCGGGTCGCACGCTGCGGATCGCAGCCGCGGGTCGCACGC
>Ga0116229_10002811_pt1 | contig 28421 bp, 17 predicted proteins | sample S1TSphgellanicum_3_FD_87313 | JGI IMG/M metagenome (GOLD analysis project Ga0116229, IMG submission 87313) | Host-associated microbial communities from peat moss isolated from Minnesota, USA - S1T2_Fc - Sphagnum magellanicum MG | ecosystem: Host-associated > Plants > Peat moss > Unclassified...
AAAGGGAGGAACTCAATACTTCAAAATAGTTGGAGAACCTTCTATCTTGGGGAGCCTCCATAGTTTCATTTTTTTGTGTGATGGGCCAATCAAATTGGTTCATTGTGAAAAAAAAAACATCACCTAGATGCATATAGTAAATGTCTTGAATAAAAAATTGGGTAGTACTAATACAACTTTTGCCGGTGATTTTTGAGGTCAACTTTGATTTTTTTTCTTCCATTTTTTTTCCCCAATGGAATCAAAATCATAATAGGAGATGTAATGGTTTTATCTTTGCAATGGAGTTTTCCATTTGTTTCCCGATATATATATAATTTTTTTAAAAAGAAAAAAAAAGAAAAAAACGTGTGAAGAGATTGACGAAATGGTGATGCTCTGAACATGGTTTTATAATGTGTAATCTGTTTAAGAAAACTTATCCAATTTTTTATGCTAGGTGAAAGGCATGAGCAAACATACTCAAGGGTCCCATGCCACTTAGCCATCACCGCCTCATGTTGGGCCCCTCATTTCATTGCAAGAATACCCCACTCCACCTCTCTCCTCCTCCTCGGGACCTACACAAAACTTTGCCATTGTGAATTTCCCTTCTTTGCGGACACCACTGAAAGAGGGGATAGGGAGTGGAAGCAGGCCCAAAGATAGGGTGACTTTTTGGATGACTCCAGTACACAGAAAAGAAAAGGGGGACCAAAACTGGTTTTGTCACCTAAAGTCGTCACTGCACTTCGACCCCTAAAGGACGACCACCCAAGGACAAAACCACCGATATTATATATAGAGATACATTAAATAACAAAAACATATTTTACATTAACAACCTCCAAAATCACTTTCACTCGAGAAAAACAACTATAAGGAATAGTAATTTGACTTTTGTTTGTTGTATTTTTCCATGAAGGAAAAGAGAAAAAAACAACTACAATCTTGAGCCATTGTTCTAAATCTACCAAATTATATTTCCAATTGCCATTCCAACAATCTTTGTACAAAATGTTGTTCATCTAAATTTGACCCTTTCTTCATTAGGACCCACCATTGCACCTTCACCATTTTGAAGAATTCATTTTGATCATCCTTGACAAAATCACTTTATGTTCTTCCCAACCAAATAGGGAGAAGGAAAGGATCATGAGGCTTCACAAGAACAAAATCTCCATTGTTGAGATTTCTAATCATGGTGTATGTGAAAATTGGCTTCATGTTAATGGGTCCACAATAAGGACAAATGACCACATCTTCCGAATCAACAACCAACATTGTGGACAGCAACTTAAATCTCGCATAATTCAACTTCCAATTGCTGGAAAGCCAAAAGCCTTCCAAAAGAGTGCACCCTTGAACAGGCAAAGGTTTTGACAAATGCAATAAAATATCTTCCCATTAATCCACATAAGGACTCATCTTCATTGCATAAGTTATGCTTTGTTCAATACCTTATTTCCAAAATTCCACATACTTTGACAGTCCAGCACTAATAAACTTCTCCCTTTCCCACGACCTCACTACATCATGGCCCCAAATTAAGCAATATGGAATAGGGTTGGGAACCCCAATAGGCAGCTTTGGAGATCCATCCGCATTAACATTCCATAATTGGATTGAAGGCCTTTTTGTGGAACTCCAAATGCTATCGGTTGGTGAAACTTTGTACTACATCACAAGCTAGCTAGATGAATCCAAAAAAAAATCAAAAAAGATGCATATCAATATGCCCAACCAAAGTTTCCAAACCATCCTTTAAACAACCAAGGACCCATGTTTTAAAATTTGGAATTTTTTAAATCAACTACAAAATGAAAGGTTTCTCTTGCGAAACCATGAAAGCCTTCATCAAATTTGCCAAAATATAATTGTTTTGCTCTTTCAACTTTTTGGACGAATATCCAAAGCATCCATCAATATATTCATGCGTATGACCAACCACAAGGAATCCCAACTTAACCTCCTCAAACACTTTTTTAGCCATTAACAATGAAAGAAATGCTAACAAATACCTATTTTTGTTTTCCTTCACACAATTATCCATTTGAAGCAAAAAAAATTTGGCAATGGTTCGGTGCCCACACTTTCACCTAGTGTTTTTAATTCAGTTATACAACAAGATTTTCCTTGTAAAAGACCAACAAAAAGTGCATTTTGGGGAGGGTATTCAAACAACATTTTAGACTCATAAGCTAAAGCTTTTTCCAAAGTTTGAAGAAGCAAGAACAATGACCCAATTGTAAAATTGGGATCATTAGGCGGGAACTCATTGAAATATTGTGCATATCTTTCATCGTCATGACATGGGTTATCATACATGTCAACGTAATGGGCAATTGTCCAAGCCCACAAATCATTTTGTTCACCACCTACAACCTTGGGAGTGTAGTTTTCACATGATCCATTTTGTCATGGATAACACAGAGGAATTCATATTTGGACCACATAGATTCGGACTGCCAAGTATGGTACAAGCTTTTACATGATTCTTGATGCAAGAGGTGTTTTCTCAACTTCAATTCATATTCTCTTGCATCATTATTGTTCCTTCCCAATTTTGATATTAAATCCTTTAGTGATTTGCACATATTACACTTTGCAAAAACAAAGCCTTTTTTTTTACATCAACATTGAAATGATGCCTCTTCCTCAACCTGCTCATTGTAGACTACGAAGTACCTATAATGCTTAACTCCTTGTTGATTTACGAAAATGTAATTTGAAAAGTGATCAAATTACAAAACACATCACAATTTTAGACATTGAAAACTAAACTCAAAGAAATACATCATACCTGCATGTTCTTCTTATTTTTATACATTATCATTTGATCACTTTGCTTTTGAAAGCTCCACCACATATCAGGTAAGAGTTGTCAAACATCTTGTCTACCATTTTTTATTCCTTTCAATTAATGCAACATTGTGTCAACATTTAAGTTAATTAGCAATTGAACATTTGACTCCGCCTGCTTGGTTGGAGTTTGGATTCATGTGAACCTTTGTTTCCATGAGGTAAAAATTTACATCCTCACTTAGAATCTACTTTGTATAACATGTATGTTAGGGTCCAAACATGATAAAGCGACCAAAAAGTATGTCCACTTAAATCCAAAATTTTAATATGGCAAAATTTTAACATAATCATAAGAAAGTAGGTTCAAATTTTTTTTAAAGTTTCATTATGGAAGCCTCCATGCTTCCATTGAGTTTTTATGAATTGAATACAAAATTAGAAAAAAAATTAGTTTAATAAAAGTAAGTAATAAGTAGAATAAAAAGTAATAGGTTAATATTACATTTCATTCCTACTTCTACATTAGATGTTAAATATATTTTGATTATACTATGAAAATTGCAAAGTCCATTAGTATATTGAACATGCCATGGATTTAAAAATAAAATAGATCTAATATTTAATATACTTGTGCTTGAATTCTACTTTGCAAGTTGTGACATCTACTTGATTTTGATGAATATATACAAACTTACTTTAAACATGTGGTTTTTAAATATAGTTATAACAAAGTCAAAAAAATTCATATAAACAAACAATAAAAGTAAATAATATTTTAAATTTCAATATATTAAGCCTTACTTGATGGCCACTTTCCATTTTTGTTGCAAGGTAATTATCTGGTCTACTTTTCCATGCTTTTGCCCGTCAATCTAAACAAACCAACGATCTTATACCATGCCATTTCATAAATATTTATTTCCTAAATTGTGATAAACTTTTGTTGCTTCATGTTTACTTTCACATGCAACCTTCTTGGAATATCCATGCCATATGTTATGTGTTCTTCAAAGGACAAACCCCAAAACTCTTCTTTCAACAATGTCATCTTCTCACAAATAAAGTGTTGACATCAATTCCATGCACAACATAATGCAAAACTCACATTCCGAACAGACTCCTAGGATAGTAGCTTATCAATCCTTGACACTGATCAATCAAAATGTCCAACACTTTGCTTCCTTTTTTGAAAAGTATATTACTTCTTCCTTACACCAATTTCTCCCTCCTCATCAATAGTTGGAATGTTGGTTTCATTGTAAGATACAATAAGTTATTTCAAGGATTACCCATTCACAATGGTTTGTGCCAACGACCACTTCCAAATTATCATAACCGTTGAAATATTATTCAAGCAATACAAAATACTCAATTTGACATGATCCTCACCAAACTTATTATCAAGAACTACCTCCCTTAGGTCAAAGCTATTACATGGCCATTTGTCATGAACAACCCAACATCATCCACAAGCTCACATTCCACTCCTCGCTAAGTACACCTACCTCTTGGCAGGATGCAAAAGTTCCTTCCTTCGTTTTCATTATTAGTTCATTTTTGTTCTTCTTTGCCATTTCCTTCCTCATTCCACCCTTCACTCATAGAATCATAAAAACCTTTTCTCACAGTGCCATCATTGATGGAATCATCAGAAATATTACATTTATATCCATTGAATTCATCTTGAGGAGTACCATTCATCATATTGTTAATTTCCTTATCAACATCAAATCTTTCAAATCATAAGGATGAGGAGAAAATGTGATCTCCACAAGACACTATTCTTTTTCACAAATTGTTAAAACCCTCCTCTTGAATGCCTTTTTTCCAGTAGAAATACAAGTTTTTCCTCCAACATGGAAACATCCCTTGTAGGCCAAAAATAATCATTTCCCATTAAGGATCTAGAATATCATGCAATTGGAGTTGGGTAAAAGAGTCTTCACTACTCAAACGCCTCAACCACGGAAACAATGGTGACAACTATATAATTATCCACTCTACTAACACCATAGATTGGGACTAGTGATGGATCCTTGCACTGTCCTACTCCAATTCAAACCTTCCAATCATCACTTGAATCCCAAATAAAAATTGTGTCACTAACATGCATATTTGTGGTCATGTTTTCACTGTTCCTAAATATAATTTACTTGCCAAACATCCAACATTCACAGAATTTATTGATGAATATTACTATGTTGAAACACAAATTTGAACAAAAAATGACGAACCCGTCAATGAACCACCCATTCAACTAAGAATGGATTTTTAAAAATTTATTTCGATTGAATGTCCACCAATTACTAAATTTTTTTGAAAATATTACATTAAAAAAGATCACATTTCACCCAAAAATTTACAAAAAAATTTCCAAAATATTATATTAAAATACACTAAATTTCACACAATTACTTTGACCTAAAAAACATTCTTTGGATCATTGCATAGGGGCCAATCTAGAAAACACCATTTCTATAAGTCTGAAAGAACGCATGACGGTTGCTAAATTTTATTTAAATTTCCAATGAGAAGGAATGCAAAAATTGCTTAGTGGTTTCTAGGTGTTCCTTGTGCTTATCATCAATCAAGTATCAAGAAAATTCATGGCAGTCGTTCGCCATTCCTTAGGATTCCTAGCTTTCTTTTATCCAAAAAACACTTAGCAACCCCCAAGTGTCTTCTACAATTTTTTATTTTAAAAATGCTTAGTGGTCGTAAAAAAATTTCTATAATTTTTGACCCAGAACACGTTTAACAGTTGCCAAACATTTTCTACAATTTCTCATCCAATTGAGAAAATGCTTAGTGATTGCCAAGTGTTTCCTAAGATTTTTGATCCAGAAAATGCCTATCAACTGCCAGGCATTTTCCAACATTTTTAATCCAAAAAATGCCTAGCAAGTGGTAGGCATTTTCTAGCATTTTTTATCTAAAAAATTCTTGGCAACCACCAAGCATTTCCTATGGTTTTTTATCCAAAAATCATTTGGCAACCCCCAAGCATTCTCTATGATTTTCGATCTAGAAAATGCTTGGTGACTACTAGGCGTTTTGTAGCATTTTCAATCCAAAAAACACCTAGCGGCTGCCAAACATTTTCAAGCATTTCCAATCCAACAAATGCCTAGCGACCACCAGGCATTGTCTACAATTTTTGATCTAAAAAATGCCTAACAATAATTAGGCATTTTCATGGACTTCAAATCTAGGGAATGCTTAGTGGCCACCAAGTGTTTTCTTCAATTTCCAATCCATGAAATGATTGGCAATCTCTAGGCATTTTCATTAACTTCAAATCCAAAGAACCCCTAACAACTACTAGGCATTTTTTATAATTTCTAATCTAGAAAATACTTCGTGACTGCCAAGCATTCTCAACTTTGAAACTAGAAAACCCCTAGCGACCACTAAGCAGTTTGTACAATTGCTTTCAATTGGTTATTAAAAAATGTTAGGTGGCTACTAGGTGTCTTCTATTTTCCTTGGGACCATTTAACAACTAGTATTTTTCATCGTATTAATTGATGTAATAGAACCATTTGAAAGCTAGCAAGGGTCCTATAAAAATTTGGTTCAATGATTGTGTACAATATTGCAACTACAATTTTACATTGGCCATGTTATTGTTAGTGTAAGCTAGGTTGGAACAAATTAATGTCAATAGTTTTCCTTGTAATGAAAGAATGTTTTGTTGCGTTTGATTTCAAGTTGCAAGAATACCTTCCAAGGAATATGAATGATGGAAATATTAGAATTATTTATTTATTTTTATTTTTTTGGGCTTTTGGTGGTTTATAGTTAAATTGATGATTGAATTGTGGTGAAAAAATAGCAGGATTTTTAAAAGCAAGTTGAAGATCCATGTAAAATAATGTGACTAGAATATGCAAATGTGATAGCTCTAATACAAGAAGGATTTGATATGATAAAAATGACAAATATATGTAATCATTGTGATGTTAATAAAAAATTGTGCAATACTCACCTTTTTTTTATTATGGTTCCATCCTTTTTCGAAAGGTGGCATCAAATAGAAGTAATATTTTTCAATTAAAAGACGTTTTCAAACCCCATCAACATAGCATATTTTTGAACATGCAAACCCATGTTTTAAAATCCTCCCTATTGACCCAAAGAAAGGGATGACAAATGGACTTTTTGTTAGAAGAATTATCTTTGAGAACATTAGATGTATGAAATGGTAATTGCAAGATGAAAAAAGATATGACTTTTTTGCATTGAAATAGTTAAGAATCTATTTCCATGAAGAAAAATGTTGAATTTAATAGTGCTTTTCACATAGACAATAATTGAACACATCATTGCACACTGCTCTATACTATGGAATGTGTTAAACTATCCAAGGAAGGAGACTTATGATGCTAATTGGTTGCAAGATTGATGTGAGGATTTGAAAAAGTGGAGGAACAATGGGTAGGAATGGTGAAAGAGTTATACTTGGAAGCTATTCGACAAAGTTCTTTGAATTGTAAAATTTCACCCTAAAGCTTCTCTCTTCGAAGCCCTCCAATACATATGGCATTGGTTTTAAACAAGGGTTGAATGGTTAACTACAAGCTTAGACTAAAAAAAACTTGTTAAAAAATAGCTCAATTGCACTTTGTTTTCTTAGTTATCCTACCCTTGATCCCTTTTGAAGTTCCAGATCCTTGGTGTCTAGATTCTTCCCCAAACCGTAACTTCACTTCACTCCTACATTAAAAAAACTTCTTGATGAAAACTCGATTGTGTTTTATTTTTTTAATTTTCCTACCCTTGATCCCTTTCGAAGCTCTAGATCCTTGGTGTTCTAGATTCTTCCTTCAAACTCTAACTTCACTTCATTCCTACACTGAAAAAACTTCTTGATGGAGAGTTTAATTGTGCTCTACCTTCTTAGTGTTCTTGCCCTTGATCCCTTCTAAACCTCCAGTTCCTTGGCGTTCCAGATTTTTCCTCCAAACTCTAATTTCACTACACTCCTACACTAAGAAAACTCCTTGATGGAGAGCTCAATCACTTTTTGTGTTCTCAATTCTCCTTCCCTTCATCCCCTTTGAAACTCCAGCTTTTTGGCATTCCAAATTCTTCCCCCAAACCCTAACTTCACTTCTACACTGAAAAAACTTCTTGATGGAAAGTTTGATTGCGCTTATCTTTTCAATTCTCCTACCTTTGATCCCTTTTGAACCTTTAATTCCTTGACATTTCGAATTCTTCCCCCAAACCTTAACTTCACTTCATTCCTACATTGAAAAAACTTCTCGATGAAGAGTTCAATCGCAATTTATTTTGTTTTGAAAAAAAATTTAAAAGTCATACTTCGATTCAAAGTTAACTTTTTAAACCTCCCCATCGCAAGAATGGCGCATGAGACTTATGTCTAATGAATCTTTGGCCCTTAGTAATTTGTAACAATGAATGTTGAAAATGGAGTCTCCATTTCACGGTTATTAATGGATGAGATGGTATTGAGGTCTCGATATTAAATTGGATGCAAATTATGTCACATGACAATGTTGGTTTTCAATTTTTTTATTTTGGCTTATTGTTGAATCCTTACGGGATACTACTATCATTAGTATACCAACTTTTGGTGTTTTTGTTTAAAGGTTTATGGTTTAAGGTGTAAGGCTTAAAATGTATGTTACAACATTTAAGGTTACAAATAATGTGTTTCAAAAATAAATTAAGGTATATTTTAACATTGTATGGGATAAGGCAATTGTGTTATTTCATTTAGGGTTTAGGGTGTAGGCCATAATATTTAATTAAGTGCGATATATGTTAGTATATATACATTAGTATATATGTTAGGATTCTACATTTGAACATACAAGGTTTTGAATGTATAAGATAATAATGGTCTATAATGTTTTTTGGTGTTTAAGAAACTTTAAAGGTTGATGGTTTATGGTTTAAGATCCATAATCCAGTGTAGCATTTCAACTGTACGTGAAGTTAACATTAACATTAAATCTAAAACCTCAACTTAAACATTAGCCCTTAAAACCTAAAACCTAAATTTAAACCTAAACCCTAAAATTTAACACATTAATAGTAATTACAGTCAATATTAGATAATATTACACCCTAAACCTAATATAAGTTTATCTTAACATTTTTTTTTGGAATGCATTACCCATGTTCTATAAAATTTGAAACTAAAATGGGATAAAAACAAGACAATTAGGAATACAAATTCATATTATTTCCCATTTATTTTTGTTCCAATAAAAACTTATTAAAGACAAAATTTGCAACGACAAAAAGATTTAAATGTTTGAATAATTATTTATGAGTAATAAATGGGTATTTGATTATATGAATCTATTTTTAAAACATACCTCTAAATTAATTAATGACTACTCAATATTTCATAACAAGTTATTTTTTAATATATATTTAAGTGTAATTTACATAGTAAAACATCAATAGTTAGTTATTATGTAATTTTTAAATATCTTACTAAATTGTCCATGTTCATGAACTCAAAATCAATACTAAATTAAAGATAATAAATTATTTAATTTATCATTCAAGGATACACTAATCCTTGATAAATAACTCGAAGGTAGCAAAATATTTATTGAATGGTTCATATTTGAGATAATTATTTAATGTTTATAGAGTTTAATGTATAAAGCTTAGATTTAAGGTTTATGGTTTAAAGATGATTTATAGGGTTTAATGTTGAAAGTTGATTGATAGGTTTGAATAAATAGTTACATAATTTTTTTCCATTACTATGGTAATATTACTATGGAAATATACTATAGCAAATCATTGTTGTATTAAGATGTTTTAATTCATAGTTTAAATGAAATTTGCATCCGGATCAACTAGATCATTATCAATATGTAAATTGTATGATATTTGTTTATTTATATGTAGTCTAAGTTGTATCTATGTATAGATGTATATGTATGTATGGATGTGTGGTTGTATATGTTTGTATACATATGTATGTGGACCTGTGTGCATTTGTTTGTGTTTTTTACTATTTATATGTATATTAAGAAAATGTGTGTTGAAAAAAATACATAAAGTTGTATGTCTTGACATGTACTTCATAGATATTTTGGTGTGTGGTACATGTGACAATTTTCAAAATAAAAATATTTTGGATATGGGTTTTGTTGGGATATTCTTTTTTTTGGTGAAGGATTTAATGTTTTTTTGTGCAGATGTGAATGTAAATGTTTATGTTGCTTCGTGTGTGTGTTTCGTGTGGATATTATGTTTGTGTGTTTTCTTTAATTTTTTTCAATATAATTCAAATATCAATTTGAAACAAAAATATATAGTCATAGTTTAATTAGTTAATTAATTTCTACATGTTTATATTTATGTTTGTCTTCAACACAAAAAAATGGAATGGAACAATATGTACAATTTCTTTGTGTATACTGTTACATTTCATTTTCCTTTGTTAAAATCATTTTACCCATAGAAATCAAAATTGTTGTGTTATAACTTGCATTTTTTATTAAAATTTTCAAGATTTTGTTTCTTTTTTGAATTAACCTTTTAATGGCCACCATGTCATAATTTATTGTGTCGTTGTAGGTGAATCGTATTTTGGTTTGGATGTGGTGTACCACTCAATGTATTTCTATTTTTTTGGGTTCAAGGGGTTTGAAGTTATGGTTTAGGGTTTTGAATTTAGGGCTATATATTCTTCCTAAAAACACCTAATAATCTAATAACTTGTTGCATATGTTGCAATGACAACTAAAGATAAATTATAGATTAAATTACATTATTGAATTTAAAATGAATCAAATTGTGCAAATGTTCTATTTCTCATAGCTATTGTTGATTCTTCTCAATCGACAATAGTTATGGAAATAGAATGTTTGCACAATTCAATTTGTTTTTAGTTCAACATGTAGTTGAATCTATGATTTTCTTAGCTAACATTACAACACTCACGCCATGTTGTTCTTTTCATCATTAAATTATTCATCAACATCATCATAAGCTCATGATTTCGATTTGCCCACCATATAAAAAGTTAGCTCTAAACTTTGAAGTGTTTTATTTCAAAACTTGATATCATATAACATTAGACTGATTATACAATGTGCATCTTGTACTCTATTTTTGAAATCAAATCTTGTTTTTATTGTAATAAATCAATCCTATATATTTAACAATCCTATATATTATTGTTTCTAAACTTTATTTTTTCCTTCATGAATAGATTTGAAGACATACCCACAAGGCTAAATTTTTAATCTTTTTTTAAAAAGCTTTTCCTTCTAGTCTTGGTGTCCACTAGGTGATTTATAATTGAAAGTTTGAATAAATATAACATTGTCAAGTTATTATTTGGATTTTCAGATTTTTGTAAAGCTTTAAATTAATTAAATACATGTTATTTCATTGGATAGAAGATTAAAACAAACTGAATGGAAAAGCGATTGAAAATTAACTAGAAAAGGTGCACATAATATTACCCCTTCAATTTTATAATATCCCAACAAAGCTTTTCATCCAGACTCCTCACCCCTTATAATTTCAAAACTATGTAAATTTTATGGAATTTAGCAAAATGCCTATTATTAGTATTATTTGCCCAAATTTTTACTATGGAATATTTTCATATTTGATCCTTGGCTAGTAATATTATAAAAATATTATTCCATTTAAATTAAGGGTCAAATAAATGGGGCATGCAATAGTTATGAGGAGTATTTTCCAAGCCTTGAGGAATTTTTTTAAATTATATATTTTATTTATTTTTACACATTAAAATTATGTAAGATAATTGTGTAATAATGAACTTCAACACATGTAAAATCAAATTTGCACTCCATGGTTATAATTTGATTTTATTTTGTGGTATATCCTTTGTTAATGGAAATGTGACCATCAAAAAATGTCCACTATGATGCCACTATATAATAATGACATGACAATTTACATGTGAATGATAGGGTCATACATGGTTGCCATGACGGCTCAATGTCATGCATATGGCAATGGGCATGCCCTAAGTACCCTTTTGTGTAACTAGGTTTCATGAATTTTATGAAACCTAATAGCATATTAGCCCAAATTTGTTATAGTGTTTGTGACAAATCAATGACTTGAATCGGCATTACTTATATAATAAATTTAATATCTTTTAAATCACCTTATTTTAAAACTTGCCTTTGTCCTTTCATGTTAAGTTTTGAGCTAATATCCTTAAGGTCACTCAAGTAGAGGACCAACATTCCAAATTCAACGCAAGATGGCATCCATCCTTACTTATCCCTTTTATCCCACATTGATGTTTTTTGAAATATATTGGAGTTTAGCCTACATGGTTAATATTTCATTTTTTTATTTAATATTTTGATGTGAAAGCCCATTTAAATTCTACTAGCTTGTCAGTCATGGTTAATATATTGTTTTGATGTGGACGCCCACTATTGTAGTGTGAATGCCAACTATTTTGGTGGGTGCCCCTTAATTCACAAATATTAGTCAAAAAAAATTCATATGTAATCAAATATCAACAAACAATGACTTTTCTTTAGCCATTTTCATGCACATTGTGGTGTTAAATCGGATTTGAAAAAAAGTTGTAAATAAGTTATCCTTCAACTTAATATCCTTCAAAATGCAAGAACTCATTACAAATTTTCACTATTACAAGTACTTTCAATGAAAAATGGTCCCCTACTTTCAACTCATTAGTTGTTTTGGACTTTTTCCATCCATTCCCAATACTTATTTTGGGTGACCCATTGATTTTTTTGCCTTTAGTAACACACACTTTCATGTGCTTGACTTCTTCAAAGTGTCTTCCTCACATGGTCACTTCTGCACCAATCTTACCACCGTGCTTCATTAGGAATCTATGGGGCAACTAGACTTGCAAAAAATTGGAAATGGTTTAAGGTAGATCAATGTGACATTTTCAAGCTAGTATCGGTTTGAGAATTATATCAATAATTTGTACAATGCAAAAGCCTATTGTCATGCAAAATGATATTAAATAATACACCCATTTTTTTTTTAACATGTATTAAAAATTACACTAGTTTTATATCATAAATTGACCAACATATTTTGATTTTTAAGTCTAAAACTAGCTCTAAATATTAGACTTGCAAATTATAAAACTTCAAAGAGGAACTTTTAAACAATTACCAAGTTGTTTGTAGACATGTTATGTGTGAAATTTTGATGGAATGTTGGTGCTTCCAAACCACATTTTGCTACTACCGCCTAGTATATACTAGGTGCATGTGGTACTTTAAGCATGATGTTATATAATATGAAAATCTTTTGGAATTATGGTGTTTCCAAACCACATTCAAAACTCATGTCACAATTTTATGTGCATGCATGTGACTAGCACTATCACAATTATGAATAAGCATACACATGATATAACCATTTTAGCTCTAAATCTGTCAACTAATCCAACATATTATAAAAATTTTGAGAATTATTGTAACCTTAAGTGCAAAAAATTGGATTATTCACTAGTTGGGTTTTGTAGAAAAGTTTAAAACCAAATTCAACAGAATCACTTCATCCTCATTAAGAACAACACAATATATTAACCTCCCCCACCCCCCCCAAAGCACTTCCTTGTATAACACAAACTTATATAGTCCTCAACAACACAATGTAGTGGGTTGCCCCAAGAACATATAAAACTTATGATAGTTTCTCTTCAACCTTTTCATGGTTCATCACCTTCTATTGTTACTATCCATCCACAAGCTCCATGTAATCAAACCTATCTAGCATTAGCCATTACAAACACATCTGATTGAATATTTTTTTCCAATGTTCAAATTTAGATTCCATGCACCAAAGTTGTTATTCATGGTACTAAATTTGGCAACATATGTTTGATTCACTTATCCTACATATTTGATAAATTAGATATTATTATTATTATACATTGAAATAAAATAGATTTTGAAAACTTGTAAATGATAGGAAATTTTATATAATTTATTTTCCCATTAAAAACTTGTTAATATCATATTAAATTAATTAAACATTTATATTATTAATAAGGGGCGATACTAAGTCTACCACTAGTAATTATTTTAAGTTATTAACCTTATGCATATGGCCTTAGTCTAATTAATTTAGAGATTTCTACCCCTTAACACATTGATATTTTATGAAACTATGTGTACTAGGAACTTTAGGTCAAAATGATGAGGAAATTGTTAATATAAATTATAACTTTAATCATGAATTTACATCCCATTTCTTATGATGTGCTCATGGAAATTGATAGACTTAATGGGCACCATGTGGTGTAGTGCCTCTTTGATTGAAAATCATTTGATGGAGTGATAGTACCATTTTGGGACTTATTATGTGTATCATAGGAACTTCCTAGGGCAAAACAACTAGACATACGTGAAAATTATATTAATATATAAATATATTTGGTATTTATTGAGCCTAATATATAGGTTAATATGTAATTTTGATGTAAAATATTTCCTATCAATTTAAAAAAATTATTTGGAAGTCTAACAATAATTAATTACATTTTATTATTGGAAAATCCTGAATATTTAAATCTACAATGACAATTAAACATGTCAACTAAAACAAAAGGGGTAGAATAGGGGAAAAACTCATCATCATATGTTTTGTACTAATTGCATTTACTTTCTTTGGCTTATTTAACATAAAATTCCAATCTATTCAACAATAATTGATAGATACACATTTTAGTCCTCTATACATATAATATTTACATTGCCAATTTCGACCAAAATCTGATAAAAAATTTCATCCTTCCCATTTAAACACATCTTTGCTTTGTTTATCAAATTGTGCACATGATATTTACCCTATTTTAAACTCAAGAAATTTCAACCTAACATCTAGTTTGAAGTTAAAGAGATTGATTTAAAGTAAATGTTCTAAACCAACATTGGGTAGTTAATATGTATTTTTTCCAATTATAATTACCGATTATGTGTTTAGTTGTAATTGGATACATATTAATCACAAAGTCTAGCAAATCTAGTAATCAAACTAAATTATGGATATTAACTGGCAATTGGGAAAGTTGTGATAATAAACAATCTAACATAATTTGAATGTGAAAGCTTAATATGTTGATATGACCATATTATTAACCAAAACATGTTAAATTTTTATTACCCTAAATTTGGAACTAATCATGTCATTCACCTACCATATTTAGGATGTGATCCATGCCATGGTTGTATGGATTTGCATCATGCTTAGACAATGAAATAGTTTGTAGTTTTCGAAGCTAGTTTCTTTTTTATTCAAAGCCTTAGTATAAATTGACATCATTAATTTTACAAAAATTTGGATATTAATTGTCACAATGTGTTAATATCAAAATAATTATAAATTTTGTTATTATGAAAAAACTATAAAAAATTGGAAACACACATCAGATGTGAAACTTTTGGCAATTAATAAATTATACATTGTTATTAGGATGCCATTCTTGATTAATATTAATGAAAATAATTTAATATGATCAACTTACAAACAATTATTCATGCTATTCCTTTATTCATCATAATATTATTGGGGAATTGATAAATCAAAACCACTTAAATTCATAATATTCATATATTCTTTTCAAGATGCAATGTGTTTTTTTCAACAAAAGAATTATAACTATTAAATGGACAAATACACAACTGTACGAATGTGCAAAAAAGGACTTCAAGTTGGAAATTATAAATATGGGGAGCATTGCTTAGGTTTAAGTTTTGGTGAACCTTGTGTTGAATGATTCAACAAAACAAAACTTTCAAACAAATTTTCAACATTACACTCTACACATGGACCATAGAATTTACCTAAAAATTCCCATAATAACCTTGAATCAAGCTAGTTTAATATTTTTCTTTAGATAATTTATCCATCCATTCAAATATTAATTTTTATTTATTGGAAATATAATGAAGCCACAAGTTGTCTTGGGTCTTTGTTTTTAGGTTATATAGGCAATTATGTATTTAGAAAATGTAAATAATAAATTAATATAATATTAAATAATTATAATCTCAAAAGAGCATGTTGAGGCCACTTTGTCTTGGATTTTTATTTTCATATTGTCCATATCAACATAATATTAAATTTAATTAACACATCAAATTTTTTTCTAAATTAATAAATTTATTTATTAAGTAATAATAGTTCAAAACTTGACATTAATTTAAACTTATGTGACATTTTGTCTTGAATTTTTGTTTTAACATAATTTAACCATTGTATCAAAAAAATTCAACTAATAAATAAGTAATATTAATTACTATTCAAAAAAGGTTGCAACCCCACTTTGAGGGAAATGTGAGGTCGCCATTCACATTCCCGAAAATGGGACTTGGGAGTCCTCTGGGATTCCTAAAAATTTAGAACATGATTGTAGGGGTCAAAACACCTTGCATTGAGGTGTTTTTTATATCGTTGGAAAGGTCTTGAAGTGTAGATGTCCAAAAGGGCCTCGCATGAGCCATTTGGACATTTGTAGCACAAGTTATGGTTGAAAAAAGGGCTAGGAGCTAAACTGGCAACTTGACTCCCAACCACTAAAAGTCGGGAATCGACCCAATTCTGGTGTGTGCAGGTGAAGTGTGACACACATTTGGAAAGCGCTCAAGGAGAGTTAAAAATTTTCTTCAGACCTCGTCCCAATCGGAGGTCGGAGTGAGAAGTTGTGAACGCCCAAAGTCCCGAAAGTCCAAATCGGGACAATTTCGGGACTCCACTTTGGGAGTCTCGGGAAAAAGTGCCATTTGGATGCAAGTGCAATGGAGAGGCACAAAGAATACTATATGGGGGAAGGTGATGGCTTCCCCCGAGTCCAGGCCGTGGTGAGTCAAATGAGTCCAAAATTGACCGTGGCTAGCAGTAGCACGAAAAGTGCTTTAGAAGGTGATCTAACCAACTTGTTAGTTGGTTTGATGTAGGTTCGAGTAAGTGAATAGCTTGTCACTTCGTCCTAGTCCTATCCCGGAGCTCCAGCATGCCCCCTTTTAGTGCTAAGCGCTAGGAACATGCCCCAAGTCCCCCATGATTCCGCAACTTGAGTAACTTAGCCCCAACTTGGGGTTAACAAGGGACTTGGGAGCGCGTCATTTTGTTTTGAATTTTTTTTAAAACATAATTTAACCATTGTATCAAAAAAATTCAACTAATAAATAAGTAATATTAATTACTATTCAAAAGAGGTTCAAGCCAATTTCTTTTGAATTTGGTGTTAAAAAACCTCCCATGGTGTCCACAAGGTTTTATTTGTATAACTTGGGATGTAAATTGTAAATTTGTCTTCAAGAACTTTAAAATTTCCTTGTTATTAACAACCATGTCTTGATGGCCACCGGGTCATTTATATTTGTTAAAAGAAAACAACATCGTAAATTTTGCTTTGGCATTTTTGGATTTTTATAAAGTCCTAAATTAATTAAATATGTGTTATAATAATAATATGTTGAGATTATTTTTTAAGTTGTGTAATTCATCATTTGTATTAGTGTATGATTAATGTTGCTAAATGGATATGGTCTTGAAAATTAAATGGCTATATTGACTACTTAATAATGTTTATTCTTATGGCCATTTTTTGCCAATTTTAAGGGGTAACAATATCAACAAAGGATTTCTTAGAAGAAAAAAAATCAAAATTTGACAAGTTTAAAATATGTATATTGTCAAATTTTAACAATAAATTATAATATGTAACCATAATATTGAAAAATTTAAACAAGTTTCTAGGTCCACAACTTGTCTATAGCCAAATGTGCTTAAATTTTCTTAATATGGATGCTTGCCATTTTAGTAACATCACAAAAGTGAAAAACAAAACTTTGTACTTAATCATATTGGGGAAAATAAAAACTTGTAATTCTTCAAAAAATGGATATATATTATATGTAAAAAAAAAAAAATTGTTAATGACTCAATGAAAGCATTTTTGAATTCACATTGAACTTACAAATATTATAGGTCAATTTAAACAAAAATATTTGTAGATTTGTAGATTTATTCATCACATGTTTTTTTATTAAAAAAACCCTTTAAATTGAATATTTATACATTATAATATTTTCTAATACATTATTGGATAAGTTTCAAAATCATGTTTTCATTTGTAGCATTGGAATAAATTTTGAAAAAGAAAATGCATGTTAAAGTTTGAATTCTTTAAGAATTTCATGCCAAACATAATAAAGTAAGTTTTGAAATGATTTGGTGGTTAAATCCTTGGTGCATCTTCATGAGTTTAATTTTGGGTTCAATCCTTGATGGATGTGTGCATTAATGTATATAGTGTGTATACATTGAAGTACCAAGTATCTATGGTTGTTGTGAATGACATCAAAACTTTTTGTTCATGAATTTCTTTAAGAAAAACTTTCAAATTTTTTCGTGGCATGTATTTTTGTAATGACATGCCACAAAAAAATACAATCCATGATTCCATGATCTTGAAAAAAAACAAAGGAAAGTTGTATGATGACATAACACTTTAATTCAATGTGTCATATTAACTTGGGACCTCATAATATTTATGTCATAATTTTAAAATTAAAAATTATTTGACGCAACATGTGACTATCCAAAATGACTAAAAACCATTTCATTAAAAAAAAATTAATCAATTAATCTTTTTTTATTAAAACCATACAAGTTGCATGTTAGTCAATTTTGTTCAATTTCACTAAAAACCTAATGAATTTGGATAATGAAAAAACCCGTGATTCCTTTTTGTGTACAATTATCACTTATTTTCTTTTAAAAATCTATCAACTATATAGTTTGAATAATTGTAAATTTTTTTCATTTTTTTCATTCACATTTGATAATTACCATAGCATAGGAAGTAATTTCTAAACTAGGGCCCCATGTTTGAACCTATTTACAATAACTCAACATAGGTTTCCTCAATGTGCAATGCAAATGGAATCAAACATTAGACAAGTGGAACAAGACGAAAAACAATTACAAATTGGAGAAAAAGGAGATAAAATAACATGCACACCTTTTTCAATTGGCTTTTATTTGAAAGATTTGATTGAATCTTTGGAGGAATTGCCAAAATTAATGGTGTACTTGAAGGAGTGGATTAAATATGGACTATAAAAATTGGCACTCATTATCCATTTTGATGATGTTGTAAATGTGACTGATGAGGAGGATGTTTTGCCCAAGTTTTAGAAGCTTCCAAAAAGCCAAACTCTTGTTCCAGTGATGAAACCCAAGGTAATGTAGCTACTCCATTTGCAAATTCAAAAACTCCTAGAACTCAAGCTTGCAAGTTGTATGGTGTACATGCAAAACCTAACAACATTGTAGGAGGAAGAAAAGGTAACTATTTGGTAGGTTTAGGGTAGGCATTTTGCTTTTGGGAAACACCTCACAATTTGCAGAGGACAGATTCCACTTGTTAACGTGCCCTCTAGATACACTCCAAAATTGTGAGTAGGAAAAGGCAATAGAAGTAGGCCCTTGCTGACAAAAGGTAGGTAGGTAAGTAGATAGGTAGGTCCCTGGGTCCAAAGGCAATAAGAATGGTGAAACTCCAATCAGAAAGGTGCCTCGCTCTGGCATCAAAGTACGAGGGCGGGCGGTCGGTGCGGTGGGCGGTACAGTGGGCCCGTTCCCCACTTCTAAAAGCCGGTCTTGCGCTTGTAAGATTCTGCGAATGTCATAAACGCCGGTCCTGTAGGGTCAGGTGGGCGGCAGTTCCAGTACAGAAAACAGTTCCAAGTGTGCCTTGGCCGGTGTCCCTACTTCATTTATATCAGAAAGTACCCTACCAAGTAGGCGGGGGGTGGAACTTGGAAGCGCCTTTTTTTTGGGTGGGGTGGGGTGGGGGGGGCGGGTTGTGAGGGGGTGGATGGTCGGGGTGTGATAAGTCTAAATTGTTTGGAAAAGAAGGCACCGGCCAGCCAATCAACTTTGAGGGGTTGGAAAGTGTAGGGTAACCTAAGGCCCTAAGGCCATAGGCTTTATCAAATGTAAAAACCAATGTTGGGTGGTTCTCAGGTTTTTTTTTTAGAACCCTTGGGTCCGGGTTTTAGAAGAATTTACAAGATTCACATTGGTTTTTCCTTTATATATAATTCTTTTTCTCTAGACCCGGGCATGGTTTCAAAACTTTGAGAAAAATATTTTCACTTGGGTTTCAAAGTGTCAGGTCTCACACATTTCAAACCCGTTGGTATTCAAAGGTGGTTTTCACATACCAGCTTTCAAAAGTTATTTTTATTTTAGACTTGTTATTGTTACTTTCAAAAAATTTAAAAAATTACACAAAAATATAAAAAATCTTTCAACATTTTATATGTTCACAATTTCATCTCATTCAAATGAATCTTCAAATCAAAACATTTATAAACATTTACAATTAAGAAAAAATTATTCACTTACATTCCCTTTTTCATCATTAAAATTTTATAAAATGCAAAAAAATTGATATATATTTTTTGAAGAGATGTGTGTTTGAATACATGTGTTTGTTGATCTTACACACAACAAACCCAAAAAGCAACTAAAAAAAATTACAAACAAGAAACACTTTGAAATTTGAAATTGAAGCATTTTGAAACTAAATGAAACTTGGAAAAAAAAAAGCTTTACCTAAAATTGGAATTGAAACTTGAAAAGACCTTTAGCTCTTTCACACCTACACAAAAAATAAAGGGGGGTAGTAACAATTTGAAGAGCAAGGCAAAATAAAGAGAAAGCCAAAGATCAACAAATAGTTACCTTAAGAAGTGTTAAACAACAAAACCAATAGAGGTCTTAAAAAGCAAAGGAACACACAAATTGCTATAGGCATCGATAAGTTCCTCACACTAGGAAAAGCACTAATGAACAAAAAACACATGAACCAAGAAAGGTGCCAACAAATAGGAACACATGAACCGGGAAAGATGCTAACGAGCAAGAGCACATGAACTAAAAGAGGCATCAATGAACATGAACCAAAAGAGGTGCAAATGAACAAAAAAGCAAGATCAAAAGCTATCGAGAAAACACAATGCAAAAATTCCTTCAAAACATAAACAATGATGTTTTTTTTTATTGTAACCAACTTTGGAGGGAAAAACTTTATTATAATCTAAAATATAGCAAATGTCCAATGACGCCTCCTAAACCTTAAACCTAATTTTAAATCTTACCTAACACTTAAATGACTATTGCATGTATGAAAGTACTAGGAAGAATTAAAAACCCTAACCTTGGTATTTTTTAATACCTAGATAGGGTATCAAGTTTTATAAAAAAATTGACGAAGTTTCAAATGGTTAATTTTTAGTCCAATCAAAATAATGAATTGGTTTCAAATAAGATATGACCTTGGGTAATACCTAAAGTATTCAATTTGAAACCTTGCCTAATTTTTAACCAATTTCAAATATATGCCCAACATTGGTAAAAACCTATTATGATTTTTTCTTTTTTTTCTTCATGCCTATTGTGTATCATGGGGAAAGAAAAGGGGGGTGCATTTTTTTGAAATTGGAAAGAATGGTTCCATTTTTTGAAAATGTCCTTCCCCCCATTCGAGGTTGGAGCTAAAGGCTAGCCATTTTAAGAATGTTTAGCCTGAAGGTGTTAGTTAATGTAAAATGTAACTCCCTTTTTATTTTATAAAAATTTATTGTGATACCTAATTGGTACTAGTTGGATGTCACAATAAAAAAAATAAGACATGCATTTAAAATGTGAAATGTCTATTTTTTTTTCAAAATGTTCACTCATTGTTGACACTCGATTATGACATATAAAATGACTTCCATTTACATTATTACAAAATGCAGAGGGTTTTATGTTCAGGTGAACTTGAGGTTTTTAAAACTCCCAATTATGTTTCAATTTATTTTTTTATTATGCGTTACATATATTAAAAATATGAACATTATTTATTTGACATGTTTTCCCCAACTTGATATATTGATAAAATTCAATGGTTTCTTAATATTAAAAAAAAATCACCAAAGTTTCATTTTAGAAATGTCCCTTCAATTTATACAAACAAAAAATTAAGAAAATTTTATGCATCTTTTTCCCAAAATTTTAAACAAATAAACAGTCCAAATAACTTGTTTTAAAAAATCATAAATGAACATGTAGCCCCCATTAAAAGCTTTCCACCTTTGTCCATAAATAGTTAAAGTTTTATTTGATTTAATTTTGGATAGTCAAATCTCTTGCATGAAATGTCTAAGACAATTACATCCTGATTTTGCTTGCACAAAATTAAGATCACAATTCTACATCTCAAGAATCAAGATGTTAGGTTGAACATAATAAATTTTTTTAACTCATGACTTTTTTTGTTTTCACCAAACATTGACAAAGAAGATATGGTATTTTTTAAAGGGCATGTCATGTATTTGGAAGTCCATCAATTGAGTCATCACCAACTATATAAGTAACTTAATGTCTTATTATTTCCTCACAAGGGTGAACATGAAGAAAACTAATCATTCATTTTGTTGGGCATGCAAAGTTGAAAGCTCATTGGAAAGGAATGAAGTAATGGACTTGTAAATTCCTCTTGGCAATAACAAAGCTTTTATAGTTAAACAAGGCATGATATTGAACAAAACAATGAAAAAATGAACATACATATGAATAACCAACTTTTGAACATGAGCTAGATCAAATACAAGATTATGAAGTTAGCAAAAAAAACTAATGAAAACACATATATTGGGAAGGTAAATGAAGAAAATGGAAATTAGAACATGAGAATGTGGTCTAGATTGCAATCTAGTGAGACTCAAGGAAATAATCAATCAACTAACCCATGATTGTCATATGGTGAAATGCACACTTGGCATTGCTACTAAAATAAAATTTGATTCATTTTTCACATGTACTAATGGACCTTTATATTGTAGGCCAAAGTGAGATCATCTTCAATGGTCTAATGGATACAACTTTTTGCAAAACCTTTCCAAGGTTTTGAAAGACACTGTAACCGAAAGAGAGAGGGACCAAATAACAACCAGACCCTTCTGTTGTACTCTCTCTAACAAAGTGAACATGGGCAATCACATATCAAAGAAACAACATAGCAACATCACTGGTCTAAATCCAAATGAGAGATTCATTACTGGAGCAAAATAATCTCACCCGAACCTCTACAGATACGGCTCCTACAAAGAACCTCAAGGACCAAAGCTCATAGTTCAGATTTCACAAAGATCCTCAACAGCACAAGCTTCCACTTTTCTAGTACATTCATTAGTAGTCTAACGACAACTTAGTCAACGATTGAGCTCCAAAAACAAACCACTCGAGCTGTCTATCTATACACTTTCCAAACTTCACCGGTCTACAACACCGATCCTTACTTTCGACCTGACTCTTACCAAATTCAGGAGCTAGCCATCCCCTAGTTACTAATGCAACGAAAGAAATCAGCAACTAGCAATCTTCTAAGCTCCTCTGCATTCTCCCAAAAATCTCCTACCTCTTCTTTGTTGATCTCTGCTCTTGCAAGCAAAATAGATCTACTCATCGACTATACATTTTCTGAACTGATTAGCATGATTTGCCTCCGCCCAAAACTCTCAAGACCCAGACTTCTTTTCAGCTCCTTTCGAACTTCCCAGATCTCTCATTCAACGTTTAGCCTCCTCTCTTTTTTAATTGCCAGCTCCCGCGCCGTCCTCTTAATTCAGCCGAAAGTATCCATCATCAACACAAAACTCCTTAATTAGTGGCTGCCATGCATTCCTTGTGAGGTGATTGAGATCTTATGCGCAGCCAAAATTTAGATCAACAGTTAAAACAAACCACCTCTTGCTGGTGGACAGCGTTCACACTAGCAAGCAACTTGATGTCCGGTCACATATGTAACCCCTCCATTCCTTGAAAAGCTGAGTCCCTCAGCTTCATTCTTGTTGGACATAATAAATTTGAAGATCACGACGAGACCTCTCCCATTGGCGCCCATTAGCATCCTAAACAATGCAAATTTGATTGCCTTCTTCAAATTCCAGATTTCCCTTTCCGTTAGTGTGCCCAACGAACAGGTACGGACCTTCCCAGCTGGCAGTAAGAGCTCTCCTCTTGCTTGGCTTCTTCATTTTCACCATTGTTTCACCTGCAACCAGGCCTTCAAAGACATGCTTACCTCTCTTGCTGGCATAGGTCACCCTTTGCTTCTTCTGCGCTTCTTCTATATTGAACAATACGTTCTCGTGTATGCTTGCAACGAGCTTCATCTTTTGTAGAAATTGCACTGCCATAGCTTCAACGCCAATGTTATCATTAGTCTCATCAGTAAGTGCTTCCAGGTAGTCGTCTGCCCTGAGATGGGGCGTTCGACCAGTCAGGATCATGTATAGTGAGAATTTGGTGCTAGACTGAATCCCACACCTATGTCCAAATAATACCTTCGCCAGGTGTTCATCCCAACAATCTACAGTCTCCGGTGTTGCGGCAAGAACGGTGATTCCATGTTTAATGGTCTTGATTAAACGTTCCACCATTCCATTACATTGTGGCCATTGAGGCGCAGTGTGCTGATGTTGGATGCCATAATCTTTGCACATAATGTTGAACTCTGCTGCCCATTCGCCTCCATTGTCCGTGAGTATGAACCCGGGAACTCTGTATTTGCAGATGATGTCATCTTCCAAGAAGCTAGCTGTAGTTTTAGCCCCATGATCACCCACAGCCTTCGCCTCACACCACTTAGAGTAGTGGTCGATCGCTACCAGAAGGTATCTATTCCCTGACTTGGTTATAGGCAGTGGTCTGGCAGTGTCCATGGCCACCCGATGGAACAAGTCACAAACAGGTATGCTCCTCATTTCTTCATTTTCCGACCGCACGCTTCCCAACCTTCTAACCATCTGGCATCGTTGGCATGTCTTCACAACAGTTTTTACATCCCCAATTTGATGATGCCAAAAATACCTCTTGCATACCTCAGTCAGCGTCCTTTCTTCTCCAGCATGCCCGAGATCCTCATGTATTTGGATCACCAGTGGAATCCTTTCCTCTGGCTTGGGCACATACAGATCCCTGAAGTAGAGCCTTTCGCTCCTGATGCAGTAATTAGACACTCTTTTCCTGGCCCTCTTACTTTCTTCAACATCCATTGTGTCAAGTAGTACTCCATCTCTCAGCAGTGTCAGGCAGGTAGCATCGTTCCAAATGTCGACAGTCCTAGTGTCGTCCTCGTGGCCTTTTTCTTCATTAGGGTCTGTGGGATCCAACTCAAAATCATCAGATTCTGTGAACTTCTTAGTAGCTAAGACCAATTCTAGCTGCTGATGTTTGTCATAATGTCTGATGATTTCCTTTCGCGGCTCTTGCTTGCCATGCCCAGTTCCCATACCTTCATCAGCGATAACTCCCACAACTTCCACACGTGGGTCGTCTTCCTCAGCTTGGAGATTTGCGAGACTTGAAGTTCTTGTTCCCTGCAATTCTTCCTGGGTTGGGGAATTGTTGTGTTCCTACAGCTGGCTTGTCTCAGTAACCACATCCAGCATGAGCAGTTGGTGCTCTTCCAAACCATACCCTCGATTGATACCGGAACAACACCTCTGGTGCTTGGCAAATTCCCGCGAGGTCCTCCTAAATCCAAACCAGTCTGAATGCGGATCATACCAAACAGCAAACATTTTTTCAGTTGGGTCATCTCGTGGAGGCCCAACATCTTGAATTTCCCTATTGAAATCATCATCTTCTGAGGCTTTCCCAACTAGATTCTTGCTCAAAGCATCCACATTGGTGTGCTTTAAGCCTGGTCGGTGTACAATTTTGAAATCGAAATCTTACAGCAGGTGGATCCACCTTCCTCTTCTGCCATTTGCATCCGACACCGTCGCTAGCCATTCGAGTGGCTTGTGGTCAGTTCTAAAAGTGAAACGGTTCCTGTGCAGGTATTGCTTGAAGTGCATGATACCCCATATTAGTGCATAGCACTCCCCCTCCATGGGGTGAAATCTTCTTTGTGCCACCATCAGACCCTTGCTGGCATATGCCACGACTTTCTCAAATCGACCCTCCTTTTGAAACAGGATAGCGCCGACGCCTTTCGTTGACCAGTCGACATCCAGGCAAAAGGGCCTGCTGAAGTCAGGTCGTATCAGTGTGGGAGCATCGACCAACACCTTCTTCAAAGTGTCAAACGCCCGCTGATAGTCTTGACTCCACACAAACACCACATCCTTCCTCGTAAGATCAAACAATGGACCAGCTAATCGCGAGTAACCTTGAACATATTTTCGGTAGTATCCAGTCAGTCCTAGGAATGATCTGACGTTTGTCACCGTTCTTGGCTCAGGGAAACGCACGACTACATCAATCTTCCCAAGATCTGGTTTAACACCCCTCTCACTAACCACATGGCCAAAAAATGTGATGCTCCTGGTAGTAAAACAACATTTTCCTGGGTTCAGTTTTAAGTTCACTTCCCTTAGTTTGGAGAGCACGGCTTCCAAGTGCCGAAGATGGTCCTCCCAACTTTCATTGTGGACATTGAGGTCGTCCACAAACACCTTCAAGAATTTATCTCCTAATTCTTTGAAAACCAAAGACATCGTCCTGGTAAAAATACTAGTGGCATTCTTGAGGCCAAAGGGCATGACAGTCCAGTCGTACAACTCGGTCTTGGTGACCAGCGCCGTCTTCTTCATGTCGTCGGGGGCCATACGAATCTGCCAAAAGCCTGATTGCAAGTCTAATGTAGTGAACCAAACTAACTTTCCCAGTTGGGATATTACGTCCTCAACTAGGGGCATGGGGAACGAATCCCTCCTGGTCTGCAGATTGAGGGGCCTGTAGTCCCCACAGAATTTCCTACTGCCATCCTTCTTCACTGGTAGGGTTATTCGACAGGCGTACTCAGAATCACTAGGCCTCATTTTGCCTAGATCCACCAATACGTCTATTTGTCGCTTTACTTCGGCCTCCTCCCAGTACGACAATCGTCCAAGAGCTACCCTGCAAGGTGGGAATCCTTGTGTGTCGATGGAGTGTTCTACAACTGTGCAACAGCCTAGCTCCCCTTTATTCCAGGCAAACACATCCTGGTACCTTTCTAGCATCTTCCAAAGCAGTTGCCTCTTTTGTTCGTCCAGGTTCTGATCAACACTGAGCTTCTAGCAGATGTCCACCCACCTTAAGCTCACCCTTGGGTTATCTGTGGACGCAATCTGGTCCCTGAAGTTGTTGCAGAGAGCAGCATCGTTCAGTTGCTGAACTTGCAACTGTACAGGTACTTCCACATTATTCACACCATCTGCAAGAGCCTGCTTCTTTTGTTCTACATCCGCCACCCACTTAATCCAGTCGGCATAATTATCGGTATTTGTAATTTCTTCTCGCATGAAGTTATCAGCTTGTTCTTGCAATGTCAGCTACAGAATCTGCTGAGGTCCTTCCATCAACACCAACTCCTCAAGTTCAGTGTTTCCGAATTCAGATTCGTCACTGATTGGTCTCGGCCGTTGACACTCCTCTTCACAATCCTCAGACGTATCAGAGTCCGAACCTGATACCTGCGCATCCAGCTGTTGGGTTTCAATGTCCTCATCCACACATGGCTTTCCCATGAGCACGTCGACTCCTTCAGCAGAACGTGAATCGTTTTGCTTTAGGGGTTCCGAGTTTAGTGCCTGCAGCATATTCACCATGGTCAAAGGCAACACTTCCACGTCGGGTCCCGGACCATGTCTTACTTGGATCCGCCTTCGCTCCACATCGACGATTGCCCCAATTTTGATTAGGAAGTCAAGCCCAAGCAGCACATCGTAGTTGTCGGTATCCACCACCATGAAGGTCATGGCGCACTAACTCCTCCAACTTTGACCGACACCTCATCGATCCGTCCCATGGCCTGCGTGACTACTCCAGATGCGGTCTTGTAGGTCTCCGATCCAAAAATTAAGTGCATCATACCCAACTCTTTGACTACTACAGCCGCCATGACAGACATGGATGCTCCAGTGTCCACAAGTCCCTCAATCAGGTAGCCGTTTATCTCTACCGACAAATGCAAGGTCTTACTTCTGTGTGTCTTATTAATGCAGATTCTCCGCAGTGTCAGAGCTACAGACACCATTATCACCTGATTACTGGCAACTTCTGCATCCTTCTTTCTTCTAGCAACCTTCACCAGATTTTCCAGTTGCTCCAATTCGCCTGGTATCATCATCACTGTCTCCATTAGTGTCAGTGAGATCTTCCCTTTTATGAAATGGGAAAGGATCTTTGACTTGATGGAATTCTCCCGATTCACCACGATGTTGTTTTCTACAACATTAGTCGATGGTACAGTACCCGCTGAGGGCATTTCAACAGGAAGCCTTCGTCTGGGTACGCGAATATGTGAGAACACATTCTCATTCCCACACAATTCATTGAATTGTTGTAAAGTTGCTGCTTCGTCATTCAACAACACTTCAAGGAAGTTTGCCGCTCCAAAATGCGATTTCGCATCCTTAGATTTCTTCCAACACCTATCTTCTGAATGCCCGAGACCCGAACAAAAGGAACATTTCACACCACAATTTTCTGTCCTATGAGGCATGCCACATTTGGCGCATTTTGGCCGTGGCTCATTCAACCTTGGACATGTCGTGGCTATATGATCCCTTCCCTTACAGATCTGACACTCTTTAAGCAGG
>Ga0116229_10002812_pt1 | contig 28419 bp, 21 predicted proteins | sample S1TSphgellanicum_3_FD_87313 | JGI IMG/M metagenome (GOLD analysis project Ga0116229, IMG submission 87313) | Host-associated microbial communities from peat moss isolated from Minnesota, USA - S1T2_Fc - Sphagnum magellanicum MG | ecosystem: Host-associated > Plants > Peat moss > Unclassified...
AGGTTCTTGGGGTCCTCTCTTTTCTTCTGACACAAGAACTTTTGTTTACAGCAATTGGGTCCCACTAGAAAACCTTTTCTGGTATTGAAAATTGGCACCCATAGGGTACTACTTAGAGATGGGTGCCAAATTCCTGGCTGTGAACATGGAGAGACTTGTGAGTCATACGCAGAAGCTCCAATTTTCTCCTTCTTCTTACTACCACCACTTCTTCTCGCATTTACAAGAGCAGTATCCATCCCTAGGGAAGTTGCAGAGGAAGAAGCTGCCTCTTCCTCTCCACCCAAGCTATAAATGCTATCCTGCTCTCTCTTTCTGTAGTACTAGTACCACCGTCACCACACCCACAACAGTAGCAGCAGCAGCATCTCCCCCCAGACTCCACTTGAGGTATGAGTTATATGAATAGAGAAGTGTTCACAAAATTGCTGTTTTGTTGGAAAATCCTAGTATTTGTTTTTTTGTTGTTTTTTGAGATTTGATTTTGTCAATCGGGTGATAATGTTTTTGCTGGTTGATCATCAGTTGGAAGTTGAAGAAGTTTTTTTGTTGAGGAAAAAAAATGCCCCAGAGGTTTTCAGTTTTCATCTCCTCTCTCTCTCTCTCTGGAAGCTCCCATTTGGCAGCTGAATGGAGCTGATAAGTAGTTGCAAGCGATTTATAGCTTCTTAGTTTAGGGTTCAGTGATCTGAACTTCTCTGAGAGATGTGAATTGGAAGAGCTTTGGAGTGGATTGGCTTGATTGGTGACAACAACATTTTTTATCATGGACTTTTTGGCAGCTAAATGGTTTGTGGGAAACATGACAAGTGCAACTTTTTTTGGGGTGTGTTCTGCAGACAGAACTTTCGGTTGTTGAGTGCAAAAGTAGAGGCAGAAATGGCATCCAAAATACAGCTTTATAGTCTTGCCACACCCAATGGCATGAAGGTTAGTGCTGATTCAATTCCATCACCTATTCTTCTCACACACTGTCTTTCTCATGATCTATCAAGTTCACCAAAGCTCTAAGAGTGCCAAGATTTGTGCATCAGCCTTTGACCTTTAAACTTGTTCATCATCTCAGTAGGTAATCCCTCTTTGAAGAAACAGCAGGTGATGCTTAGGTGATGCCCAAGAGATAATTGCTGAGTTTTTTTCCCCCCCTCTGGTTTGTTTGTTGGGGTTGACAGATTGGGATAGCATTGGAGGAGATGGGACTGGAATATGATGCTCACCTCATCAACATCATGAAGAATGATCAGTTCACTCCTGAGTTTATAGCTGTGAACCCTAACTCCAAAATCCCTGCAATTGTGGATCCTGATGGTCCAGGTGAGCTTGTCATGTTTTGTGCTTCCCCAATGTTGTGTTTCTTCCACATTGTGTGCTTTTTTTGGGTCTGCATCGATTGATGTCATTGTTACTCAATTTGTGATAGATATTATTGGGGAAAATTTGAGCGAGATGGGAAACTGTTCAATGTCTTCAAAATCAGCTGCTTCCTTCTTCCCCAAAACCAATTTGTCTTTCTTCACATTGGGTGCTAATTTTTGGATCCACATTCATGTCATTTGTTACTCAATTTGTGATAAAATATTGGGGTAAAATTGGCAGATGGGAAACCATTCAATGTCTTCGAGAGTGGTGCAATCCTCTTGTATCTAGCAGAGAAGACTGGGAAATTCCTGTCAAATGATCCTCGCCTGAAGTGGGAAACAATTCAATGGCTCTTCTTTCAAATGGCTGGAGTTGGCCCCATGTTTGGTCAAGTAAAAAAATTAGCTATTCCTGTTTTGCTTTTAGTTTTGTTTTCGGACCCATTCCTCTGTTTATAAATATGTACATCAAGAAACCGGGTATGATGAGGAACTTAATCCATTATGAACGTTCTACTAACTCTCCCATTTTCTTGCCTTTTGGTGTGATTCAGTTTGGTCACTTCTTTAGGTTTGCAAAGGATAAGTGCAAGGATCCATACCCAGTGGAGCGCTATGCAACAGAGTCAAAACGTTTGCTTGGAGTACTTGAAAAGCGCTTGGAAGGTCGAGAGTACTTGATTGATGATGGTTATTCCATTGCCGACATGGCAACAGTACCTTGGGTGTACTCTGCTTCCAACTTCCCTGAAAGCAAAGCAAAGCTGGAGATTGATTCGCTTCCTAATGTCACTGCATGGGTGGAGCGCTGTATTACACGTCCAGCAACAGCCAAGGGTATGACAGTTTGCAAACTAAGTTGAATTACAAAATTTGAAGAGGGTTTTACCTAAATGGTCTTTTGGGTGCACACACACTTTGGTTTCATTTCTTTGCTCGTTCTTTCCAGTTGCAACCAAACACACCTCGTGTTTATACCTGGCTTTTGTTATCTTAGTGAGACCACCAAATAATGGACGTGGAAATTGGTACTTAATGCTGCTATCTTTGCAATGGAAAATACGGCAGAGCATCAGAAGCATATATACTCTTAGCTAAGATATAGTGTATGTGAGAGCTTTGAAATATCTTAAGGCTTTTTCAGCTCGAAAAACTATGTCCAGTCCATGTTGAAAATAGATGTTTTATTTTCACCTTGTGTTTGGGTTGTAAGGAGAGATTTTGCGATATGGTTGTCGCCCAACTCATGCTTGATGCTTTTTTCCTTGGTTGCCAGCTTTGAGAAGTGTATGGGAGAACTTGTCAATTGGATTGTTAAATATCACTTCTCTACTTCCAGTGTAAGTATGAAAGACACTACTAAACAATGCAAAGTGCGATTCTGACCAAGAATATCACTAGGTACTAAAACATGGAGCCCACTTCTCTGACTGATTGAATATACACACAAATGGGTTGCTCAATTCTGACCCCGGGTTTAGGGTTTAGTTTACCACTTTAATTCTAGTGTCCAATTTTCATGTTGTGGGTGAGAATGGGAAAATAATCAACTCCTTTTTTTCATGGATGTGGTAAACCCTAGTAGAGCCCAAAAAAATGCCTTTAGATCCAAAATAAACCTTTAGACTTCCAAAAGAAAAGAAACTTAGTTTGTGCAAAATTTAAGTCAAAAGTAGGTACACAATGTGTTGATGCATTTAAAATTAAAACCACAATTATTGACTATTATTGACAATGGTAAAAAAATATTAGCCTTCAATAGGATAAAAGTATTGCAAAATCCTCCAAATTAGAAACTATTGTAGTAGTACCTTGGTAGCTTTGACACATGTTTGTTGAATAGTTTATTTATTTTGATTTTTTCATTTCAACAAATAGAATATTTTTGAAGATTCAATATCTTCTCTTTTTTTTTATAAATTATTTGAATTGTTTTGGGGAAAATTCAACAGTTCTGAAAATAATATAGTTAGTGTGGAAGCCCAATTATTGCAATATCCTTTGACACTATCCCTTTACTTACACTTTGATAACCAAGGTCTACCCATTATGCAAGATTGTGGTATCTTTTGACCACTTAGATATTTTGGTACCACCACTTGAGAGTTCAAAACACCCTTTTCACCTACCACAAGTTTCAAAGATGGTGAAGTTTTGGATGTTCCTCTCATAAAGTCCTATTTGTGAACACTAGCAATGAAAAAACATATTTGTTATCAAGACATGCAATTGCTTTAATTGCACATTGCTTTTTGATGGGTTGGTTTCTATATATGCCATAGACACATGGTAGGTATGCTTGTAATGTTGTTTTTTAAAAAGAATTTACAAGTTGTATCAAAATCTTTAAAAAGTGGAATGTTCTAATTGAATTTGAAGGACAACAACTTACAAGCATTTCATCACCCATTACTCTACCATTTAGGGTTTGGAACAAAATCATGTGAAATGATGAATTATGTAAGGTAGGTAGGTCATTTGAGTGCAATATGAATGTGAGAAAATAAAATGTAGCTGAAAAAGTAAAACTAGATCTCCAATTGTTCCAAATTCAAGTCGATATTTTATCTTGAAATCCAACGCCAATGTGAAGTTTGTTCACTTTGGTGCTTGAGCCTATAAATTTAGCCCAATAAGCATCAATTGTAAATGAATACAAATCAAGAAAATTTCCACCCATGCCCCTTATTTGGGTCTCTACTAGTGTTTACTACATCCAAATTGATGATTTCCCCATCCCCACCTATAAACATGGAAGGAAACTCCAAGGGGTTTGGAGGACACCTAAAAAAATCACTAGGGGCTCCCCTTGATAGGGGTGTTTTTTCTCTTTTAAAGACTAAACCCTAGACCCCATATCCATTGCAACTATGTATTTTTAACTAAATGTGATCTAGATAACATTTATTGTGTTTAACTTCAATAGTTATTATAAGTTGGTCATACAAATTAGCTTCACTAAAAATTAGATAGGTAAATTGAGGTACATTTTACAATAGGGTCAAAGAACTCGCCCAATGTAAATGGAGCATTCATAGTGTTGTATAGTTGAAAATTAAGCCTATTGGTTTTACATTTAGACTAGAGCCCATGGGTGCCTCATTTCCAATGCAAATCAATGTGTTGTTGGCACATGCACTATAACAACTACATTCTTGACTTGTTTATACTTGAAATAAAAACATAATGACGAACAAGGATGCAAGTTGAAAAACTAATGGAGCAAACCTTTCATAGGATTAGGTGTAAGCAACTTGACTGTTGATGAAACCTTGTTTCAAGCAAAATGTATGGTATTGTTAAGTCAACTTTGAGGAGCATTTAATTTGCAATCTTCTCACCATCAAAAGCATTCATGTACATTTCTCGTTATGTTTAGTGGAAGAAGAATGTTTTTTTATATAAAAATAATTCAACTTGCAAAAAAACTATAGTTTAACAATTTAACCAATAATGCAACTCCACAACAACCACATATATTCCATTTGAGTCATAATTTTGCCAATTGATTTACATATGGCAATATGTGTACATTGTTGAATATTCATTTGTAATGCAAGCCTTCTTTTTTGCACAAAATATTGGGTTATACAATGGGGTTTCCAAACAACAACTCGTTTTATGAGTGTGTATTTTGATAATGAAATCATAAAGATGAATCCTTTTCTTTTTCCATGTTTTGACAATATATATAATATATTAAATCATGTTGATAAACATTTTATACAAAAAAAAATATTTTGAAAATTGATTCTATGTTCATGAGAGTGCATGAATTCATAATTGTTCATAAAACATGTTCATGAACATCATCAACTCAATGCTTACATTTGCATGTATATAAACTCATAAAAAGATTTAATGGAACGTCGAAAGAATTAGAAATGGGGAACACAGTTATTGACATGGGAGTTGGGGTTTCTTGAAAATGTTGTTCTAGTTTTAGTCTTCTAGGAAATTGTAAGGAGTGAAGTCATTTGAGATAAGAGTTCTAGTTATTTTCAAATAAATTCAGTTTAGATGACCTTAGAGAGCAAAACATGTGAAACCAAATCAATGAGAACTTTTGTGGCAATTATTTCACCTTATGATTTGTGACCGATCATAATGTGTGTCAATGTTATTTTATAAAATGTTTTGTACTAATATCCATTATAAATTTGTGTATTTGTGTTCAGAGGTACATTTTTTCAAGACCATTTTTGTGAAATTGTTTGTTAGTTGAATGTTTAAATGGTTGTAATGTTGTTTTGGTGCTTATAATTGATCATGTAACTAAATAATTTCTTTTTTTTCATGTTTTTTGCTCCATCCTTTCCATAAGAATTACACGAACAAATGGTTCGCTTGAATGCAATATCAATTCCTATATGTTTTTCATCGATCAATAATGTGACATTTGATTTCTTAAATTTCATGTTTTCCCCACCATGGCAAGCTCCATCTTTGGGACAAACGAACGATAGGTAATAAATTGCAATTTGGTATCAACACATTGCATTTAAAGTTCAACCATTTCATTGTAACTTGCCACAACATAAAGTAATTAGTTATTCAAGACTTGCATGGTGAAAGACAAAACCAATCTAGTCAATTGTGACCTCAATAGACTCATGTGGGTTGTATTGAAAACCTCTCATGACTAGGGAAATTGCAAAATGGATTCATGTATTTCCAAATGGATGATCACCATCCACGTGCCAAATGTCATTTATGATGAAGTTCAAGTCACAAAATTCTTCATCTTTTGACCATGCTCTTGGTTTGGTGATTCCAAATTAGTGGCAAAGTTTTGCAAAAAGCTTGCACATGATTTTTCCTCAAAAATCCCTCAAGTATCAAAGGAATAGGCTTCCTTCCTATCAATTTGGTTAACTTGATGCTTTTGGAACAATTTGATCATGGTTTGGTTCATAATACTTGCATTGAACATGGTAAGAACCTCAACTCCAATGACAACATACTTCAAATAAACACAACTTGATTTTTGAAAGCGTTAGATAATGTTTTATGAAACAATATATCCATTTTTTTCATTAAAAATAGCCACATAAATGAGAGTTAGTTTCTTGTTCAAAAATACTAACTCTATGTATGAGGAAGATCAATTGTAAATCCTCAAAAGAAAAAAAAACCATTTTGATGCCCTCCCAATCCATATATTTTAGGAGACTTCTTATGATCTCCAAAGCTAAATGGATGTTTTTGGCTCAATGTAGTTATGTGCTTTGTTTGATTTTTTAATGTTTGTTTCATGTTATGGATTCTTAAACCTTGATATTGCATTCATCAACTTGCTATTCATACCAATATTTTGAACACAATCATATTTTCATTTAAAAATTCACTTGAACATCAATATCAAGAATCATGAATGTGGATGATATGCAAAGCATCGGTGTTTTTTTTGGAATTTGTTATTTGACAACCATTGCCAAACATAATGTTATGAAGGTTGTTTTCCAAGTTGGAAAATCTCTTCTACTATTTGTAGACCATCTTCAAGACCTTTTTCTTTTCCACGTTTCTTTACATTTCAAAGATTTCTTTATCATTTAACAATATCATCAATAAAATGTAGTGCAACCTATTGGAAAAAAGAGTATAACTTTTTTAACTACAATATAAAAAGATTGACAACTTGGTAAGGAAAGGTACATAGATAGACTAAAAATAAATTTAAAAAATATGTTTCACATAAGAAAAGGATAGCCTTCTTAACCTTTCAATACATCTTTGATACCTCCTACCCATCCATGGTGGTTCACAAAAACATCAACCATTTCTATGGTTTATGTAAGTTCTTCATGAAAGAATGTGAAAGATAACATGCAACCATAACCTGCATACACATTACCAAAACTTTAAAACTCAATAAAATAAATATCTTAACAACATGTAACCATAACCCACATTAGAAGATACCAAAATTGAAAAAAATAAAATTTTAAAATAAAATCTTTGAAACATGTGACCAAAATTCATAATAAATGTGATTCAAATTGAAAAACCTACCAAAAAAAAAACCCTAACCCCATGTACATGCATCAAAACTAAAACATCCAAAAAAATCCTTTCACACATATGGTCAACAATACCAACACTCATGACACATGTGACTAAAATTGAAAAACCTTAAAACAAAAAAAACCACACATACACACACACACACACACACACACAAATTATTTCCATTTTTTTCCAAATAGAATGCAAAAATTTATAGAGTGCAACTAATTATTCAAAAAAAGTTAAATCTATAATTCACTTAAATATAAATAGGGTGTTTAAAATTGATCAAGTGCCAATGACAAAGATGTGGAATGAAGATTCATTGAACAAGCCCATTGCTCCAAGGCCAAAAGCATAAGTATGGAATGACTTGCAAATTGAGGACATTATAACAATAGATGGATTTTTGTTATCACAAAAATCTTTCAAAATCTCACTTTGTAGGATGTTGCCAATGGAGGTTATTAGGCTTACAGTTCAAGAAAATATCAACGTTTTACGTGGGGTCAATGGCAAGAAATAAAGAATGCAAAGAATTTCTATTGAAGGGACCAAATGAAGTCAAGGAGCATCTTTCCAACAAAATGTACTACATTTGGGATGCTAACCATTGTCTTAAAACATGGATGGAATACATAAAAGACAACCACCCCAACAATCTTGAATGGCACTTTGTAGTGAGAACCATGGTTTTGGATGCAAGGAAACAACTATTGGCTTATTGTCGGACTTTTTTACTAAGGTAACTATTCTTACAATTAATTTTTTTCCTATTTATGGTTTTTGTTTGATGGTCCTTTGTTCTCAATTTTTTTTTCATTTTCTGGTATTTTATGTGTTTTAATGAAGAAGTGTTAATTTTTCTTTACTTTTTTATTTGTGAAAATGGAGATTTCTTGAATCTTATGAATGATATCTTGTAGCTCTACAAAAAACAATATTGTTGAAACAAAATTCATACATTTGTTGTGGAGAGGAAGCTATATTTATAGTAATATATATTTTAATGAAATATATTTTATTATTATATTATTTCATAACATACCAAAAAGACCCCTTTATTTCATGTGTTTCATGAATATACAAAAAGTAGTTTCCTTGGGCACAAATAAGTGACCATAACTAAAATACATGTGACCAAAAAAATTTACATGCTATCTTAAATAAAGTGAATTAATAAATTTATTCTTTATATGAGATTATAACATTTTTATATGCAACCTTAAGATTAAATCAATATTTTCTACATTTCATTATAAAAATATCACTTAATAAATTAAATTTTTACTTGTGACCATTGCATTTTTACATTTGATAGTAAAAAATGATCTTTTAAATTGTTACATGTGAACATAAATAATACACTGAATTAAATTTTTTTAACATGCGATTATAAATGTTTTACATATGACTATAGAGGAAAATAAATAAATATATAAATATATAATGTGATTGTAACATTTTTACATGAAACCATAAATTAAATAAATACTGATTATTATTTTTTCTATTGTGGTCGAAATTAATCACACGTATACTTTGACCAAAAGTTTGACATGTTTGATATGTAAAATTTTCAACCCAAAATCCAAAATTTTAGCTTTTCAAGTTACAATACATATATAAGGTAAAACATGAACATGATGCATCAAACTTCTTGTGTCCAATCTTCTTGTTTTCTCTAGTCTTTTTGTAAAAACACATTATAGGTTTAAGAATAATCCTAACAACGAAGAATAAGAGAAGGAAAAAGAAGACACTGATGATGACAATGACAATTCTCCTGTCTAAAGATATTGTATAAGTTCAATAAAAGGCGTTCGCCGTCCAAGGCTAGTTAACTTTAGTGATGCATGATCACTGAGCTCACAATAGTTAATTAACTATAGTGGTGATCAGAGGTTGGACCTTATAGGCATAGTTAACTTAGTGGTTGTCACAACTCGAGGATGAAAAAAATAGTTAAAATAGTTAACTACCGTAGTGGTAGAAGGTCTGCAATGTTTCACATCACCACCCACTATCAATTGTAATATTCAAAGAGGACGAGATAAAAGCTAAAAGTTATTTTTTACTTGGTCTTCTTTTTGTAGGATGACTGGATAAAATGCAATTGACAATGATGGAGATGATAAAAAATTCATAGGAAACAAGTAATATTTCTAATATATGATGAGAACATGTGGCAAAATTTGAAATGATTACCATAGTACCTTTACCATTTTGGCAAAAAATAAATTATTTTTTGTTTTGCTGAAATTCTGAAAAACTATTTATTATTTGTGTTGAAACTTATAGAAAATCAAAAAGTTCAACTATCAAGTTTTGAATCACAAACCTCGGGTTTTGAACTGCAAACCTCCCATGATAGTGACTTAAAACTAAAACAATTTAAACACATTAGACAGTTCCATAATAGTGACAAAATCTGGTATATTATTTTTTATAACCATTACCTACCAAAATTTTCAAAATTCAAAACCAAGTGCTGAAGCTAAAATTTCAAATTTAATTAAATATTTAGTAGTTTGTTGTCGAAATGGTAAAGGTACTACGATATGGAACACCCAAAGATGCTTTAAAAATAAGGTGACTTTTTTTTGTTACTTAAAGGATTTTAAAAAATAATTTAAATTATTTGAAAATGACATTTTCATGATTTTTTATTTATTGTGCACCTTTATATTATATAAAATACTTTTGGGTCATAAGAATTTTTAAAATAAAAATTGATTTGTAAATCATGATTGTAAGCATATTCTACTTTTAAGGACTTAATCATGTACTTGGGTGACTTTTAATACTATGTTTGGACTAACAATCATGTTGAAAAATTTACAAATGAAGATGGCATGGTCTAATCATTGACAAGACAACCTTCCCTAAAAGCTATGAAATATTTGTAAATTTTGTAGCATTAAATTATTCTCCATTGCATGTGCCAATAAAAAAACAACACAAATCCACCACTATCTATGATAAGGGTGCAATGTTTGGCTCTCAATATCATTGGTCCAATTATTCAAACGTCTTGTTAAGTCACCCATCTTAATATTATTAAATTGAAGCGAGCTTAACTTCAAAGTTCTAATGAAACGCAATTGAGAAATATCATTTTAATTAATTTTCAAGGACAAAAATCATAATAATTTCAATAACTTTTGTTCTATTGGTCCTAAAATTGCAAACCAACAAACATACACACCACCTCATTTAGAGCTTTTCAATAGTACCAAAAGTATAATATGAGGCCCATGGTTTGGGAGGATAATGATTTGATCACATCCAAACAAACACTTATCTTGATATATTTAGACTTTTCCCCAAGTTTAATTTTGAACTAATTGTGTTTTAAATTTCATTTTGAGATATACAAATTTCTATTTAGGAAATCATGAGGTTGTTTGAAGTGCAAATTATGTGTAAAATTATTGTAAATATCATAGCATGGAACTCATTTATTACATCGTAAACTAATGCCAATAAGTTTATGTAAAATACAATCTTGTTACCCAATTGTATAAGAAATTGTTGATCTTGTGCATAATTACCAAGTTCTTATTGTTGCATAGTTGATCGCTTTTATTAGTGATTATTTGGACAAAAATGACACAAACTCCCAAATTGGAGGCATAAGCATGAAATATAGTAAGCTTATTGGATTCATTTAACAAACATCATTTGGCAAAATGATGATCATTATTATAATGGACAAAATCGTGTGCATTATGATTAGTTTATTAGTCATATAAGGTCAAAATTATTTTCAAAGTCCAATGTTGGTGGTATTGTTTATAACTATGTTAACATCCATAATCTTTTATTTTCTAGTAATGGTTTTGATATGTCTACTTGCAAGTGTTGGTATTGTTGGTTGTTAGTCATTACCCATGTTTCAATTTGTGTTATTCCATAATATGTCTATTAGGTGTGTGAACAAGACATGTATGCTTAATGTAATAATTCAAAATATTGAATCTAGATGGTAATATACTTTTGAATTTGAAATGTGTTTTGTCATGTCCATATGCATGGCCTCATACATGACCGCGGGTTACGGGCATGCCAATCATGCCTTTAGGTTTAATGTACGTTCTTAGGTTATTATAAATGATTAGGTGTTTTAGGGTTATGGCTTGTTTAGGGTTTTAGCTTTGTTGATAGTTGTATAAATGGTCAAGCTCTTCCCTTCTCTTGTTAGTTTTTTTAGAATTCCTTTATTAAGAACAATTTCCTCCACAATCAAATTGGATTTCTAGATGTTCACAGCAACTATTACACAGCCACCATTTACATACATTACGTTTTCTTTCCTTCTTTTTGATTCAATTTAATACATGAGAATTTCATTTCACCCTCCTCTTGTGCATTGTACATATATGTGCGTGCATCTTTTTTTGGTTGATTAGTTTCTATCTTTGACTAGTTTTAGTTTTTTTGTTTAGTAGAGTTTACTATGGATTTACACCTTTATGACATCGAACGTCACAACACTACACGTCATGACAATTTACAAGTAATGATATACACTAATGTAATACATATTTATATGTGTTTCCCCTTTTTTGTTTGTGCTTTGGTTATTGATGTTGGTGATCCCATGGAAAAAATGTTATTTTGCATTTTTTTTATTCATGTTTTTTTATTAGAGTTTAATCTACTTGAATGATAAATTATACCACATAATGATGTTAAAATAAAATTTTTAAATAAAACTTGTGCATTTGGAATGGTGATATGTCTCTTGCCACCTTGCTTCAACATTTGTTTTGCCTTCCAATTAATAACATTATTTCCAATCTCTTGTTATTTCTACTTTAATTTGTGTTCATCCATGATTATGATCAACTTTTCCGACAAATTACGAATGTCACATTAGTTGTTTTAACAAGACATATATGTTTAACACAATAATTTAGAATGCTAAATCAAAATGGTAATATCTTTTTGAATTTGAAACTTGCTTGCAAGTCATTGTGTATGTTAATGTAATCAATGTTTTTTTTGTGGCAAATTTTCATATTGTGGTGACAAAAAAAATCCATTGTGAGCTTTGTAAAGGGATTTGTTGGAAAAATACACAAAAGTTGCCATATTTTGAGGAAATAAGTTAGAAATCACCTTTTTAAAACAATGAGTTCCTATAGGTTGCCAAAACTAAGCATGCTTCCAATAGGTTTCAATTGTGCTATTGAACCTCTAGCCAAATTGGGTTGATTCTTCTTGTGGATGATCACCAATCTACCTAATTGACAAAGTTGAAAAATAAAACACGTAAATGTAATGTGTGCTTATATATGTTTCTCCCTTTTGGTTTGTAGCATTGTTTGAATTGCAACTATTGGAGTTGGTGATCCCATGGAAGAAGAAGTAATCCCATTGTCATTTTTTCTTTTTTTGCATTTTTCTTATTCATGTTCTCTATTAGAATGGCAATTTGCTCAAACAATAAATTATATCACATAGTGACATAAAAAATTCCAAAACCTAAATAAAACTTGTGCATTTGGAAGAGTGACATGTCTTTTGTCCCCATCTCCTTCAACATCTATTTTGCTTTCCAATCAGTGACGTTATCTTCAATCTCTCTAGACTCCAATCCAAAAACATCCATCAATAGACTTATATCTTGTAATATTGAAAACAAATTAATAGAATTCAAAACAAATTGCTTCTTGAAAGATAGAACTTCAAAGCCCAAGAGATACACGAGAGAAGGGAGATTAATAAGTCACAATTAGTTGGTCTAGTAGGAGCTAAATCCAATATCTTTTTCCCTTGACAATTGTTCATAAAATCTTGTCCTGATCCATTTAATGCTAAGTTGAGCACTAGAGTAGAGAGATTGTCATTACAAGTTGCATAGAATGTGATTGTAATAGGACAATTGTGTAGTCCATGAAAACCTCACTACTCAAACCTACTATCCTTTGTGCAATTACAATCAACTACTTGTTTCATTCCAAGTTATTTCTACCCATAGCTTGCCCCTTGCATATTTGAGCACAACCTAGACAACCTTCATTATGATTCTCATCATCATAAGCAAAACTCATTCAACTAAATGTCACATGCAAGCCATTGTGATCACAATTGCATGTGAGTGTAATTGCGAACCATTCCAAAGTAAAAGTTCATACATTTAAATTTCAATTAAAATGCTAAAAGTTTGATATCGTTCGTATCCCATCACTCTTTACATGGATTTAGTGTCTAAATTTACATACAAACATAGAATGACATCACAATACAAAGTTATTAACGGGAAATATTAGAGACAAATACTTTATGTTGACAAGGACTATGCACAACCAAACCTGTAGAAGAATCGAACATTGTTGTCTTCTAGGACATGTGGACTTGGTTGCTTGGAGTTGCTTTGAGATGAACCTTTCTTAATACTTCTACACGTGTCCAAGTATCATGTCTTGTGCCCTCCATTTGAATTTTATTGCTCCTCTCTTCTACACACGCAAGTAGACTCTTGATTAAAGCTTGAAAGTGGTGATAATATCTTAAAAATTGATGTTGCAATACCCTGTAGCATGATAGTTCCCAAGACTATCTCAATAGCTGCAATTTACTCTCACCACAAAATTTTGTCTTCTATAAGCTTCAAGCAATTGTCAAACAAGCAAGTCACTTTCCACCAATGATCCCTATGCTGTGTAGGATAAAAAACCTCACTTCAGAACTACGCTTCACTCAATCATCTTGAATTCCAATCAAACCTTACTGAAACTAAATTCTAACAACCCAAGCACAAGATCTCACAGACACACTTGTGAGCAAGAGCTTGTAATTCACCCTCGGGCATTACCATCATGGGGTTCCATTGCACCATTATCCCATGCATTGATGTGTTCTGTGTTACCCACTGTTAGCACCAACGTTTCCAAATAATGGTCCTCATTCTCCTATGTCTTCACAACTCAGAATTGATCTCTCATTACTAACAAAGCTTCAAAAAACCAATCTATCACATGCTCCTTTGGTTGGTTGAAAGATCTCACTTCAGTTCTATCACCTACAATAAGAGGAGCTCTATCATGAACGTGTTTTGTGATTTTCAATAGCAACATGTATGGTAGTAAAAGCTACTGTAACATCCCCATTGACATAATCAACTCCAAGTAGTGTGTGGACATCAATGTTAACCAACATATTGAGCTTCTATTTAAAGACTTGCAGCAACAGAAGACTTCACTATGATGTCAGTTAGCTGAACAAAACCCAAAAGAGAGGACTGAAAGTAAAGAAAAAAGGGGAAAGCTAAAAAGAGCTAGTTGGGAGCTTGCATTTTATCATCATAGGCAACTAGACACCATTGCACATTCCACAAAATTGGAGAAAGGACAATTTCATAGAAACACCTTGTCCAAAACATTGACGGGGTTGATGCATACACTGTCATCCCTCAGGCAAGTTCAAGATACATTAAATCAATGACAACACCTTCCAGCCTTCTTTCTGGATAGTTATAGATCAGATGGACTAGAAAGAGAGCGATTGCCAAATTTGCACCTAGTTTCAGATGGTTGAAAGGACATGCTCAGGCAGAAGGAGGTGCCTGCCACCCCAACAAGATGCCTCCCAATCTCCTCCCAATCTCAATCCTGTGATCATTAGTGTTCAATGTCTGGTTGCATTCAGGTGTTTGAAAAAATCATGCCCTTCCACACAGTACCTCATCCCTGCTCCTCACACAAGGGGAGTCTCTCTCTCTAAATTCCTCACCAAAACCCTAGAAACACATTTGAGCTTACTAGGGTTCCACAACTACCATGACATTTCTTCAAGCAAATACAACAACAATAAGCAACTGACCTCCCCTTTCATAATTGACATACAGCTCCTGCTCATTGTTTCTCACTCCTAGCTCCAAGCTCCTCACTATTACTATTTCAAGACATTTGTCCAACAAGAATGAAGCAACCATAGGCATATAGAGAATAACCAATCCTCAAAAGTAAAACCCAAAAAAAAAGACTTTGAAAGGCCTCAGTTGTTACCTCATATTCCATAATGCCTTTTGCCCATTTCCAGACTTCTTAAATTGTAGAATTTGGCTGCTTTGAGGTAAGTGCCAATCCTGCCTGATGCATAACAGAAAAAGCCCTCTAGATCTTTTACGCCATGCAAGGCACCCCTAGGGTACATTCTAAAACCCAGTAAGCCCTTATTGCAAAATAGACCCTCTAAATCTTGTATGCCAAGTAAAGCACACTAAGCCACATTCTGCACACCAATAAGCCCTTATAGCAGCTTGCCACCCTAAGCCACATTCTGCACCTTAACAAGCCCTTCTAGCAGAATAGGATCTCTAAATCTACTATGCAAGGGAACACACCATTGTGGCACATTCTGCACCCTAGTAAGGCTTAATAGGGTGCAGAACACAGCCTTGCCTGGGCACCTGCTCTAGTACTTAGGACATCCCTTGGTAAGAGATTCAGGATCTTGACTGATAGTTGGCACCAAATGGATGTGGCTCAAGTTCAGATTTGCAAATCTCCAAACAATTTTCAGAGTGTTACAAGTCCAAACAATTGTTGAAAAATCCAAGTTACAGAAACTGCATAGTAAGCCTAAAAATCAAAACAACCAACAGAATTGTTTCATTCAATCAACAAAAGCTGTAAATTGGTCCAATATAATAAGACCCATTGTGCCAATGACAGCTTGAAAAAACACTACTACTACTTCAGGAATCATAGCTTAATGGTTGATTTCTATGTACTAACAATTAACTTCTGATCAATTCCAAAAACTGCAGCAAACACTCTGATAAACCTGCTGAAAACACAGATGAATAAGGAGCCGGATGTGTTAACAAATTCAGAAGCTCTGCCCATTTCCTCTCTTTTGTTCCATCATGAAAACTCCTAAAAAAGACCCAAGTTACCACTGAGCAGAGTTTAGTCTTCTCCTAAATAACAAAATTGCAGTCAACTGATTGGATGGTAGGAACCACCATTGTCATTGTCTTCATCCACCAGCTTCATTGCCTTCCTGTAGAAGTAAATAAACTGGCATAGAATCTGGCTTTTTGTTAAGGAGAACAAAGCATGTGGATCATTTCATTTCTTGTAATCCTTTGGAAAAAACATATGTTCTGTGGAGTGGAAAAGAACATGAAGCAGGAAAACAAGAATGATGGATTTCAGAGGATTTGAGACTAAAATCTCAATGAGAGGATACAAAGGTGTCAAGCACCACACACACGCCTGCATCCACCAGCCAAGGTAGATTTGGTTTTAGCTGTGACCACTCTGTACTGTGTACCAGAATGCTGCACAAACCACCCCCACCATGTATTTCTTTATTCTCTCATGTCCTTCTCATGAGCTTTGGATGCAAAGTTGATTTATTGAAAGCCAAACCAAAGAAAGAAAGAGGTTCTGAATCAGGATTTCATACCTTCCCACATATGTTATGTTACCAACAAGAGCAAACATGAACATCAACGGATTAAGACCCTGCAAAAAATAATCCCAATGTGAGCAAACAAGAGTGTGAGTTTTGCACGACTTTACTCTAGAACAAATGCTTTTGAAAAATAAAATAAAACAGATGGACAAAAAACATGCCAGATGCTCCTCCACTCCGTAACAACTCACATGGCCTGAAACTCTCGTAAACTACATGAGATTCCCAGAGTCCTGAGAAACCTACCTCAGCTGTCCCTCTTTTGATCTGAAAAGCATCATTGTTGAAAGCATTCCATGGAGTCATCATGGCACCATGAGAAAACATCCATCCCATATAAAGGACCATGGGAAAACAGACAAAGCAAGTATGTTAGGTGTCTATAGAATAACAAGACTTGCTGGTCAACTACTACTCTCTGTACAGATAGATGTTCTATACAAATGGAACAACAAAGAGCAAGAATGCTGGAAGGTCATACATTGAGCAAGATTTGTGGGAGGCGACCACCCATATATATAACTGCCATAATCCACCCAAACACTTCACCCAATGGAGATATTTCCTCCCCCAACAAACCAAAAGGGACACTGTGTTGATGACTCCTATCCAATACAGAACTTATCTGCATACACAAACCAAACCAGCCATGAAATGAGATTGTGATCAATTTGATGGCATGGGCCTTGGGAAGCTACACTTGTTTGTAGCTGACTGCCATGTTACACAATGCACCTGCACATCAAGGTCTTAAAAACATGTTGACAAACTCTTGTGAAAGATCCCTTTGACCCAAAATGCAACCAAAACCCAGGTCATGCTGTGAGTGACTTAACTCTCTTCCTCAGAAGTGTAATGCCAAACACTACTAATTCCCAGCTGTTGATGACAAACCTTTTCAAAGCATCCAACCACATGCACCAGAGAACTGTTGGTAACAAAGTTGCAGTGAACTACACAACAAAAAGCAAAGAATAGAAAGAAAAATACATGTAGGAGACTTTGAACAGACTGCCTTGCAGATGTGGCACCCATAAGTCCTCCAAATGTATGTCTGTTGAAAGCAGCGCTTATGCCCAGAGATCCAACCAGAAGTCCTCCTGTTGATGCCACCTGCTCCCTCTCATTTATAGCACCAAGAATAGTGAATGTGCCATAGCAAATCACCTCAGAAGCAAACAAGGCCAAATGCAGCAAACTTGCAAGATCTTCATCATAAAACCCACAGGATTACAAACACCACACTCAGAGAAAACTACCAGATATCATCAGCTCATCTATTGCACCATTTTGCAGACTTCTCATAACATTTGAAACTGTAGGCAGATGATAAGTTCCTAACTGAGATCCTGAACTTGCAAAAAGGAGAGGAAACTCAACTGTGCGAGTCAGGTTGGAGACAGAAGTGCCTACAGGACCTGAGTGTGCTCGGACAGGATGAGATCCTACTACAAGTGGGTCTGATGTGACAGAGCCCACATGCGGCAGCAAATAGCTTGATGACATATGGCCACCAGCAGATCCCCCTCTTGATCCCAGGCCATAAGAGCCAACTGTTGGTACATAGCTACTTGCCAGTGATCTTGCAGACCTGAATAACCAGTGCAACAACCATGTACAGACCATCAACTGGCATCAGTCAAGAAATCTTCCACTGGTGCACACACACACGCACTGACAAATTATGGGGAAAGTCTAAAACACTTCTGCATGAACACACACAATATGTTTTTGACATCTGTGGATAATGCAGAACAAGTCTAGGGTGTTGAGAGGTACGTGTAATAGAGGTCTCTGCCTGGTGAAGGGTGAGCTTGGGGAACAGTGATTGATGTGGTCTGGCGGCTTGGAATTTTACTTGTCTCAATAGTTTCATCAGCAGCCTCATGTATGGTGCCTGGCTTCTGGGCTTCTTCTACATCTGCTTTCACAGCCTTCACCACCACCAATTCAGTTCTGACTGTCAAGTGATGCTAAAAAGACACACAAAAGATGCTGCTGGCTGGAAATTCTCAGGGTCAACCTCCTAACCCTAAAAATCTTGAAACTCTCAAACTCACAAGCCATCCTGTGCTACAACCACCACCTTCACAGAGTTTCAGAGATAGAGATTTGTTCCCATGTTTCTCACTGGACACTGCTGAAGTGAGACAAATTTCTGTCAACATCTAATCTTTGCTAAAAACATTGCAACTGACCTCAGGAAATACATCCCCTTGTCGTCTGAATGGAGCACCTTGGATTCGCCACATGACATGATCATAGTATATAGTTTGACTGACCAGCACAAGTGTTGTGATTGTGTACAACTGCAAACGAAAATCTCAAAAATAAAGGAGGAGTAAACAAAATCATTATACCTAATAATCTTACAACAACAGAAACACCAATCCAATTTGTTAAGGCAAGAAACAGAGTGCAAAGGGATGTTGTACAAAAGAGAAAAAAATGCATCTGTGGGTACCCACCATTGCCATGTAGAATTGGGTTGGTAGCTGATGGCACATGCATGTGTGCACATCCACCAGAAGAGCTTGTGTTAGTGACGAGCTCACAAAAAAACAGATGTGAGAGGAGAAACAGCAAGCTTCTGTGTTCCAAAAAAATTTGCTCAAAAACATCAATAAAAACATGTGACCACCAACCTTCACCATCTAATTTAACAGACGCAGAAAACTGTAGTCTACTCCAGGACCAGTGCATGCAGGAAGTGAGGAAGAAGAAGAAGAAGAAGAAAATGAAGGTCCATGCATATACCGTTGCTGGTTCCAAATAGCATCCTGCCAGGTTGAACAAATCCCTGCTCATAACAAAAACCATCAAGCAACAACAAATTCCCATAACCCTTCAGACTCAGCTGATGATACTCTATCATGGGTACTGAGATCTTTAGGTGCTGGAGCTTCTTCCCCATGCCCAACATCATGGGTTTTCTTCTTCTTCTTCCTTAGATGAAAATTCTATGCAGAGTACATGTACCCAACAAAAGGTGCAAAAGAAGAAGAAGCAACAGCAGCAGCAGTGTCCAGGAGCCAGCAGAAAGTCCTTGTGAAGAATGAATGGGTGGTGCAATTCTGAGGCTTACCCAACAACCCAAGTCGTGAGAAAGAGGAGGGAGATGCCCTCAGTGGATTTCTCCCGGAAGTTGGTGATGATCTGCGGTACTTCCGCCACTCCCCAGCTCACCACGCTCAACAATCCCATCACCAACGAGACTGTATCCCGCCGGTTGCAAACACAGTCCTTCAGATACCGCTCCACCCACACCATACATCCCTTGTCAGCCGGACATTCCGGCATCGGCCCAGTCACCCACAATTCTCCCATCTTCAGCGCCCACAGGTCCCCAACCACCCCACCTCTCGTCTAGTCTGGTCTTGTCTTGTCGCTTCTCTTCTCTTTTCTCTCTCTCTCTCTCTCTCTCTCTCTCTCTCTCTCTCTCTCTCCACACGAGACTTCTCCACTCCGACGACACATGCAATTGATTTGAAAAACAAACAACCGACGCAGAATGGGTTTGTTGTTGGGATGTCGTCTCATGCATCAGCCATACTGCTGGGGTGCTGTTACAGTAACAACAAGCTGAAGAAGGTGGTGAAGGGAAGATGTGGTACTATTGCAGTAACAAACAAGTTGAACAAAGTGGTGAAGGAAGATGGCACGATTGCAGCAACAAACAAGTTGAAGAAGGTGACGAAAGAAGATGTTGCAATAAATTGTTTTGATGGGGATTTTGGAACACAATTACAAGCTCTACCCAAAGAGAGAGGATGATGAACAAGCGGCGCGGGGTGGGGGGGGGACTATGTGAGAGAGCTGGCTGGCGCTGCGCCGCACTGCCACCAGCCTGAAGCCCCCAGTAAATATATGGCCATGGCATTTTGATGTTTTTCTCATATTCTCATGTAAAACTTCTCTCTACTACGTTCACTTCTTTTTTGATTGGGCCCTGCATTGGATCCAACTTTTGGAAGTTTTACCTTATTAGAACCGATTTCTTCTTCTTGGGTGAAAGTGTTTAGATTGGAATGGATTGTTTTGGTCTTCAGAGTGTGGACACAGTACGTAGTAGATGTACAACATCTTTATCTATTGGCAGGGCCAGCGTGTTTGTGATGCCTCCTTGTTATGAAGTCCTACAGAATTCTCTGCTTCATAATCCCCTCTCTCTCTCTCTGGGGTTCTCTCATATATTACCAGAAATACTAAGAAGAGCATGCAGGTATGCCCCTTGTCAAGTGCTTTTTGGATGGAGATCTGCAGAAAAAACACTATGGAAGAACTACCTGGTTGTGGCCTGGAAAAGTCCGCACCGCACCTTACTAAGTCCCCAGGAAATGATTATTTCTCATTGGCCAATTACAATTATTGGCCCAGGTGGTGTGGTGAGAGTTAAATAGTCTCTCTCTCTTTTGTACAGTCCATCTTTTCATGTTCATGGGTGGGGGAACTGGAGGAGAACCTAAACAGTGCACACTCTTCTGTGTTAAAATACTGATAGAGGGCCAGCTCCACCGGTGCTCAGTATGTGCCCGGCTTGCGAGAAAAGATGGATGACAAAAAGTCAAAACATGCAAAATGGTTTGGCTCAACAAAATGGTTTTGGCCCAGCATTTTTGCAGAGAGGCAGCCAACAGGCACAGCACAGCACAACCTAATAATATCTGCTGTTGATTGGTCCAGGTGGGTTGCAATTAGTAGTCTCTCCTACCTGTTTGCAGTTGTACAATTTAGTTTTAAGGGTGGGGTTGGGCAACAGTAACTAACTTAACTTGGATGTGAGAAATAATACTTTTGCAAGGTTAAATACTGAGGGTTGTTGGATATGTTTTAAATAGCTTATCTCATTTGACTTGTCAGCACCCCCTAGTGGTGAATAATTATTTTATTTTTGAAAATCAAATTTGGCAATAAAAATTGTTAATTTATGAAAATTTTGATCTGATATTATGTTGAAATAAAAATATTTAAGAATAATCATCAATGATTGCATTTCATGTCCTTGAAGGATCTTGTTAAAAAGAGATGTATTGCATGACTTTCTCTCATCGTATTCTTTGATTGCAAGTTGCAAGGATTGCATTTTATCCAACAACTTAATTGAGTTGTAATCACATTCGAGTTGCTTAGCATAATAGATTGGTAAGTGATTGTTGGTAAATTGTCGGCATACAAGATTTTGAGATACACCTTACATACAACCTACACAAATGTCTAAAAGTCCTAAAGGTTTTGGCATTGATGGGCCAAGTAATTTCTTTCCCTTTCAAAAATGTCAAGCAGATAATTCTTTAAAAAAATCAACATTTCAAAATAATATAATTATCATTGAACCTGAAAAAGAGGTTCACACATGGTATGTGAGCCTCTCTACCACAATGTCCATAATAGCATCTAAAATACTCCGAAAGTTATTCATTATTTAACCTACTTCTTTTGGTTGTGTTTTCTAAACATCTTAGCGACTTGGCCCTCATGTTGGGGTTTGGGACTATGTGTGGTCCAATGGGAGCCCCCTTATATGACAATCAACCTTTGTTAAACTATTCTATTAACTCTCCCATTATCCTATTAACTCTCCTACCCCGTATGCAAATTACCTATATATTTAAAGAGAACTACCATAGGCAAGTAGGTGGGAATTGTAAGTGGTTATTATGTAAGTACATAACTAGGCCATTCCATTGTGGTTAGTTATGGGACGGGGATATAATGAAAAAGTGTTTCTTGTTCACACACCATCCATCCATCCATCCATCCATCCATCATACAATAGATGACCCACTTGCTAGAACGAGTTTCAAAAGTCCTAGTGGAGCCATTGCCTTTAGAATCTTGTAAAGTTGTTTCTAAGTATCCTCTTCTTTTAAGCAAACCATGCTCTTCAATATTAAGAGACTTGAGAGTACGTCAAAATAGAAGATCTGAATAGGATATCTTGTTTTCAAAAAGCCCTAAGACATAAAAAGCATTCTAATCTTTGGAAAGATTTTAAAATTATACACTCGAGACTAGTAGTACCTATAGGGCTTGGATTGAAATTTTTGCTAAAAAAACAGACAAAAGAGAGCCGCCATCACCCATCCACCCATTTTGTTCTTCCATTGGCTTTATGACTAGATTGCTACCTATTTAATTGCATGGCTTTTCTATGGCTCTCCTACATTTGCTCATATGCCACCACCACTTTGTACAACTACTTTGTTTTATGCCATTTTTTGTCTCTTTCCCTTTTAACACTTTCCATCTCCTCAAATTAGACATGGGGGTTTTGTCCTTGCAAATGTAAACAAGTTCTCATAGTATTGTGTGTGTATAATATAATGTAGGACTTACACTTAAGTGTAAATGCCATAATGAAATTTATTTACACTCCATGGAAGTGTATAAGGTTCATTTTATGTCACATAAAATCATTTTTTAAAAGTGTAAAACAAATGCATTTCTACAATTTTACATGATCATGTCAAAAAAATGCAAAAGTGTATCACTTCTATTTGGGGAAGGATCAAATTGCACCCATTTCAAATAATTGAAAAAATAAATGAAGTTTTGTACCCACATTGGGATGCACTCACAACTAATAAATAGGGATTCACAAGTATATATAATGATTAAGTGTATATAATATATAAATTTACATGTCCCAAAATATTCACATGACACCATGTAAAATATATTTGACAAACCGTTTACACTTACACAATATTTACATGGTATATATATATATATATATATATGAGACTATTAACATTTACACACACAACATTCATTCTCATGTGTTTGAAGATTGAGAGAAAAAAAAGACCTACCTCTTCTTCAAATCTCATGGCCAATGTCACATTTGTGCTTGTTAGCTCGTTTGATAGAATTAGAATGACCAAGTCCTTGAAGGTGTTGTAACTTTGGTGCCTCTTTTTAGATGGGTTATTATCAACAAGGTTGTGAACCCTAAATTGTGAACCTTAAACCCTCCTCTACTTCAAATGCTAAGTAGTTTTAAGTCTTTGTGAAATTCCACAACAAAAGATGGCAAATAAAGTACTTGTGTTTTAGCCCTACTAACCCAATGCTCAAATCTATTAAAAGGCTTGTGAAGATTCTCATAGCTTGTGATGTCAGTGAGCAAAATTGGCTTTTTTTGGCCTTGAAGAATGTCAAAAGCTTGCAATCTGGAAAAGTTCCATTCCAAAGATGGATTTTTAAATTCAAACCTTTCACAAAAGTCACTATTATTATTGGTCCTTGAAGTACCCATTCAGCTTAAATTTAGCCACCATAACTAAAATATTGATTGGACACAAGAATAAGAAATAAATACACAAATAAAACAAAAATTAAAGCTGAAGACACACAACAAACAAGGAAAATATTATAAGAAAATCCAATATATATGTGTGTGTGTGTGTGTTTGGAACCTTCCCATTTGGACTTTATTCATTTATGGTTTTTTCTTTTTTGGATATGTTTGGAAGAACAACTTTATTTTAGAGGAAGCAAAGACCCAAAAAGCCCCTATTATTATTTACATATATATTTTTCAAGCACCCTACAAGCTATGATTGAGGTACCTCTTTTTCAACAACATATGTGCACAAGAGAGAATTTTGAAAGGTGAAAAATTATAAAATAAAATTATAAATTGGTGAAAAAGTTAAGGCCCATACATTTTAGGCTAGTACATACACCTTTTCCCATTCATTTTATTATTTTATTATAACCTTATATGTATGTTGATTTATGATAATGGTTTGTGGGAGCCCATCCTAAGGAGCCTTTTTTAAGTGCAAAAAGTTTGCACTCTTTTGAAATTTTAAACTTCTTTTTGTCATAAATTCAATGTTTTTTTGAAAAAGAATTGCCAAATTTTGGAAAAGAATTCTCAAAAAATCTAAAAAATTTGCCAAACTTTTATACATGGTTCAAGAAGGTATCCAAAAAACATAACCGGATTGTTTTAAATGATTTGCTTTCATGTTTTCTTAATAGCCAAATTTGGTTAAATTGGCTTATCGGTTATTGCCACCATGGATGGTTACATCACAAAATTGAAGAAATAACATTGGTTCCTAATATGATCTCAATGTTCCACTGATTTGTATTGTTATGTGGTTATGGATTAAACGTGAAGCGCATCCTTCAATATCTTAGAGCCACAAATCAAAATTTTAAGGTATCAATTGCCCCCAAATGGCTATAGACTGAAAAATAATCATAAATATTGTTAATGTTATCTCATATGCATAACAAAGTATGTTAATCATACTTTGTTATGCATATGAGATAACATTAAGGATGGGAACCATGGGAACAACATAAGGAACATTTGGCAAAGGATATGGGATAATAGTGTGGTGCTATTGGGAACATCTCAAGGAACACATTGGGAACAGAAGAAAAAGCCACAATATCCAACAACACCCCCAGTCCCCACCCTCCTCAAAAGTAAAAAAAACTTGGGGCTCCTAGGTGGATTATGAACCATCTCATTGGCTCAACACGATTTTTATTCCTAATTTTTTTTTGTCACCATTTTTTTTTAAAACGGAGAATGACAAGTATATACAATTGGAGGCCTATTGGGAACAACTTCAGGGAACATATTGGGAACTTGGAAGAACATTTTGAAACTTGATGGAACGCGTTTGGGACAATCAAAAAAATTCCTCCTCAATCCTTCAACCCAAAAGAAAAAAATTGGACCCTCCTAAGTGCATGTTGAGGCTTCTTGTTCCCAACATTAAAGGTTCTAAAATTATTTGTCACCATTTTCCGCTTGGGCTAATAACCTCTCTAACAAAGTGTGTGCTTATTACACATGCACCTTGAGTAAAATCTTGGAGTAAAATTAAAGAACAACATTATGTGTTAAAACTCCAAATTCTTGTTAAAGCTTCCAATTTCCGTGTCTTTTGCATGCAACATGCCCATATGACTTCACTAAGGCAACTCTTTAAAACAATTCAAGATACCAATTTGAACAATCTCATAATTCATTGGCCACAAATTCTTTCTTTGCACCTAGGCACAAGCCTATATAATAATACTATCATAACATTGAAGAGCTAATTCAACAAAGTTATTCCTTAAAATAAACCCTATAATGTTGCATTCACACTTGATATTAAATCAATGTTAAATGCAAATCTAGGTGGCACCCAATGTTAAATGGGTGATAGCTTAATGTTAAGTGAATGTAAGTTTAACATAAAATCTTCATGATAAGTAAGTTTAAGTCTTAAATGACTAGTATGGTGAGAAGGGATTCAAGACTAAAGTCCCTTAACACCAAGTATGAATGCATTTTTAAAAGGCTTCCTTTTGTATTGACCATATAGACATTTTTTCACCACTAACCCCAACCCTATTCCACAAACCCTATATATTTGTGTATATTTTTAAGATTAGTCTTGTAAACCTTGTCCAAATGCAGACGGAGTATTTTTCTTTTCGTTTTTAAATTTAATTTTTAAAAAATAATTCAGGTTTGGACTTTGTTCTATCCATTGCTAATACATATTGGATATGACACAATGGATAATTATGTCACACCTTTCTTAATAAATACCTTCATTTTATAATTATTTCACTTTTCTTCCTCATCCACCAACATGGATATGAAAAAACAAATTAACATGTGTCTTTCTGCCTCCACGAAATGTATATCAATTAAAATTAAATTTGACATTAACATAAATAACAATGAATTATTGAAATTGTTTGAAAACATTATATATATATGTGTATATATATATATATAGTTGATTGTCACTAGTACTGCGTAGCAATGCGAAGTTCAAATTTAAGATAGACTTTTTCCCACCTACCTACCCCCCACCCATTTATTTATCTACCTATTTAATCATATACCTACCTATTTGTGCTTTAGGTAGGTACCCACCAAACTTCACCTAATAGGTTACACCTACCTACATGGTTGCCACTCCAATAAACCTTGCAATTGCTGAAAACAATGATAAATAAATAAAACTGTGTAGAGCTTGGACTTGTTCACTCAAGAAATATTTAAAAGCATGATTAAAATATTTATCATCATTCATATAAGGGTATTGCATATATGCATTGGCTTGAAAAATTATGTTTAAAGTGTTTTGTCGTGGGTCTTGCACAAAGTTATGAAAATCAAAATATGTGAAATATCCCCATTAGGGTATTGCATTCTCAAAGGATTTTTTTCACTATGATGAAGATATTGCAAACCTAATGTAAATGCCCAAGGAATATGGAACTTCGCCTTAGTCTTGGTGCATTTAATACATATTGTACCCAATTTAAGTAAGCAATTAAGTCTAGATTTAACCATTTGATTTGTTTATTTTAATGGTGTATTTTAAACAATGTGGATTAGATTTATAACTATTATGTTCATATAGTTATTTTTGTTGTTTAACATTATGGTCAACATGATGATAATATTGCACACAATTATGAAGGTTGGGAAGATTAAAACTAAAATATTTCCTACACACCAGTGGTTAGAGACATGGGTGTATGAAGATACTATTAATTCAAAAATTAAAATCCCAAACAATTAGAGTATTACACCAAAAAAATGAAAAAAAAACCCTAACAACCTTTTTTGGTTGGAAAGTGAGGGAGGTCCAAAAAGGAAATAATTAAATTGATCACCTTGGGGAGGAACAAATAGTACAACTAATTGCTATTGTTTGTCTATATTAATGTTCAAATTGAAACAATTTTTTCCATGAACCAACATTTTATTCGATTTGATCTTTTAACATAAACACCATTTGTTTATTTGTTGCACCATGCATTAGTCCATCGATTGTCACCAAAACCATCCCATCCATGGTTGGTAAAGGTTGAGTTTTTTCCAACCTTGTGTAAGGTGCCATTTCAATCAATTTAACAATAACCAACAAATTCAACAACCATAACAAGAACAAAACCAAACAAAAAAAATACCCATAACAATCTTAAACATAATACATTACAAACAAAATGTAGAGTTTAACTGTCTAGTTTAGGCTTTATGGTTGAGGACGGCAATAGAAGTGAAAGAAAAGGTGGAGAAACAAAATAAACACAAAAAACTAATCAAATACAAGAAAATAAAACCAAAATAATAAAACCGCAAACAAACATTTAAAAAAATTAATTCAGAAATTTTTTTAAAAAAGATAAATTCAAAAACACACACAATAAAACACCAAAAATGGAAAAAATAGAAAAACAAAGTAAACAAAACAAATAAAATAACAATTATTTTTTAAAAGTAACAAACCCAAAAAAATAATAATGAAAAAAAAACCAAATACAAAAACAAAGCAAAAAAACAAAAGAAAAGAAGCAAAAACAAGGATTAAAAAAATGGAAAAAAAACTAAAGGTTTGCTGTGCATGTAGTACCTCATCATATTAACATTGATTTCCTTTCTACTACTTGTCAAGTCCACACACATTTGCTTGCTCCTCTCCACTATCCCCCCCACACACACAATTCACACTTCCATAAGTTGACAACTTTTATTGTTGTTGAGTTCTTCTTTTATGGTCTACTAGCACTAAAAACACTATGCAACTTAACAAGCTCGTGCTACTATAAAGCTCATCCTCCTTCACACACACACACACACACA
>Ga0116229_10002813_pt1 | contig 28417 bp, 21 predicted proteins | sample S1TSphgellanicum_3_FD_87313 | JGI IMG/M metagenome (GOLD analysis project Ga0116229, IMG submission 87313) | Host-associated microbial communities from peat moss isolated from Minnesota, USA - S1T2_Fc - Sphagnum magellanicum MG | ecosystem: Host-associated > Plants > Peat moss > Unclassified...
CAAGGCATACCTACATCCAAGCCTAGGAGACAATGTTCCAATTCTGAACCATCTAGCTCCCTGTGGACATCAAAAAGCTTCTCCACAGTGGGTTTGATGCCTACTGGCACAATCACTGTGGGGGGCTTCATTTTGAAGAGGCCTCGTGTAGCCACATACATACAAACTCCTCCCTGAAACCACCAAAATTCAATAAAATCATAAGTTACAGGTACAAATCTTAACCACTGAACAAAAGCCAGAATGACATGACGCACATTGGAGTGAAATGTATAGCCCTATTTAAATAAGTTCAATTTTGCTGTTGGACCTTAGCATTAGGCTTGTAGAAATACAGAAAGGATGCCCAAGGAATTACAGACAATGTGATCCATGTGCGCGTGTGTTATGAAGAGAAAGTCTTGTGAGACAGCCCGCTCTGGACAACGGCCAATATCAAAGGCAACCTTCATGGCTGGGACCATCACACATGTCTCCTGACCTCCCACAGATACTCCCTCAATTGAGAATCCATCAATCTCCAATGCACCTGTCTTGGACCTTCCAAGCTTTGTTTGGCCCAGTTCCTGATTTGCTTCTTCTTTTGATGCAGATGCCAAAACATGACTCTCTTGTTCTACTTGGTGCAATTGATCTGTCTTGCACTTTGTATCATGTGTTTCCTTGCCATCCTCTGGAACACAGTTTTAAGTATCAGAAAACCCCAAAACCTAGACAACTAAAAACCCTACCCTGGAGAGCCCAAAACCCTAGAGGACAATGCAACAGATCACAATATTGCAAAGAGTTTGAGCAGAAGTGCATCATGCTCTAGATGCATAATTTCCAACCTTGCTTGCGATCGGTCTCCTTTTGCTCCTCCATCACCACAGCCGATTTGGAGATCTCCGCAACCGGCACATAAAGCCTCCTCTTCACACGCTTGTCCTCGCCGCCACAGCCAACGAAAGCTCTTCCCGGTGGACGTAAACGATGAGAAGCGAGAGGCGTGGAGATGAACAACAAGGGGAGACGACGATGGTGTGAAAACAATAGAGAAATCCCATGCAATGGCATGATAAACATAATAGGGTTGAATTCCGCTTTTAAACCTAACCAGGACTTCTCAACTTTGAGAAGAACCACCCTGAAACCGCTCTGAATGTTTCTGTGCAAAATCTGAAGGATGGGGTTCTTGAACATAATGAAGAAATATAGAGCTTTTTGTAAAGCAAAGTTGAAACATCTCCCTTCATCATTTGGAGGCAAATTGCATTATGGCCTTATTTGAGGTTTAATGCAATTTTGTGTGGTACTTTAGTATTTTAAAGAACCGCCAGCTCCGGTTCTTTGACTTTTTCAATGTTTTGTCCATCCATTTGTATGAAGTAAAACTAGCAAGAATTCATTTGATAGAACTAATTTAGATGATGACCATAGTTTTCCCCATCAGTAGATAGGAGTATAGATACAATCACGGATAATTAACGAATATTCATGGTTTATTGGAGCTAAAAGTGACACAAACATAGTGCGTATAACATTGAACCTCCATTTTGAATCTTTAATTTGAGTTGCTTACACACACATAAATGTGGAGCGCACAAATTTTGAGCCACACCAAATTCCAACCCACACAAACTAACTAGCATAACAACATTTTGAGAACAACCACCCAAGGCAAACAAAAACAAAAGAATGACATTCTGTACAGAGTTAACAGTACATAATGTTTTGGATAGCTTGATAGTACTTGTTAGGGTTCATCAACTACATTGGTTTTGGATGCATTCTCCAAGACTTGTCATCTTGGATTGATGAAGTTGTTTGGAAGCATTTGAAAGAGCACAAAATAAGGGTCATCAACCTTCATCTAGTTTTTGGGAAGATGTTTCACTGCATAGATATAAAAATCATAGTTTGGTGGTGAAGGGGAATTACCTAAGTTACATTCTTTAGTCTCTTAAGAGGCTGATTACATAGTGGAGACGAGTTGAAAGGAATCATAATTGCACATAAGTTTTTCTATACTTAGATTCCTAAGTTCGCTTCATTACAGCTGCCTGGAGACTCCAATCTCACAAGACATCTACCCTAGTAACGTATATTGTGTTCTGGCAGTTTAGTTTGAGAACATTTTAAAACTCTATTGAAGTGGAGGATTGGTTTGAAGATGAATGATGAAATATTTGAAGATGAATCTTAGTTTAGACCTCAAGATGTTTTTACAGAAAATATTTTGAAATTGTATGCTTCGAAGGATTTTATTTTGTATGAAAGATCATACTATTCTCTACTATCTGGGTTGGTGTTGTGTCTCTCTTCATTCTCTCATCTTGGGAGATGTTGCGAATTTTGGTAACTACTGGGTGGACAGCTTGAATCGTTTGTCCTCCTAGCTACTGCAGAGTGGAATTTTGAACTGGTGGAGCTAACTATCCAGCTGGTTTATCACTACTAATAAACTAAGTTAAACAAGTCGCCACAAGAGGCTCTGTCTTTTATAAAAAATCAAAAAACATTAAGATGACATTAAATGAATAGTAATAATATTGGTTTAAGATGATCTGTGTTTTGTATGATCACTATAATATTTCAATTATTGATTTTAAAGTAAAAAATTTACCAGTTCCAGCCATAGTTTTCCTTTTCAAATTTGCAAAGTAGTTGGGTTGGTGATCTCCCACAATAGGATTTAGCAAAATTTGGCCAAAAGGTGAAAGAGGGAAATAAAAAATTTTGTGTTTCCCCTTATAAAATGGTGGCTTGTTGGAGCCTATTGTGTAAATATGGGGACGTTAGACCTTTTTGTCCTCACGATGTGGTAGTGCCTCGGATTGAAATTCTATTGGACTTTTTGGAGTTTTCATATTTTTGTCACATTTTGTTACATGCCTACTACAATTGCATATTTTGGTAGATCTCTTTTCATCTTTGCCATATTTTGCCATCTTTTTTCATCTTTCCCATATGACTATGCCATGAGATGTTTTGTCTTTTATAAAAATAAAAAATTTAGAACGCATTAGATGAATGGAGATAATATTGGTTTATTACTATAAATTGAAAGTGTGTTTGGTAGTTTGAATGCTATATAAATTGGTTTATGAAAATTTGGCCAATATGCTTCTAAAACACCTTATTTGCATTCATTCCCTAACACATTTGACCATATATGGTCTAATTGATCTAACTTTTGTTGTGATATTTTTGAATTGGGATTTTAATTCAAATTTATTCATAAAGTCTATTAATTGTTGTTTATTGTTGTCATGATTGTTATCATCTAAAATTTCAATATTAAAATCTCCTAAAACAATGAATGGGCAATCATTTGGGGACTTTTAAATCAATGCTTCTAATGTGTTAAAAAACATGGAAATCAAAAAAGAATGACTTCTATAAACACATATTATATGAATTGCTCTTCAAATTCTTATGTTAAATGTAGCTAATATATATTTTGAGCCATTACATGTTGTGTAATAAGAATGTAAGAGCATTTGTGTGTTGTACATCATTATCAAATCATGACCATCATAAATTGAAATGTATGAATATTTTGATATATTTATGAAATTTTGTACATCATTTGATGATTGTATTTTAGTTTCCAAAATGCATAGAACATGTGATATTTGTAGGTTGTGGTCATGATTTATATCTTGGTAATGTTGTTGTAAAGAATTTGTATAAAGGGCTTGTATAATAACATGCGAATGATAAAAAACTTCAATCGAGGAACAAAAGTTGTCCAATTTGCAAAAGTTTTTAATCTATTCATTTCTTCAACTACACATTGATCAACGTGAAAGTTTTGATGTTGGAGTGGAGTTAACAAGTATAATTGTTCTTTTGTTCAAATGCAAGAAAGAGTAATATATGATAATCCATGTTTTTTTACATTAATAGGATCAAAAGCTAACTCATTTGGGTGTGGATGAATTCAAATGAGCCAAAATTGATGTCAAAATCCTCAATTTTTAAAATAGTAATAGGGTACTATTACACACAAAAACACTCAAATTTTCATATTTTGAAAAAAAATTGTTTATAAAAAATTAAGGTTTTAAAAAGTTCATGAATTTTTTTCAACATGTAAATGTGATGCAATGCATATGTTGTTTAAAGAAAACTTGTAGTTTATAACATAAAAAATTAAACTTGAAAGTGTTAACATGTTTTGGTATGATTTTAATTTATGACAAATTTCCAAAATGAAACACAAAATCTAGCAAAATTTGTGCACTTTCAAAAATTTGTATTTCTCCAAATTTGATTATAACAAAACATATGAAATATTGAGGCAACAATAAATAAAATACCCAAAAAGTTTCAAAACATTTCATTTGAAAATTCCTCTTTAGGAAAATGTGTTTTTTGAAAAAAAGGACCCCAAAAAAGACAATAGTCATAAATGCAAAGTAAACACATTGGCTCATTATATGACATTTGGACCCATCTAATGATAATCCTTGTGGTCAATGAATGGTTCTTGTTGTTGCCAATTGAATTGAAAATTGAATTCTTGTTATAATATGAGATTTATTTTTGCCAATTCTTATGTCTTTGATAATTGGTTCAATTGGTGTCCAATTTGGTTGAATATTATTTGTATAAAGGTGGGTAGATTTTTTCTAGGTAACACTCCTATTTTTTTATTCATGAACAATCTCCAAACTATGGTTTTGTTATGATAAGATGTTGATGTCTTGAATACACCATCAACTCCATTAACAAGGCCATCATATATGATGCATAATTTTTAGCACACAATTCAACTACCATATTTTGTTTGATGCGAATTGTACTATGTAAGCCTACAATTTTACTTGGGTCATTTGGAAGTTTATATGATGATGGACATGAATGATGATGAATGTCTACAACCTCAAAATTAAATGTTGGGCCATATGTTTTGTTAAACACAAATTTATTATGTTTTTGCACTAGAGTATTTGTATAAAATAATGTGGTGTAATTAAAATGTTTGGTATTTGTTGACAACAATTTGAATTGATAGATTGAATGTTTTCTGAAGTTTGTGTGCAAGTATGAAATTTGTTTAAATTTTTTATAAATTGTGTATCAATTTGTTGCATAACTAAAACCAATTCATAGCATTTAACATTGTTTTTCCAAAACTTTGGTGCTAATGCATTTATAGTATCATTAAGGGAAAGAAAAAACCCAACAATCTTTAATAGGAGGTGTTTGATAAAAGTCACCTAACATGATGACATCTAGACCATTAAACAATCCATTTTGAATATGTTTTATTCCCCTTAATTAGTCATCTATAACATTAAACATTCTTGCACCTACAAGAAATATTTCATCTAAATTATAGCTAGTTGTAATTGTTCACATTGACATGTGAATCTATTTAAAGAATCTAATGATAAATTTGACAAATTTGTTAATGTTTGTTGAATAGGTATGTTCAATGCTAAATGTATTATTTGACCATCAATATTGAATGTAGCTTTACTTATAGATGTCATAAATAATGCTTTAATTTTTTTAAAGTTTAATGATAGGTCTTTATTATATAGTTGTAATAAGCCTTGAATTATTTATTTTAAAGTATAATTTTTACTTCCAACTTCCTATCAAAAATATATGTATTGGAATATTAGGATACATTTGTTTTCTATACATGATATTGTCAAATATTCTTTTTTTCTTCATTTAATTATTTAAACATACTCCGATATTTTGATTCATCCATTATCATAGAATTTGACGGTATTGTGAAACCATCATCTTCAAAAAGAATTGTTTTATGAATGTATTACATGATTAAATGATGAAATCATTTTTCAAATCATATTTCTCAATATTTAATAAATTTATGATGGGGATTAAAAGGACATGTGTCACCAATGTCATCATCAATGTCACCATTCCATATATTTTGTAAATGTGAAAAGTTTGATTGTAAATTCATAACATCATATTCTTCATTTGTATGTTTGTTTTGCATGTTATAATTGAATTTGGATTTAATTATGGATATATTTTCTTTTACTTCACAATATGCATCATGCCAAATAACATGTGTTCTAATAATGAATTTTCAGAATTTTTAAATGGTGAATACAAAAGAAGTTCTCTTGACCAATTTTCTATATCTTTATGTTTATTGTAATTCACAAATCTAATGATTTTTTGTTTGCGACATTTTGATAATTTGTTGTTTTTCATGTTGTAATAGAAGGCAAGATCTCCTAATGATAAATATTCATATATATTTTTTTGATTTCAATATTTGTCAATAATTGATGCACACTATGTCAGTATAATCAGGTTTTAATTGATTTAATAAGGACCATGGTTTTGATACAAAAGGATGTTCTTGGTATGGAGAAATATTGATAAATTTAAATGTTTGTGATGATTGATATAAAGGAATTGAAAGAATTAAACAAGCAACTAGTTGGGTAGAGACATTTGTTGAACATTGAAAAAAACATTACCTAATTTATGGATTATAATATTGGCATTTGTTTTATTTAAAATGCATTTTTCTATTATTGAATGCAATTTTAAGGTTACAAATTTATCAATTTTAGTCATGTATGATGTACAATATGATGCAGCTACATATGGATTTAAAATAAATTGAATATTTGTATTTGCAAACCATAAAGGAGCAACACGTATACTAAATGCATGGGTTTTAATATTTGATGGTGTTCATTTAAGAAAATTCTTAAACTTAATATGTATGTTTCTTCATCAAGATGTAGTAGATTTAAAAAATTTAGGAAATGTAATTTTTTCATTTGTTTAAAAATCTTTTAAAAATTCAAAAAACTTTTATTGCTTATTGTTGCAAAAAGAATTTTTTAAAAAGGTAAGTCTTCTTTTAATTCAAGTGGTTTTAATATTATTATTTAATTCATGGGAGGCAAGGGATAATGGAATCTACAGACAACACGGTTTTTTTTTTTACATGTTTGAATGTGTTGATGTTGTTGTGCATTTTGTAATGTAATTGACAATAACAATATATCACATGAAATGCATTTATAAATAAAAATTTCAATTTTTTCATTTGTATTAATTACATATATTGGTGCATCTTTAATCCATAAAAGGTCATGGTCATGCTCACTACCATGATTTTGAAATTTTATGACAAACAAAATCACACGCTTGTCCAAAAATAGGTCAGTTTTTGTTGAATATGTGTGAAAACATGAAGTTTTATGATCATAATATCTTGCACATGTTATAAGATCGTTGTGTATCAATTATGTTATATTAATAGATTGAAGGTCTTCAATTTTGTTTGGAAGATTTAATTTTTTTGCATGCAAAGTGTGTAGGGCTTTTATGAGAGTATCCCATAATCTTTTTGCAAATGTAAAAGTTACAAAAAATGTTGGAGGGCCAATTTGTCTTCTCATAGTGAATAAAACTTTTCGTAAATTTTCTAAATAATTTGGTGAAGTACATAACATTTTTAAATCATGATATCCTAAGTATGTTTTGAAAATTTTATCTAAATTTGGTTTATTTCGCACCTCAGAAGCTTTTAATGATCTACCATTTAGTTTTCTTTTATGTAAACATATCCATCCAAAGCCTATAATTTTTAGGATAGAAACTTTAACAACTTTAACGAAAAGGTTAGAAATATTAGTTGAAAAATCTTTGGATTTGTGAAGCAATTCCCATTGTGTTATTTGCTGATATGATAAATTTTTAAAAATAATTAAGCTTCATGGATGCCCATAAAATAATGTTGGAAAATTCAATTCTTTTGAATGATTATTTTAAAACAAACCTAAAAGATGAAAATCTTGACTTGGAGCAATAGAATATACAATGTTTTCATAATTATTAACTTTTGAAGCATTTAAAAAGTTATGTATCATGGAATCCGTTGGTGCACAACTAACATGGTTTTCATTTTTAGAATTAAAATCATTAGATGATAATAATTTTTGGTCATTTGTTTGATTAGACAAGGTTGTATGCATAGAAAACAAATTGTTTAATTGAGGGTGTATGGTCATATTAAAATTTGAGCATAATGGTGTTAAAATCAAATCCTTTAATGCCAACATGACTAAATTAAAACGCACATTTCCAAACATGTAAAGTGATTTATATTCAAGTCATCACTTTAAAAATACACTTATTGTTACCTTATCATATGGTAAACGTGGTAACACTAATTACGTTTGATTAATATTTGATGGGACATTAATAACAATACCTTTCATGTTATATTGACCATAACCATGAAGTTTATATATTTGAGCAAAAGTTAATCGTGGAGAAATAAGACGTTCTTCTAAATGTGTTAATTTTGTTACCGATGATCATTTATTTCTTGATATATTATATGGAACTTGATATTGGGGTCTTTTGCCTTTGTTGATGTTATTTAAACAATTTGAACATATGTGTGTTGTTATTTTATGGTTTATTGTTTCAATTTCTAAAAATGTGCTAATTTTTTGTGCTAATTTATTTGCAACAATTTAAGTTGTTTCAAAAAACACAATCTTTCACAAAAAAAACATGGGGTTATTGGAACATCTTGATTTTTGTGCCTATATGTATTAACATGTTTTGATTCACATGTGTCTTCTTTTGAATTAATAATTTTTTAACATTGTGTATTTCTTTGATATTTTAAAAGTCACATCCATTTTGTGTTGACAATCCAATTTTTGTATTTAGAATACAAACTTATGGGCTTTTACTATTTATGTACTTTAAGTGAAAAATAATTTGTGATTTTGTTCTTTTGACGTGTGGAAATTTATGTAGTAAAATCATAGCATTTGCAAAAAAGTTACATTAGAATGGGATTTTGTTACTTTTGAAATGGTTTCATCATAACGGGTCCAATTGAAAATGAATCTTTTTCTTTTGTGTGATTTTTTTGTGATTTACAATTAGATAATTATTTGATTATTTGAACATTTTTAATTATTCGTGTCTTTTCAACTATTGGAACATTTTCACTTATTGGCATCATGTTAACCGTTGGAACATTTTCAGTTATTGGGACATTTTCAACTATTGGGGCATTCTCAACCATTGGAATATTTTTAGTCATTGATATATTTTTAATTATTGATAAATCTCTAACTATCAAACAATTGTTTTCAATTATTGGAGATATTAGGATGATTGGGCATGGACATTGGAATTGCAAAATTAACAAAACTAACAAAATTTTCCTTGTTTTTTTTTCGCATGTATTGAATATGATTATGTACTTGAGTTTTAGTAACATTGGTATTACATGATGAATTAAATGGTTGGACATTGTATTCTAAAGGTGCATTTGAATAAGTTTCTAAAAGTTTTATCAAAACACAATCTAAGTCATCATTCCAATTAAAACGTTTTTTTTGGGCAAGTGTTTGCATTTCTTGTTTCATTGGTTTTGAGAGCATTAGGTGATTGTCCAAATTTACAAATGATTTAGAATTTTGTGTCTCAAATTGAAATTGAGTGTTTCTAACATCACATGCATATTCAATTGGTTCAAAATGTTGATTATTGTAAGCAATACGTGAAAGGTCTATTTGGTAATCTAATCCACACTTACATAAATCTATTCGAATCTTTATTCCAAACATAGATTGGTTGTTGTAAATATTCAACTATCCAAAAAATTGATGTAAAATCTCCCCATAAGCCACGTATCGTTGCACTTTGGGACATTTTTCCAATGTATTGATGTTCAATTGAAACTTGACCATTGTGTAAATCATATAGAAAACTTGGGATTAATTCCCTAAGACAACATTCTTGTGTTTTTTGTGTATTTGATGCAAAACATTTTTAAAAATATTGCATACTATTTTGTCTTATTTGGAAGGATGTTAATGAATACTTTAATAAATAAGATGTGAAATCAAATAAACAATTACCAACATCATAACTATATGATGAAATTAAACAAAGATTACATGAATATACAACATCATTAAATGACAAAGACATATTACACTGCACATTATCCATTTTTTACATTATGGATGGTTAGATGTATGAATTAGTGGTAGGTTGGCTAATTAGTTGATTGGATGGATAGATAGTTAAATGCCTAGATGAATGGGTGAATAGGTAGATGGATGGATGGAAGCTAGGTGGATGGTTGGATGGATGGGTGGATGAATGGTTGGAGGGATGGATGGATCAATAACAAGATGAATGGATGAATGGAAAACAAGAATCATGATTTTGTAGGTTTTGTAATTTTGAATTTTTTAAAATATTGTGTAGATGTTGAAATGTTGTGAATATTGAAAATTTGCAAATATTTGAATTTTGTAGATATGGAAAGTTCATGTAAATTCAAACTATATATGAAATGTACAATGCATGTGAAGAACCAGAACTTGGATATTTGGAATTATAAGTAAAAAAAAAAATAAAAATATTGGAATTTAAAAAAAACAAAAATTCAACTTAATTCTGGAAAAACCAAAATTTGCTATGCAAAATCTAGAAAAGTGAAATTTCAATTAGTGGAATGTTGCAAAAATAAAAAATAAGCTTTTTGCAAAATATCAAAACTTTGTTATATTTGGGTTGGGTTTTTGGCCACCAAATTCAAGCTTTCATTTTCTATTACTAAACTCCACATCAACATGAAGATCTAATGAGGATGTAAGAGGAACAAGAAGAAAAGAGGCCACAACATTAGGGTGTACAAAAAAATTAGTAGTTGAACTAGTAAATGATTCAAGTTGAGGAAACATTTCTTCAATGTGTTCTTCAAAACCCACAAGTTGAGAAGTAGGAGATAAAAGGAATTTGCCCTGTAATTTGGTTTTGGTAAGGAATTGAACCTATTTTGGACATGGTAGAATAAGAAAATTAGTTTCTAACATATGCACCACACCTTCTAACCATTTGCTTTCAATGGTAAGAATGATGGGATCTCTGGTTGTTGCAATTGAGGCACATAAATATCTAGCCTTCTTTGTGGTTGTTTTCCCATGACAAACATTACAATTGACATCATCATTTGTTGTGGAAACAACAATGTCTAGGGTGTGACATTTCACATATTGTTTTCGGAGAGGAAGGGTTGTTGGATTCAACATGGACAATATTCCAACAACCTGGAAAAAAAGGTTAGATTCATTAACCAAACAAAAAAATTGTAAAACAAAATTTATACAATATATAAATGAGATGGAGGAAAGTAATAAGATTGTACTTCTTTCACAAGAAGTTGGTTGCTTGTCAACTTGGTGTGTAGTTTAAGCAATCATGTTTGGACCTCTTCATTAATGACTCTGGAAAATATAGTGTAGGGTTGTGTTCACAAGAATCATTCATTCATTGTTGTTGTAGTCACATTCTTCACCAAAACCATAACACATTGATTGGCATTTTTTATCTCTACCAATTGGTCAACTCAGTCTTGAACAAACTCCCAAAAGTAAGGATGTCTTCATCAAATCCACCTTCACCATATGCAACCATAAGCTGCCTTTCATGGCTACTTTTTCGACCACCTCTAATTGTTGTGACAATGACAACAATGGTGCCATTGGAAAATTTGGATTGTAAATACCTATCTTTGAATTCTTGTAGGGAATCCATATGAAAAAATAGAGGAATTAATTCAAGCTAAAATGCTGGAATGGCTAACACAATAGTGGTAGACTCTACTGTAATGAGAACTAACATGTCTCCTTTTTCAAACCCCTGTTGTGACTTGGCTTCAAGTCCAAAATTCTTTATTTTGCCATAAAACCCTTTTTGGAACAATTATTCATGCACATGAATGTGAGAGGATTTCACCCTTAGGGTGCTTATGTTCAAACCTACTGCATCAAGGAGCTCACAATAGAAATAGGTGTAGCCTAGATCATCTATGAACTTTTTGGTTATTCAGTCATAAGTCCCATATCTATTCAAGTTTTACCCTCAAAAGCCACATCTCAAACACCACAATCTAGATCATCTACACTAATAACATGCCTCCCTTTCTAGACAACAATAGTAGAAGATAACACCTTTTTTTAAACAATAGTGGTAGATGACAACATTGTAAATAATAGTCCAACAAAAAAATCATACCTCAAGTGGTTGCAAGTCCAACAAGTTCCCAAGGGTGGTCAAAGTGAAAAAACCAAACAAAAGGTCACAAGGTGGAAAATGAACAAAATGCACTGGAGAAAACACACTAAGAAAAGAAGAACAACACTAGAGGAGGAAAGAAGCAAAAGAAAGCTCAAATCATCTAGTGGTGGCTAGGGCATGGAGCAAAAGAGGATGGAAGAAAAAAGACAAGAGAGGGCGTTAGTAGGTTGGATGCCAAGAGTGGTTATGTCAAAGACAACGTAAATTGATTGCATGGAAGCAAGGTTTTATTTATTTATTTATTTATTTTTGAAGGACCAGATTGGTAGATTTGGCAAAATTTCAAACTTGATTTAGTCCTAGGGTTTAAAATTTAGAAAAAGACTAAGAAAATCCTCTTGTAGCGAATCATCATAGCTTTATAGGGGGAAAAAATCATATTTTTCTAATCATCCTATAATTAGTTATGAATTTTCAAAGTGCCTCATTTTGTGGAGTTGAAGATTTTCTCCTTCACATCTACCATTGTCCTAGATTTTAGGAATGACTTTCAGGAATCTTGGGCATCTTCAAGTATCTTTTTTTGAGAATTTTATTTCAAAATGTTTTTAAAATAAAATTTGGAATCAAATAAGTTCCCTTATTTTGTCCCCATTAGGGTGTTTAAATTTCACAATTCACAAGGTGAAATTTAAACACCATCAAAAAATATTGATCATATGAATGTTCTTCTTAGGTGAATGATTAGTTAAGAAGAATTTGAAGTGTGAAATTGGAACAAATTCAAAGAGCTAGAGCTAATGGCTTACAACTTGTAGCCCTAGAGGCCATGATGCCTTGGACAATAGTGCAACACAAAGTTACATTTTTTAATGACAAGAAAGTTGGAAAAAACACAAAAATATAACACAAATGACCAAAGTCAAGTTGAGCCAAATGAAATTTCATCACAGGCCCTTTTAAAGTTTCAAGCTTTCATCTTTGCAGTATGATCCTAGATGTGCTTATAGCATGTTAAGTATTTAAAAACAAATGTCTTGCAACAAGTTTCAAAAGTTTTCAAATTTCTTTGGAAGATCTTTCAAAATGCTTGTAAGTTCAACACAACATGAACATAATGTTCAAGCACTACTTCAAAGCAATGGTCTTGATCTCCTTTTATCCTTTGCAAACACATGACTAAACACCCAAGTGCACTATCCAAGAGAACATGTTATGTGTGGGTTGGGGATGAAACCCAATTAACATCATATTTTATTTGACTTGGGTTCCCTTGTACCTACCCCCTATTCACTTCCTACCTACCCACCATGTGCTCCCTCTACTTACCTCATTACCTTCCTTCTCAACCTAACCTCCCTTTTTTTCCTCATTATTTCCATAACTAAATTTCACACTAAAGTTTTTCAAGCCCTCCACACTAAAGTTCCCCCCTAGCTCTCATGCTCCATACTAAAGCTCCTTTGGCTTTACTTCTTACAAATTGTGTGCAAAGATGAAATTGCTCAAAAGAGAACAATAGGAACAAGTTTTGAATATACCCTCCCACACTTTTTTTCTTTTTTTTTGGTTTGACCTACTTTTCTTTTTTTTTGCTCTCCCTTTATCTCTATAGGCATCACAATTTTTCTTTAATGACTTATTGTAGTATTGAAATTTGGGGTTCATCTTATAATATCATCAAAACCTAGAAGGTCAAAGACGACAAGGTTTTTGCAATACCCACATTCTTCAATCACAACATTGGACTACTTTTTTTGTGGTGTTGGTAGGTTTCCAAGGTTAAACTATAGGGATGATAGTTGGTAATTAAGTGGGTTCATATTGTAGGTCATTCCATAATAATGGGTAGTAAGAAGGTGGGTGGGGGGAGACAAATATTTAGTTGTTTTCATGTAATACCTTAATCTTTTGGTGGCAACATTAAGTGGTGAGTAGGTAAGTAGGTGTACTTTTATGTTGCTTGAATTTTAAAGTAGATAGGTAAACAAACAAGTCACTATGTATGCCAAATGAAGATTACCTTATTAGTTCATAGCTAGAGGTAGTCAATAAGGGCAAGGAGGTTAATAAGTAACTTCTTATGTATGAAAAATATGAAAAAGAATTGACAAAACTAAGTATAAATAAATATAACGTTAAATAGACTAATTGTGATAACATGGGTTAATTAGTTGAAGGACAAGGATCTAATGAGCAAAAGTTCCATGTTTAGCCAACATCCATTCAAAGTGGTGCATTGGTGGGTGTTGGTCCATTATGGCCTTGAAAATATCAACTTATTCTCATTTATTTGTGCATGCTATAGACATGTTCTGATAAACAATTGGTGTCCCAATGCATCTCCATGTACATGTCTTCTCACCATGTTGTCTTTAGTTTTCCATTAATGTTGGACAAGCATGTATTTCATTTGATGGGTTAGAACCATCAGTTCTAAGTTTTGATTAATATAAATTGAACCAAAATCATGTCTAATTTTTGGAACTAGAATTGGATTATTTAAAAAACCATACCTAGAATTAGGTTTTTAGTTTTATTTACATCTAGAGACTAAAACCAAAACCAAATTTCTCAAAATTGGGATTTTTGAAAAATAAAATAAAGGGTTAATGAAGAATCAATCGTCGGTTCCAATCAAGGTTACCTAGAAATAAGTTTTATTTTTAAATACTACCAAAATTTGATCTTTTTGAAAAACTAGATTCAAAATCACATTCCAAGTTCCATTTATGTAAGTAACCAAAATTACAACTATAACCGTTTTAATTTATTTTCCGAAGCTAGATTGGAGGTTCTTTATAAAGGTAAAAAACCATTCAATATTACTTTCCACCACATGTACCAAATATGTTTTAGGTTTTATTTGGGCCTAGGGGTTGACAACCATTTTTTTGGTCATTTTGGTGAACTAGGACATTAAAAAACACAAAAAAATGTGTTCACCAAGTTGGGATTAACATACTTTGGAACATTAGTCATAGTGTAACCAAAAGGAATGAACATCAAACTCATAATGATAATATAAATCTCCAAAACTACCATTACATTATTTAATAAAGTAACATTGATTGCACAATTATTCAAATTGCATGGCCTTCATTTTCATTTTGTAGACAATTAATTAGTGAATTTCAACATAGCAAAACATTATCAACTATTGCAAATTTAGACAAAAAATTAAAGTTTGCTTATGGGATCAACTCCCTTTTTATTTTAGTTGTTAATTGAATTTTCATTTCAACCAAATGTAAATATAGATTTTAAACATTAAATCCTTCTTTTTGATTGAATGTGATTTAGTACTTTCAAAAGCTCCTAAGTTAAACACAAGGCTTGATCATCACCCAAATGGAAAATTACCCACAAAAAATTCCCAAGAAACTAATTAATGCAAACCCACTTATTCCATTTATTATTTTTGGTTTTTGCAACAACTTTCATGCACACAAGGGTACCCACAATTGAACTTTCTTATGTCATAACCCAAATGGCTTTTGTTTTGTTCAAATATAATGTCAAAACTAATGAATTCATTTTTGCAAATCCTCACACCACCCACCACATGTTTTATTATCTAAGTTAACATCTTCACATTTACATCACCTCCCCACACACTCTTCCTTTATTCATATGGATTTGCAATATTGAAGTTAACTACAACTCCCAAACATAATAGATGACAAGATCAAAAATTGTATTTAAAAAGGTTTTAGTATTGTATCATCAAGCAATGTTTTTTAAAAACTCGTCACTTCCCATTTTTATTTTTGCAACACCAAAAACACTTAACTTCCAAGGTGTCCTTTCGATCATCATCCTACATCCTTTATTCAACTCACTAAACTCCACAATCCACATAATCCACCGTCCTTATCACAAGTCTTGCCATTGCTTCAACTCCATCTCCTTCACCTTAGCAACATTCCAAGAATTAAAATCACACTCACAAAACAACCAACTCACACAAAACAATAACAAACATGTAAAACACCTTTGCCATCATTAAAATGTTTTCATAATGTAAAGTTGTTCGAATGTTGCCATTTCTAGGAAAAAGACAATCTTTTTAGCACATCCTTTCATCAATTTACTAGAAAGTTGACATGACCAACAAAAACCTGATGGGTGCATTCATGGTTGGGGTACCACAACAAGAACCATGACACCCATTTGTCATGTGTTTTCAATCTTAAAACAAGGACTTAGCAAAATGAATGTTTTGAGATGTTAAACAATGAAAGGGGGATATGTATGTTTATGTTTTTAACCAATAAATGTTATAATGAATGATTCAAATCAATTGAACAAATTTTGAATGTCTTGTTCAAGTATAAACCAAAAAAGAATGTAAGACTACTTAAACATTCCAAGATGACATACTTTCATTTGGAGTGTTAAAACCCTATTGAAAACATCAAATAATGTCCTTTTTTTGCACCCATGTTTCTTATACTTCTTTTCAAACCTTTGGAATGTAAATTTGTAATTAACAAAATTAATTTGATTATCCTTATCAACACATTCATTTTATGAAAAAATCCGAGATTCTAACATCAATCCCACAAAATTTGGTGATTAATCATACTAAAAATGTGTGCCATCATATAGAACATATTTTGTTCTATTTGTAATTAAAATTTTGGAGCAATTTGATCAAATATTGTTAATCTTATTGAATCCTTTTCGATAAAACTGTGTAGTGAGACACGATTCTTAAGCCCTCTTTGATGACACTTAAGGACATGTTTCAATCATCCAAATCACAAAAAATCACCACCATTTTCAATCAAGAAGCATGTAATTATCTAATGAGAAAAGAAAATCTACCAAATAAATTATTTCGTAAATGTAATGGTCATTCAAACTATTGTTTTGAAAGTGATTTTGGGGTGAAACATTCCTTTTGTGTACCCTGACCATGAATGTACCCTAATTCATGCCTTTTCACACCAAGCCACATTTCTCTTGATGCCACATCTATTGGTTTTTTAAAGATTGTTTTAAGCCATAATAACACCTTTCAAAAGTAATTTTACTAAGTTTTTAGTTTTCACATACTCCATTTTGAATGAATTGAGATTAAAATTTCAATGTCAATGTCATTTCATCTTAGTTTATTTTAAGACCATGATTTTATAACAACATCAAGCCATCCACAACCCAACCAATGCTTACCACATCGGCCATAAAATGTTACCATGGTACACAAACGGTTTTGGCATAAATTAAATAATTTTTTATTTTTCCAAAAATTTTCCAAATTATTTCTTATTTGTGCCAAATTTTAATAATTTTTATAGAATTGAATTATGAAATATTTGATCATCAAGGTTTGAACTTCAAACTTATTAATCCTAGATTTTAAAGATGTGACAATCTAGACACACTTAGTTTGTTATGTTGATTATTTTTTATAAATGTTATCTGCCAAAAAAATTTAATTAAAAAACCAATTACTAAAGTTAAGATTTGATATTTAATTAATTATTCGACAATTTGTTGCCGAATTCGTTCAAGTACTACAATAATCATTTTCCAATGGACACCCATCTTATTATTTAAGAAGGTTGCAATAATGTAATTTTTTGTTTTTGTTTTGATATCTCCCAAACCATAACACCTCCCATTGCACTTTAAGTACTATTGGAAAGCACTCGAAGAGTTAGGTGCATTGAAGTGATTTTGTAATGTTTAAACTTATAGTGTAAGAATTATTGAATATTCAACAATTTTGTCATTGGAAATTCAGTAAAATAAAATAAAAATTGAAATAAAATTGGGATGCACTTTTGATATTGTGGGAAATTCCTCATGGTTAGGATTTTATGTAGGTAATTTTGTATTTTTTTAGACTTAAGGTGTGGGAGTTATTGAATTTTGAGTAATTTTTTCCATTAGAAAATGATTATTATAAAATTCTATTGATATTGATTATAAATTTTAAGAATGTTAATTTGTAAGAAATCTATTATGAATTTAAGTCATGGTATTCCTAGCTAAGGTTGTTAATGTGCAACATAATCATGTGCAACCTTTTTCTAAGTGGTGAAAATTTTCCAAAAATAAAAATTTTAAACAATTTAAAAAAGAAGTGATTTTTGAAGATTTTAATTACCAAAAGGTTTTTTTTCCAAAAAGGTAAAAGTCACAAGGTTTTTATATATGATTTTGAGTAAATAACCAAAAATATAGAAAGACTATTAGAGATTTGTATTTCCTATGGATGATGGCCATGTGTTCACAACATCTTCCTATGCACAACCACCATTTGGCTACATCACAAAATTCTTTAAAAAAACATTCATCATGTGCATGAGCTATAAAATCAAGTGGAAGATTCAAAGATGGATCAAGATTTTAATTTGTGAAATAATGTTGCCAATTGTAAGCCAAGTTTCATTGCACTAGATCATTCTTCATTGAATTTTACAATACATCATTCTTAGAACTTTCGTTGCTTTTGTATTTCAAAAATAGAAAGTTCCCCAAATTACACCTAGACTATTTTCGATAACCAATCAACTCAAACTAGTTCCCTAATGGATAAACCCCCTTGTTATTCAAACAACCAAAACTTTAACCATTATACTTAGGTTATTGTTTTCATTGTCCATGAGAGACATACCTTGGGGTTTAATTTATTTGCCATGCAAGTTTGTTGCATTTTGTTTTATTTTATGCAATTGAAATGTGTTCAATTTTTGGTGGTGAAGCACCTCATACATTTAAGGTAATGTGCTTATACAACATTTGGACATACATTAATCCTAAGCCATTTATTTAATCTCATGGGTACCAATTTAAAACAGTACCTATAAAAGGGTGAAAGCATGGTGCAGTGGACCAAAAGTGGCACATGCAAAATTCACACGGTGCAATGGACCAAAAGTGGCACATACAAAATTCACTTGGTACACAATTTTTTCAATTCTTTATTCTCACAATTCCAACATTTTGCATTATATTCATTTTCTAAAGTTCATAACTTTTTCTTAAATATTTTAATCACCTTGGTCTATAGCTTGTTTTATTCCTATATAAGTCAATTATAATGGTTAATCTCAATGTGGATTTTTTTGATATTTCATTTATTTATTTATTTTTCCAATCATAGTTATGTCTGGATAGGAAAATTGTTACATGTTCATCATGCCTTGGGCCTTATTGAATGTGATTATTGGTTTCACACCATCTTCATATTCATAATACAAATATATTGTTCCTAGATATTGTTTTCCAATTTTTCATTTTTATGTCCATTATGGACTTTTAAAGATATCTCAATTCAAAGCGCACATGAAAATAAAATAAAATATTTTTTCTTGAATTTCGGTTTCCACATGTCATATATAATATGTTTGATCAATTCATGTGATTGAAATTTAGGAAATAATTTATTCTTAGTGAAAACAAAGTCCACGTAACTTGTTACATGACACATCTATTGCTTTAAAACCAAAAAAATATGCAACCAATTCTAATTGCAAAAATGTTCTAGGCATTTCACTACATATATAAACTATCATACATATTTGAGTCCAAACCATAAAATTTATTCAATCCAATTATCATGTAACATTATTTTAAATTTCATTTCTTGAAAAAATAGTGTGTGATGTCCATTTTGGTATAGTGCACCATGCTTTCACCCAAAATCAAAGTCACAAATTAATCAAGGTATTGAGGCACTATGGATGAATTCTAAAATCAAGTTGAAAACAATTCATAGAGAAAAGACAAAAAGGGGCCCAAACTTTATGTTTCACTTAATTTGATTCTCATACAAGTTACACTTCCCCTAGTTTTGGATTTTCTTTATATCTACACTTCCATGGCTATTCATATTATTCAATAAATCAAGTATTGTAAGAATAAAACATTGCAAAACTTGTGAATTGATAGGAAATTTAATTTTAAAAATGTAAATTTTTTGGCTACGTTCAAATTGGGGATGAAATTGAGATTGAAGTGTCAAACTAGGGCTCAAAAACAAGGTGACTTGAAGAATAAACTTTTAAAAAAATCAATTAAACAACAATAAATGAAAAAAAAAGAGATGTTATGAATGAAGAAATTGGAACTAGGAGATTATGGAGAAGAAGACCATCAAATCAATTTAGGCATGGTTTTTTATTGATATGGATTATATACTTGGCTTCCATAATTATTAGTTACATCACTTAATTGTAATATTTTTTGTTTGGAATTCATGGGGTGAGAAGCAACATTTTGTTTTTGGGGTATTTTTCAAAATTGTTACAATTAGGAGGAAATGATGTGTAATATGGCTATTTGAGCCATTTAGAAAAAAATTGGTTATTATTTTATTATTGTTAATTATTTGGTTACCACAATGTTTTCAAGTGTAAGAGGTTGGTGGCTTTGTAATTGTTCTTAATAGTTAATGTGGCTATTGAAGACATTTGAAAAGTTTGCATTTGGCAACAAAAGGGGTTGTAGAATGAACTCCACATTTCAAACCTTTCCTTTAAATTTAAGTTCATAACAATCCAAGTTTTATGCAATGTGCACATTGCACCATTGAGCAAGCCATTACTTTGGGAGTTGAACTTTAGCCTTAAAAACAACTTTATCTAGTGCAAAACAATGTTCTTGCACTCACAACCCAACACAACTACCAACCATAATATAACTAGCAAAATGGAAATATGACAAGATATAAACACAAACCCCATCATGATTCCTTATTCCATGCCACATGTTCCACTCCTAAATCCTATTTGATCAACAAACAAGTGCAATAAGCTAGCAACTTAGGATTCAAGTTTTAAGATTACATAACATCCAAAAAGAATCAGATGGGTGTGAGTACAAAGAAAGGAGCCAAAAACCATGTTAAATAGTGGTGAAAACTATGAACTTTTTTACATATGTTTTTCTTGTGACATTTTAAAGTTAGGTTAATCATTCCAAGTTGTGCTAAGTGACTAATATGAAAGTTGAGGAATTTTGGGTTTTGGTTTTTTAAAAAGGACGTTTGAACTTGAATAGGTGTTGGTTCAGGTGTGGTTAATTTTATAAAGGACTAACTAAAAGATTATTAAAGTAACAGAATTTTGATTGTAAAAAAATTTAGATGATAGCAACCTACTACCCAAGTTCAAAAAACACTCACAATTTTAAAAATATGGAATTAAATTTTCTTAAAAATTCAAAGTATTTTTCAAATTTTTAAATTTTCAAAAGTCCTTTACCACATGTAAATGGGGTGTAATGTGCATGACATACAAAACAAAGTTGTAGTTTATGATACAAAAAACAAAAACCTAAAGCAAGTAACATATTTTGGTATGATTCAAAATTATGATAAATTTTCAAAATGAAATGTAGAATCTGGTAGAATTTACACACTTTGAAAAATTCATATTTATTCAACAATGATTAACACAAATCATGTGATCTATTGGGGCAACTATGTGTATTTTTAATAACAATTTGCAAAAGAGTTCATTTAAAAATTCTTTCATATGAAAAAGGGAAAAAAGACTAAAAAGGTTTCATAATCCTTTTGTAAAGTGATCCCATTGGCTCCTTTCTACATACTTGCACCCAGATGAATGTACAATTCATGAGTTTTAGAAGACAAAAAAAGGTAGATTCATTATAAATGTGCATTGTGTATTATGGATAATGCAAGGTGCCCCAACAAAGGACTCAAAAAACAAAACCTAACTACCATTTGGAAATGAACATTTAGTTTCAAGAATTGACACAATATTGTGGTTTTGTGCTACCCCACAAGTTTATGACCTTTTCAAATGGGAAGTTTACAATTGTGTAAAACTATTGTGCATATAATTGAATGCACAAATCCAAGTGGCAGGTCAAGTAGTTTCTTAGCTTTGTTTTTATGAACACCATTGCTAAAAAGCAATGTTCATCTCCCACAAACTCCAAGATTTGAACATAAGTTATTTTAATGAGCTTAATAAATTTTAAGGACAACTTGTGCTTGAGTATGGAAAAAAAATCAATTTTGGCTCAAAATTAGGTGATGGGGTTGACAACAGAAAGCTCTTTCATGATTGCTTCACTATTTAACCATAATCATTTTAAAGAAGGACCATTAAGGTGAGATTCCACCCCCACACCCCATTTTAATTGATTTGATAAAGGTTGCAATAAATAGCCTTGATGACAATCAAACATTGGTGAAAATTATCACCAACGTGATTTGGGTTTTGAGCCCATAAGTTTGGGTAGATCACACTCAATGTTGACATCAACTAATGGTTTGAAAATCTATTCATTTATTGGAGCTTTGGTAGATTCCTCACAACTTGATTTCACATGAACCATAATCAAAGGGAACTTTGGCCTCAACACATGTTTCAAAAAACTTGATGTAAAATAACATTAGTTGACAAAAAAAATTAAAACTTGCAAATTCAATAATGAGACAGTCAAGTTTTCTGTTCAAATTTGTGCACCAATTCATTAGAAAATTCTTGTTGTTGAATGATTCAAGAACATGTAATTCATCAAAAGTTGGGTTATCAAACTTAGTGTATGGTTTAACATAACATTGGTAAAGTTCAAGCTAACACACCTTCATTGCATCAATAAAGTGACATATAAACACATCATGAAACTAGCGCATTTTGATTAGGACATGCACAAAATCCAAAAGCAAGATGATTACATGTAACTCCAAAATAAAATCCTAGGCATAGAGGAGGTTCAAGTTTTCATTGGCAATGTTACTCTTGGGAACATCAACATGTATCTTGTAATTAGGTGCGGATATTGTTCCATAACACATTTCATAAAAAATAACATAATTATCCATTGTTTTCACATTCATGAACAACTTGTTTCTTCTTTTTCTGAACACCTCACACAATTTCTGAAATTTAAGGTGCTTTTTAAGTGAATGAGAGAAAAATGCATGCATAAGTTGCAATAGAACCTTCAACCGAACAAGTGAACTAAAATTTGATAAGACCATCATAGCCAAATTTGTTCAATGAACAAAGTATTGAACTCCCATCACAAATAAAGCAACTATTTCTTTCATTTGAGTAATCACATTGGCTTTTAAACATTGAAAAACATTTGTTGTGATTTACACCCAAGTCCCATGGAAGCAAGCTTGCTTCCCAATTACTAAATGTTCACATCCCCAAACGTCAACAAAGCCTTTAACATTGATTGAAACACATTATTAATTATCCTTTGCACATCAACCTTTTCCATACAAACCACAAGTAGGATGTGTTTTCAAGCTTGAACAACATAGAGGTAATGAAAGATCTAAGAAGCATTGCCCAACGTTGTCACTTCATTTGCATTCATGAATAAAAAATTAATAACTTTGACAACATCATGAGTGGATTGCAACAACAAATCATTCACCAACTTAGTGATTTCCCAACCCAATGAATCACTCCAATGCTTCTTGAGCATGTACTTGACCTTAAGCACCATGAAAAAATAATTCCTCAAGCCCTCAAAATTAGTCATCATTTGATCTTGGACAATAGATAGAAAACAACAAAAAATTGGACAAACTTGTGTTTCTTGTCATGGGGAACTTTTGCAACAAGATCCAAAATAGAAGGGCAATTGGCAATAGTGTAAACTTTCTAATTATGTGCATGTTGGATCTTAAGATTGAAGCAGAAAGACACAATTTCTACCCCACAACTTGCAACTTTCACCTTGCACTTGCTTACATGTTTGAGTAGATTTACACATAAATATCTTATACTTGCCTTCAATTTTGGAGCAAATTGTACATTGAACATGATGACCATTTCTTGTCACAATTATTATGGACTTTGTCCAAAGAAGTCACACAACCCATCGATCTTGAAAGTGTTTCATACCTTGGTAATTTTGTTTCATTTTCTTTGTTATTCAACCTATAGGATTTTTTGAAGTATAAGTAACATGAATAGTGTTAGAAATAAGCATATCATGACTAGATCATAATTTTCCACATTAAAATTTTTGGCATGTGCAACAAGAGGGAACTAAGGTTTGAACCTAAAATTGTTGGGAATTATAAGAAGGGGCATGGTGAAAAGTAGGAATACAAAAGGATGATGAGCAAGGACTCCATAAGAGGAAATGAAATATTTGCCTTGAAATGAAAAGCCCCAATCTCCATTATGAAGATGAGTGTTGAGTCCAAGTTTTGTTGTTGGCAATCATATCCTTTTTCTCATTTGAAGCCTAGAATTCACAATGCACGATCACCTCTAGTACAAGCTCTTGAAATCGATGCAACCCCCAAAATGAACACATTGGATTTTGAAATACATAGAAAACATATCAAAATTTGCAATGTACATAGAGATGAAGAAACCTAGCATTGACAAGCAACTTAAAGCAAAAGTCATAATGGTTTCAATATATGTGTAGTATAGCAACAAAGTTTAATGGAGGTGTAGAAGGTGGCAAAAAGCTTCAATGGAAATGTAGCAAGCAGTGAAAAGCTCTCGATTATCACTTGATGGAGTGTTTATGGAGGTTTAGACATACATCACAATGTCACCACATTGTTGTTGCAAGCCCTAGTTTTTGATGAATTTTTTCATTTTTCATTTTTCATTTCGTGCTTACAAGTTGCGCAACCATTTTTTGATTTGCCATTTGGTGATCTTTTGCCACCAAAAAAACATTGGCACAAGAAGGCTCGATATTGGTTTTTTTTTAGAATTTTTGTTTTTAGCCAAAATGGTGATCATCCCTAGGAGGATTTAGTCAAATAGATGGCTATAAACCATATATGAAGTACAAAACTTCAATCATCCTTCTATTTTTTTGGCTACACATTGAAAACCAGATGTAAAAACTTCTAGCAATTGAACACCTCTAAATCACTTCATCTTCAAATTTTTAATTTTCAATTTTTCTTTTTGGCAAAATTTCACCAATAAGAAAAGGGCTGCTTGGTATGGAATTATTCTTTTGGTTCAAATAATTCATTGGGCTCACCTCCCTTACTTCCCCCATGTTTCTTTAGCACATGAACTGGCGCTACTCCATGCCCCTCTGCTAAAGAGGTTCCAAGTTGTTGCTTCAATAACCTATTTGTCCCAGGTGATGTTTCCTAGCATGGCCCAGATCAGCATTTCTTTGGCAAACTTTTTTGGAATTTTTTTAGGGAAAATATGTTTTCTCGGTATAATTTCAGTTAAGTTTTCTTTTATAAGGAAAAATTTGCCAGTTTTTCAAACTCGAGATTCTAAGAAAAAATCTTGGCTACCAAGATACTTGCCAAAAAAACCAAGCAGCTCATCATGTGATGAGTCACCAGTTTGCCGTTTATGGCAAGATGCATGCAATTATATGCAACATTCCATTCAATCATATGCACACATAGTACTCGAGATGTCACTTGCACATTGGGTAGTTCACGCCAAAATTTTGTGCGCAAATCCTACACAAATGAGTAGTCTCTACCCTATGGGCAGAGCCAATAAATGCATTGAAAAAAGTAGGAATATATAACAATAGCATTATAAGAGCATCTCCAGCAGTGCTCAGAATGTGATCCTGCACAGTAAAATTGGATGAAGAAAAGTAAAAACATTCTGGCTTGGCTGAGGAAAATGGTTTTGGCTCAGCATAATTCCACAGTTTGCGGTGGCTGGTGAAGGGCGCAGCAACGGTGTACACCTGCAGAAAACAATTTAATAAACATGCTCTGACTGCTGCTCAGTTTTCTGATTGGCCCATCATAATGATTGGTCCAGCTGGTTTGCTATTAGTAGTCCCCCAACTATTTGCTATCCCAGTTTCAGTTTTATGGGTGGGGTTGCTACAAAGTGTATAACTGAACTTGGATGTGAAAAATATTTTTGCAGGGTTACATACTGAGGACCTCTGGAGATGCTCTAAGGAGGTAAACTGTAAGAGCATGCCAAGGAGGTAAGAGCTTTGGTGATAGAGAAATCCAGAGCATGTCAGATTATGCCATACCCAGGATGGTGCCTTCATGATGAGAAGACTCCGCCTAGAAGAACATTTCTTTCTAGATGTTGCATTCATGGGAGCATTGATTGACCAAAGCGGTATGCTATGGATAATCTGACACTCTCTCATGGTATTATTCATCGTTCGAAAGCAACCTGTTTACTACCTACTTGGGTTTTGATTTCTAGGCAGTTCTGTCTGGCTCTCCACCTACCCAATGTACCAATTTTTTTTCCTGACAACCAAAGGTGGAGGAGACCTCTCTTGTCCCATTCTGATGTTCAGTTCCAGGGACTTTTTATACCTACTCTATTCCTGCCCATCCCCGCCCTGGATTATGTAACCCAGCACCTACTTGTGTAACATCCATCCACCCGAAACACTTATGACTAGTTATAGATGAACTACAACTGAGTTGCAAAGGTTCCACCATGATAACCTAGTATCTTGTAAACCTTTCAACTTCACCCTCACTCTACATACACAATTACTTGTTCAATAAGTAGGTGAGTATCGTAAGTAAGAGCATCCCCACCACACATTGAAGAGCATGTTTTGACTGTAGAACAATAAAAACTTGTCGGTTTGGTTCAAAACAATGGTTTTGGTATAGCATATTTCCAGACGATGCCCTAATTGGCAGAAGTCAAAGTATAGTCTAAATCCTAAAGTAGATAGATTAGATTGCTTGATTTATCTCCAGGACACAATCTCCCATTATTACTGTGAATTGATAAATTATTTGATTAGTCCACTTGATTTGCTATTAGTGGTACTCTACTTTCAAAGTCCCATTTTCAAGTTTATATATAGATACATCTTGGGTTATGTAAATAAGTAATAGTGAATGTAAGAAATATTGATGTAGGCTTAGATACCCAATACAAGAGGGGATGCTCTAAGAGATGGTAGATAATGGAAGTGATTATTATGTAAGTAGGCAATACACTTGGTGGCTACTGGAGAGGTAGATGAGTGTGGATGGTTAGTATATAACTAACCACTGTGGTTAGCTATGGAACATGAGTACAACCAAAAAGTGTTTTCTGTTCACAAACCATCCATCCTTCTTGGTGCACTGGTGGGTGCTTGTTCACTTTGGCCCCCAGCCTTGGCAATAAAATAATGCAAAAAGTGAAGAACCAGGAAGTTGAAAAGTTCAGAGTTTGGTGAAGGTGTCAAGTACTTATTACATTGCACATTTGGCTGCTATAAGCTAGTTGAAGATTTCGAGAGAGTCAGAACGTCTGGACTCTGGAATAATGTCTGAAGATCTGAACAACCCACTGTTTTGACTAAACTCTAGACTCCAATAACTTTTATAAAAATATTTTGAGAAACACACTCTAATGATGTCAATGAACTATAACAGGTGTATGAGTGAGCAGCTGTAGTAGAAAATACAGAAGCTAGCTGCTGCCAGTCAGGCATGTGATCATCATCATCATCATCATCTCACTAAGGAAAAAAAGGACTCTTTCTCTCTTCTTGCAGAAACTCACATGTAACTCACCAACCCAGTGAAACATGCATGCATGTTTTAGTATGAGAAAGGCCACATCTAACATACTTGTGGCCAGAGTGAACCACCACCTACACTGGTGAGGTAAGGCTTCTTGAGTGAGGCCTCTCAGTGGCTAGATATCAAACCCTGAAAATGCTAAATTTGGCCTTAGTAGCCATAATTTTGTCTAAGGATAGAATATTTATAAGGTTTAGAAGCAAATCAAAAACATTGAGGGCTTTGCCATGGTAGAAGTGTAAGGACAAAATATTTATAATGTTTAGAAGAAACCCAAAAAGATTGAGGGTTTTACCACTGTATGAGAGTAGGTGCACTCACACTTAGCCTTCTTGAGTTAGGCCTTTTAGCAGCCATATGCCACGGAGGAAATGTTAAATTTGGACTCAGAGACCTCAATTTAGTCTTAGGATGGGATATTTACCATGGTTAGAAGCAGCCCCAAAATAATCAGTTTTTTACTGTGGTACCAAGGCCTGGTTTACCCAAGGCCTACCAAAAAGGAAACTCACTTGTACCTTATTACAGAAATGATGTTCACTTCAGAAAATGATAGATTTATTATTTTGGAAGTCAATTTTATGAGCATTTAGAACATAAATTAAGACCCCAAAAAAATATTGAATGTATTAATAAAATATTCGACAAGACTTTTGAAAATAGAGTTTAGAGGAGTTTTTTCATTTATTAAAAAATGGAGATTATTTAATTTTCAAAAGTATCATAGTAATAAGTAAACAAGGGGTGTGTCACACTGTGGCCTTGCCATTTACATTAAAGAGTATTTTAAGGCAAAAGAAGAATTATGGAAACTCAAATATTTCACCATCCAAAAATATAATCTCCAAAAAAACTTTTTAAAGAACCAAAATACAAGAAATTATAACTCTATAA
>Ga0116229_10002814_pt1 | contig 28415 bp, 13 predicted proteins | sample S1TSphgellanicum_3_FD_87313 | JGI IMG/M metagenome (GOLD analysis project Ga0116229, IMG submission 87313) | Host-associated microbial communities from peat moss isolated from Minnesota, USA - S1T2_Fc - Sphagnum magellanicum MG | ecosystem: Host-associated > Plants > Peat moss > Unclassified...
GGGGGAAAGAAGGGGGGAATGGGGGGTGTGTGTGGGCCTAATTATATCTCGATTCCTTAAAATAAATCAAACATGTCATCAATTAAGTCAAAATCTGCCTGGGGATAGCTTTGATCCATCTTTTACTAACGTCAATATGGGATTAAAGCGAGGTGCTATTGGCAACACCCTTGGGGAACAAATTGGGAACATGATGGGAACAAGTTAGGAACTTCAAGGGAACATGTTGGGAACAAAGGAGAAAAGAAAAAACCCTTCCCCCACCCCCCCACCCCCCTGCCGCCCCCACCAAAAATTTAAAAGAAAAAAAATCAAAGCACTTTGAGTGCATGTTGAACCTTCCCATTGCCTACATTAAATTTCTATTTCCAAAACTGTTCGTCACCATTTTTGGCCTGGGCTAATACCCCCGTTATAAACTAGGGGTATTTATTTATTTAATACACTAATATTATGTCCGCATACAGACAGGGTTAAAAAGAAAAACCAACAAACAAAATTTTTTTAAATTAAAAAATACATATACATATATACAGGTAATAATACATGTGGCCCTATTATTAGCTACAACATTGGCCACTGGAAGAGGAGGATCCACCCGTTGTGTGTCTGAATAGTACTAGCCCATGGCCCAAGATGTTGGCCAATAGGAACGCATGACTGTGTGTGGCCAGTGGGTGGTAGCGATGACGGGCGATGATGATGATGAGGAAAGCGAGGTGAGGTGGCGTTAGGGTTTGGGACTTCCCGTGTGAACAGCCCTCACTCCAGTTGCTTATTGCCTTCCTTTGCTTTTCTATGTGGGCATTCTTGGAATCCCTCTGAGCGCACTTCAGTTGTCGTCGTTTTATACACCTTTACAACTTTTGTGCAAAGGTAGGTTAGATGGGCTATTATTCTTAGATATACCAAGAAATTTGAAATTTATTTAATTTTTTTCCAAACAGGTTCGGGATTGCATGCTCAATGGACAAGATGTGCTTCTGCGACTAGATGTACAAGGGGTACACACACACCTGTGCATTAGGCACGGGGTTCACACTAGTTCAGTTGTAAATGAATCCACACTGAATTAGCGTCGGGTTTCACCATGGTAACTTATCCTGTGACAAATAGCTCGTCACTAGATAGGACCCCAGGTGGTGAGTATTGATGTGTTCAGATCGTTAGAAGGTAAGGAAGAATTGAAGGAAAATTGGTTCATGTCCATCATCCACTCCTGGTGGTGAATTTGGTTCTCTCTAGCTGGACCTTGCAAGATTTGTAAGGCCCTTTACAACCTAGTTTTGACCTTACAACTTGCCCTCAACATACACTAACAAAATCCTTACATGTTTTGATGGAGTCCTTTACACATGGACACATAATGTTGCAAAACTTACATGAAAGCATATTGCACATGATAACAACAAACTGGGAGTTTTGGAGCTATGTGCTAAAGGATTTGAATAGTTGGCTTTGTAGATTTAGGATTGCCCTGAAATATGAACACCAAATGTTTCATGTCCCCTAGTTCATTATGTCCCCTAGCATCAAACATAATGTCGTGTGCACAACTTTCATGTGTAAACAACATGAATAGACATATAACATCTGTGTTTAAACAATATGAACAAATATATGACATTCGTGTCAAAACAATGCACACAACATTAATGTTCAAACAATACAAGTAGAAGAATGATATTCATGCCTATTCCATACAAACCTATGAAAAAATAAATTCACAGGACTATTATTGTCAAATCTTGACCCATAAAATTTGTAATGCTTCCTTTTCCAGTAACATTTTAAGGTGGCATGTGATCTTCTATCGTCATTAGTTCGCATGTGTTTTCTTCCATTTGAACAACTCATTGGGCAACAAATGGTTCAATTTCAAAATTCCATCTCAAAGTGTTTGCACCATCATAACCTTTCCAACATGTTCTTCAACAAGATATCTAAAGCCCATTATGCTCAAATTTTATCTTCTTTTGGCCTAAGGGTGCACGTTTGGCTTACAATTTGATTAGTTTTCCCAACCTTTCAATTATCTTCCCTAATTTATGCCACAACATTTTGAACACAACTTGGACTACCCCATCATTCAATTATTAATATCTTTTGATGTGTGTGCACATGTCCCATCAACCCTATGGGTATCCACCTTTTATATTGCACTCAGGGTAATAAGCGCATGGGAACCCATCATGTAGCTCATGACACTTTTGTTGCCATTGCATGAAATGTTGGTTTCCACATGGGATGATAACAACTACATGCGCTTCCTTCAATCACATTCAATTTTTTTTGTTGACAAATTGACATTGTGCTCACCAAAGATGACATTCGCACCCTAGTCAATGTTGTCATTGTCAACCCAACATGAGTGGATTTACTTCCCCGATCTTGTGCAACTCAAAGTTTTGTTGCCTCTAATGTGATTCAACCCAAAGAAAGGAGTTATCCTCCCTTTAGCAATTGAGATATTTGGATGTCTACACAAATAAGCTTATGTGTTCTTACACAATTGTGCTAATACTATTTGGAGCTTGAAAGGGCCAAAGGGTTGAAGGACCCTCATCTTTCTATCTTGGTTTTTTTTTCGTCAAAAAATTTCAATCACGTTGCAAAAGATGCAAACATTTTCCATCTTAAATCAAGCGATAACTATAGGCCTAATTACTTCTCGACTTTGACCCCTTCGAGACAAACCTCCCATCACCACAACCAACCTATTAGAAGCGATCAATTTTTGACATGGAGAGATTTTGACATCTAGTTTGAGCTAACTTGATGTCTTGTAAATTCTCCCTTTTCCTTTTTTTTATTCTTTTGTACATTTTCCACTTCTATGGTGTGTTTATAAATAAATTTTTGTAAGGTTGTATCATTTGAACAAGCTTGATTATTTGAAAAAAAATTCCATCAACATGATTGATTATTTTGTTCTAATCTCCATCATGTCACTCCACCCACTACCCAATTGACCCCAAGTCCCCAATATGACACAATACAAACTACGAACCAATCTTGGGCAAGTATGTTGATTTTTCCATCTTAATAGGGTAAGTGAAAAAAATTTAAATTCAGTAAAAGTCAAATCATTGGGTAAAACAAAATATTCCAATGACAATGATAATCAAAACCAGTTTATGTAAACTAGGTATAGAGGTTTTTTTGTCACTAAGAAAATTATAACATGGTCGTCGACCATGACAATTACAAACGATCGCTCGATCGACAATTATGCACAAGAATGACCATTTTTGACAATAATGTTCCTAAATATTGGAAGTTCGAGTAATTTTTTTTTCGTCATTTTCTAGCGATGGTGATGGCTTTCTTGAGCAATGAACATGAGGTTCTATATATGTGCTACAAGGGCATGTCTCTTCCTCCTCCCTGAAGCAATATCATTGGATCCCCAATTTGTTCGCTCAATGCTCGAAACAATGTGAGCATCAATAACGGAGTGCCCAACAAATTCTTGACACCAATAAATGGCCATTGTTGAAGATTGTAGGGTTTGAAGTTGGAAGTGGAGTGTGAGGTGACTTTTTGTCCCAAAATTAGTAAATTTAATTTTTAAAAAAAAACACATGTGGTGGGGTTTATTTACAACGGATGGGAATTTGGGGTGTCTATTTTGAAAACCCAAGAACTCCATAAAATAGGGTTGCATAAAGTGTGTGATATACAAAATACATAAGGTAGTTATTTCTACCCATAGGAGGTTGTAAGAGATAGTTTTAGATGGAGGAAACCAAGCAATGCATTTGGCAAAAGTTAATTGACAACATCCCAATTCTTTAATTAGATGAGTTAGCAAACCTTTCACATGAATCAAATTGTGTAAAATGGTTGGGCATGTATGAAGATGTTACAATAGATCCTTTGGTTATCTTTTGCACAATATTTTTTTTTCATTTTATTGTGGATTCAATGTTCCCAAACAAGTTAATGATCCTTAAGGAAATCTAGGTACATGGCATTGCTAATAGGTCAAGATTGTTGTTGCCTATACATGTTCTTAGGAAATTCAAAGAAAATATTGTAAGGGTACATGTATGTGTTAGACTAGGCTCCAAGGACTTAATTTACAAACTATTCTATAGGGTTTTGGAAGACCTAGATTTTGATCTATCGCTTTAGAGATGAACTTGCCAAGAGGAGTTGATGAAGCACTTGGTAATTCAAGGTAGGAAGATGATAAAGTTGAAAAATACATCATCGCATTGTTCTTGAAATGTGAATGCACTATTTCCCACCAAACTTCCAATTGAAATGGAAAGATGCTTGGGTGAAAATGAGAGCTAGAAAGGATGATGGCTTCCTTTGGTTGCAATGGCACTAGATGTTCATGGTCAATACATGGAATTAAAACTTTTTAATTCACAAGTTAAAGCGAATCAAAACATTTAGGTGGAATGCCCATCATGTCATTTTGTGGCCCCAAAATTAGCCACTCACCTTTTATTGGCATTGCTCAAGAGCAATTAAAGTGTGGGAGTTAGTGTTGACCATTTTGTATTGCCTTAAGAGTCCCCTTCATATGGATTATGTAAGTAAGGCCCTTAGTTTTGAACAATGTTTGTTCAATAAAAGGTTGCTCAAAAGTCTTAAAAGATTTAATTATCTTTGAACCTTGTTGCGTGGTGTTATTCTTTGATCCATACGGATAGAACGGAATGACATTGCCTTGAATAACTCTAAACAACACGATGCTAAACTTGAAAAATGATTTGAAAATGACTTCTGGATTATGGCAGACTTGAGTGGTAGTTTATGTTATAACATATAACAAGCCCTTAAAAGAAAGGGACAAAACTGTAGAGGCTTTTGACAAGGTGTGGTGCTCACATCATGCCATTTGTGCTAGGGATGGCTTGAAAGTTAAATGGTGTTATCAACCCCCTAGATGAGATACTTTTGTGACATAGTGGTGTGGTTGTGTTTTGCAGGGGTTGGGTGTCCCCCTAGTGTCTCTTGTTCTTTTCCCCCTTTGAAATGGATTTTCTCCATTTGTTCCAATAATAATAATAATGTGATCCTTCTCCAAGGAGGTTGTGTGGGTTCAAAGGTAGTGAAAATTGAGAATGTTAAACAACCTTCTATGAGTTTTGTAAGTGTTAGTGTGGCACACTACATGACCCAAACATGGTTCTATCACATGACAGAACGAGTGTTCCCAATTGTCATCTTGCAAGAAGTTATTTTCACACTATCATCCTGCCAAAAGGACCATCATGTAGTTTTCTGCACTGCTTGCCATATTTGAACCCATGCTATGACATGCTAGTTGGCCCCAAGAACTTATTAGCAGCCTAGTTCCAACCATAAGACAAGAGTGCATTTTATTTTATTCAACCTATTTAGTATCTCCAAATATTCAAACCATACAATAGAACTATGTGGGTGCAACTCAGGACACACATTGACACCCACCAAGTTCATAAGGCTAAAGACATTTTTTAAAAATTAATTAATTAATTTAAGGATTTAAAATTTTTATTTTTATTTTGGGATCATACATTTGGCAAGACAAGTGTTGACCATGGAGTTCATGAATGGAGTTGTGCATAGAAACATGCACGTCAACCTGCAAAGTTCATAAGGGACAATTTAACATCACCAATGGGACCCTCCCTTTGCAACTTTCATAGTATAGTTACAATGTGATGTATGGGCTTACAACTTGGTCATGTAATCTAGACCTACCCATTGGCTGTTCAATTATTATTACTAGTAGTAATGCATATTACCACGCAATTAACAACCAAATAACATATCCAAATAACATTAATTGCATAACGGGAACTATTATGAACCCAACAATCACATGTAGTTCACATTTATATGGGGGACGAAAAAGTGTACAGAATATGGACTCACGGTACAATGGCACTCAAAGATGTGTATAGTGTGGACATTGGCAAAAATTTTAAAAATATTGCTAACCGTTAAAGCAATTTAGCCGTACTTGCAACTTCTTAATATTTTGAAATAATATGTTTCAAAGTTTGCCATACTTGAGTAATTCTAGGATTTGATTGTTAGCTAGGATTTTGATGGTTATAATATTTGGTGGGTATACTAATTTGCACAAATCAACTATGTAAGGGTAAATAGAAATATAATTCTATTAGTGAAATAAAAATATATATAATTTGCATAATTTCTAATCTAGGCTCATTTGCAATTTGGATTCCAAGAAAAAAGGAATAAGGACTTTGAGACTTTAATTTCACATTTTTTTACAAATAGTATTTGCACAAGACAAATATAAGTGAGAAAAATTTGAATAAGTCCAAGTTAAGATTTTTTTGTGTTGGTGATGATTTTTTGATATGCATATGTTAATGTGCATCAAAATTTTGGTTTCAAAAAAATGTTTAAAATAAGCTTCTATTGACAACTAAACATGTGACCTATGCTTAGAGCTAGAAATTTTGCACTTAATGAATAATATAAACAAATAATCAAATGATTTTTTTTTAAAAACCTTTTCCTTTGTAGTCCTTTGATTAAGAATTTCAAGCTTTTGAAATTTGAATATATATATATATATATATATATATCATTCACCTAATGAACATGTATTTGCATGGAAGGAAACATGCTTTTGTTGATAAAATTTTTTAAAAATTAATTACATGATTTTGTGCACTTATTTTGCATTCCTTTATTAGAAAATTATAATATGAACAATTGTTTCTAAATTGATTAAAAACTCAAAAAATACACAATATTCAATAAAATACGTTATAATTGTAACACATAAAACATTATGAAAATTCAAAATTATTCTTTTCAAAAAAAAAATCATTAGACACACCTTTTTGGAACCCAACCATGAATGATTGCATCTAGGTAAAGATATATGTGCTTTGCAAGATTGTCAAATTGGCTAAAGGTAGAGATAAATGGCAAACATTCATCTTGTTTATGAGGTAGATGTAAGAATAGCTTACACTCCTGTGGCCTGTGCCGTTGGCCTAAGTGTTATCACGTCCTTAACTGATTTTTCCTTCCAAAACCTGGTTTTTTGGAATTTATTTGAATTTTCAGCGGCACAAATCACTTAAAAAATCACTATCTCCCACATTCGGAATCCAAATCTTACCAAATAAAATTCCATTAAAACCTGCTCATCAAGATCTTAACAACAACAGTAAAGGCACATTCCAATTCTTTCGAAATTTTCAGCTATGATTTAATTTAATTTTCAGTGAAGAAATCATTCAATATTCAAGAACTTTTGCACCGCAAGTCCAAACGTCTTGGAACTAAGTCATCAAGAGCTTTCCAAAGACACCAAGAACACAATCTTAAACCCTAAACCCAATCTGAAACATCCTGGTTCGGTGGATCTCATACCTACAAAACAAAACAACCTACCTTCCTTCATAGATAGATGTACCAACTTCTATCGATAGGTTTAATTATAAGCATTAGGTTTTAAAAACTAGAACAAATATACAGTGGGTACAAGTACGGCATTTTGGCAATTGGAGAAACACAACTTGTTGGAAAACTTGCATTGGAAGCATGAGCACACAACAAAATTAACACAATTTTAAATATAAAATCATCCCTTCCACAAGTTTAATACATTCAATGCAATCATAGAGTGGCAAATGGTAGCACAATTTAAAGAAGTTCCAAGGGTTATAATGTTATGGTCTTGTTCAAGGTAATCAGAGCAAGGAGTGGCCAAAAAAAAAACACATAATGAAAAAATGATTTGCCAATAATTTTGCAATGACAAACAAATTCATTGCTTCTCAATTGCATCATAAAATGTTGAGTGCATCTAAGTTAAAGGATGGGTTTTCTATACCCACTTGAAGACAATTGCCTCCTTTGGGTAATGGTAGGGGATATGAGCTGGTTGAGTAAATGTGTAAAGAATGTGTGTATATTCTTCATCAATTCTTCGGTGAAGAATAACAATAGGCGAGTAGGAATTTCACACACATGGGGGTGAAAAACTCCATGAAATCCTTGTTTGACGGGTGAACACATATTTTCGAAAGAGGGAGTCAAATTATATTGGAGTCAAAGTCAAGTGGAGCAAAAAGGAAAATAAGTTATATAATAATAATAATAATTATTATTATAATGGAGTTAGTAAATAAATTATCCATGAAAAGAACGAGAAAGTTGCACAAGCCTAAAACATGGATATAGCAACTACATTACAAGACAAAAGAAAAGCTTGTTTTTGCACACAATGAAGTTTCTTGAAATATTCTTTACACACTAATTGGGTCCTACATTCTAAAGGAGTGTTCATGAGGTAATCATGTGAACTATGAGTTTCATTTGTTTGGGAACTTCTTGGACCATTTCTTGTTTGAACTCTCAAGTTGCCACAAGAGTGTAAAGGCATCCTCACAGGATGAGAAATGGACCTTCTCTCTGACATGGAAATGGATGAAACCCACATGAAAGTACCTAGGTACTAGATAGAGTGCCTTCCACCAACCAGTTCAGAGCCCAAAAGGAGTACCTTCCCAAGAGAAACAGGCAAGTAGTAAGGACATAATCTGTAAAGTACTCTGTAAAGGGACCCTACCTAGGAACACAATGAGCCTCTTAGAGTGACGGTAGGTGTTCTTTAAGTTGAGGTTAAAGTCCTTGGCCATGGGCTTTATTGGAATAAGGGCCGGGGTGAGGCAAAGCCAAGCCAAGCCTCATTCTGGTGAAGCCAAGGGCCGAGGGCTTTACCATATGTAAAACTCATGGATTATATTTTTCTTTTCTTTTCTTTCTCATGCTATGTGACAAGTGAAAAATAATAATGGTTCATTTGTGCCCAAAAAAAAGGAAAAAAGAACAAAAAAGTAATGGGACATAATGTGATTCATATTAATTATTTCATGGGTGTGCTCAAAAATTATTATTATTATTATTATTATTTTGGTTTTGAAGGAGCCACATTGACTGGCTCAGCATCAATTTTTTTTGGAACATTAAAATTATCTGTAAAGTCAGAAAAAGACGGCACCAGAACCCCCCTGTTTGGTCACATAGGGGATGAGATTTCAAAACAGAGGGGAAGAAAAGTCCACTGGGCTTCAACGGGGCATGAAACTCAGTTTCAAATTTGGTGCTAAACTGAGTTTGCCCTTTCTTTTCATAGGAACTCTGTGGAAACATGATGGGAAAGGTGTTTTTTTCCCCCAGTTTTGTGATGTAGCTGGAGTGACAATTATGGAATAAGATGATTTAGCTAGACTTGGTTACACACAAGATAGGAAAGTTAATTTTTTTAATAAAAAAAACCCACAATTCTGCTATATTCTTGGCTACCTACTGGAATTCATAATTAAAATATGGCAATTTGGATATTTTTTTCTTTGTAATCTGAAGAATTTGTGTTAGTTTTTCCATTAAAAAAATCCAAAATCATATTTTTCAGGTCGAAATGTGGTGAAATTTTGTCCCCAAAACCAAACATTGCTAACCACTAGCACCCGCTGCTTGGAATAAAACCCCAAAGCTGGTTATGTGGAAGGGAGGGCATTTGCATGAGGGACTTCCAGGATACCAAGACCACATTTGGGGAGTCCCAAAGGCAAATGCCCTTCTCTTACAAAAGGATATGAGAATCAACAATTCCTATTTCCTTAGATGGAAATTTAAAATTCAATATCTTATATGTAGCATCCCCAGAGTTTGTTTAGATGTAAAAGACCCATACTTCTTTTTAGTGTAAGGTAAAGGCCCTAGGACAAGGGCATGATTAGAAGACGGGTGCCACATAATGCAATCCCTTCTTTTGGTAATGCCCTCATCTAAGGGCCCTACCCAAGGTAAAGATCTTGCAACAAAAATTTAAGTGGACAAGATGATCCACTAATAGTGAGAGATCCTTTAAAAAATGGAAGACTTCTTTGTTGTCTAATTTGTTGTAAAATTTGGTGCATATATGATCTCAATCTCTAGGGAGTGTGTACATGAAATTAGACCCCATTTTTAAAACTTGGCTCAATGACTCTTGAATTTTTTTTTTAAATCCTCTCAAAATTGGGGCAGCAAGATTAAATTTTTTGAAGAATTGGGCTCAAATCTAGACCTTGAGAACCTCCACAAAAAAGTTTAATGTTTGTCAAAACTGAGACTGGAGGTTCTCTTAAAAAGAGAAGAACTGGTTAACACTGGTCTTTTTGTGTAGGGTAACTCCCTCAGAGTGAGGAGTTCCTGAAATAATTGCCCCATGGGTGGGAGCCTAGGCCAGTTTTTTCAGGGACTCCTTGCTCCAAGGTAGTTACCTGATGTAAGAGCATCTCCAAAGGTGCTCAGTATGTGATCCTGCACACTAAAATTAGAGGAAGAAAATCCAACATATGCCAGTTTAGCTCAGGAAAATGGTTTTGACTCCGTAGAATTGCGCACATTGCCAGACTCAGCAGCACTATGCAACTGCAGAAAAAGTGATCTAATCGCTGCTCAGTGTTTCTGATTGGCCCATCATAATTATTGGTCCAGGTGGTTTGCTATTAGTTGTCGCCCACCTATTTGCTGTCCCAGTTTCAATTTTATAGATGGGGTTGCAAAAAAATATATAACTAAACTTGGATGTGAAAAATAATTTTGCAGGGTGAGATACTGAGCACCGCCGGAGACTCTCTGACAATTGAAGTGGTGAAGGATTAGTGAAATACCCCATGAAACAATGATGGATTCATGAAATTCCTGATGAAATGTCGAAATACCCAACAAAGAAAAATTGTTGCACTTTTTTTAAACAATTTAAAATTCTCATGATACTCACTGAGTACCCACTGCATATCAAGGGATTAAAAAAGAAGAAGAAAAGGACTTTGTACAGACTCCCTACGGAGGCTTCTTACAAAACTCGTACAATCTGTAAGTCGACCACGTATGTGTTGCGTATGGCGCCTCTGTACAGTGGAAGCCTCGTTTTTCATGTGGGGCAATGCCTTGCTGTACGCACTGAGCCGGAGGATTACCTGGTGACTGTCCAAGTGGAAAGTGAACAGTGGACAGTCCGCTCTCCACACCACACACAAAGGGTGTAGTGTGTCACATTGTGGCCTTGCCATTTGTATTAACAAGTATATTATGTACCGCAAAAGAAGAATTATAGAAACTCATATTTCACCATGCAAAAAATTTATCTTCAAAAAATCCTCTAAAAGAAACCAAAATCCTTCAAGATATTAGAACTCTATAACTAATCTCAAGTTTGAACACAAGCCCCCCCCCGGCCACAAGAAACAAAAGGGCAGACCCTTCACTCATTCCATGGGGCGACTTCTCATTTGTTGCATGGAAATTCTTTTCCTAAAATTGGCTACCACTACTTTTGGCCTGGACTAACAAATAGCCCTTCCTAAGAACACCCTACCTATTTAGTTCACTACTACTATAACCTATATACAATGAAAACTATCATATTGAACACTCATTCTGAATGAACCCCTCCTTATGTTGAACATTTTGTGACGCACGATGATTTTGGCCATATTAATACATCTTCTCAGAATGAACCCCATAACTTTGAGCATTGAATATAAATTCCAGAACGTTCCACTGAAATAATCCTCGTCACATTGAACACCTACGTGAGTCACGCCGTGAATACAACGGTCATTTCACAGTTCATTCTAATTTCGTCGTACAGTAGTTGTAACGCGTTCAAGTGTTGCTAAAAAAGAAGAGAGACTCAAACCATGAATGGGAAGATAAAGTACACCAAAAAAACATTAGCAGAGAAGGCCAAAGCATTGCAAGATTTGGATAGTGGGATGTCTCTGAAAGCTTGTGTGCAAATTACTCTATCTCTGTCGGTACAATTATCAACTAGAAAAAGAACAAGAGTGAGATTATAAGTTCTATTTTTGAATTCACAAGTCTTCCTCAGAAAAGACATGTGCGAGTCAGCAACAACGACAAGGTCATAGATGAAAGAATTTACGAATGGTTCGCCAACGCTCGTTGTCGAAACATTCTCATTTCTAGCGCAATTTTGCAAACCAAACCTCTACAAGTGGTGGCCATCATTGGTTTGAACAATTTCAAGGCATCGAATGGTTGATTGGAGGCGTTTCGCAAGCGCCATTGTATACAATTCCATTTGTTGTCTGGAAAAAACGCTGGAATGGACGAAAATGTCGTCAACCATTGGAAACATAACTTGCCCAACATTATTCAAGGCTATGACACAAGGGATATCTGGAATGTGGACGAAATTGGACTTTTTTGGAAAGGTGTGCCAAACCGCAACTTAGTACTCCAAGGAGAAAAGTGCAAAGCAGACAAGCTGGCCACAGAGAGATTTACCATTCCTCTTCTATGTTTAGCAACTGGTGAGAAGTTTAAACCACTAGTGATTAGCAAGTCGTAGATGCCACGAGCTTTCAACAAACAGCTGCCTCGTCAAATCATATGGAAGGCAAACTCTAAAGCGTGGATGACAGGAATGATATTTCTGGAATATCTTCAAAAATTCAACGCCAAAATGCAGATTGAAAATCGGAAGGCCCTTATCATTCTCAACAACACTCCTTGTCATCCAGAAATGGAGCTTTCCAATGTCAAGCTTGTTTTCCTTCCACCAAACACGACAATAGGGACGCAACCTTTGGACTTTGGAATCATACAAAACTTTAAGGTTAAATATCGCAAGATGCTTCTTGAATTTTTTTTATCCCATGAAGATGTGACTACTTTAGTTGATGCTATAAAAAAGGTAAATGTTGGTGACATCGTTGACTGGGTCTCTCAAAGTTGGGACCAAGTCGTTGCTTCAACCATTAAAAACTGCTTCCGAAAGGCAAGTTTAAACAAAAATGCAACAGAACCAGAACAAGATGATCGACCAACTCAAGATTAAGAAAAAATGTTCCATCTTGCTAGAGCAACAGGAATAGAAGTGGAGGAAGAAACTATAATTGAAGACGTTCCAGCTTTTGATACTTTGGATGATAGTTGGGAAGAAATAATCTTGTCTGCGCCACAGGTGGAACTTGAGATTGAAGAGGAAGAACTAGAAATTCTGCTACCCAAGCCAATAATCATGGAAGCGTTAAAAGCACTTCAAATTCTTTCGAATTTTACAGTAGTTGAGCAGCGGGATGAAGTCACTCCACTATTGTCACAAATGCGCAAGCATCTAGTAAAACATTGAATGCAAATGTCCAAGATTGTGATAATCAATTGATTCTTTCACAAAACCCAATAAAACACCAATTTTTACTATCACTCTTAGAATGAACACCTTCTTACTTTGAACACTTTGAACTGAACATAGGGTGTTCAATCCAGGCAGGTTTCACTGTAACCCAAGTTATCTGTATACAGACAGGGTTAAAAATTTGCAGCAGCTCTTTACTCTTTACAGTTAAATAGGTCTTTACTAGGGTCCCCCAAATAGGTAGGTAACAAAGGCAAAGCAAACCTGATCAGAGAGGGGGACTTTACTAAAACTGAGTAGACAGGAAGGCAGATATGTAAACTGGAAGGTAAGCTTGGTAGCTAGGTAGATGCAAATGCAGGAAGGTAGGTACAAGGTACGTTCCTTCCTTCGTTCCTTCCTTTTTTCATTCGTTCGTTCCTTTGGCTTGCGCTAGTCAGCCACGCGGGCGCTTCCGACTCGTGGCAAAGTCGTCGTTGTTGTGCGTTGGGCGCTTCGGAAACGAAAGCGCAGATTGCTGGCGACGCTCGCTGGTTGGCTGTGGATGAGCTTCTTCTGCGACCGACGACGGCGACGACTGCGGAACGCGGCATCGGATGCAGGAACTTTTTTTTTCCCCTGTTATTTTTTTGCCGGTTCACTACCCAAGCGTGAGAAGTAAGAGCAAGGAACGGACTTCTCTTTCTGTGGTCTCTTCTTCTTCTTCTTCTTCTTCTTCCTGTGAAATTTGTTTTGGAGCTTTTAGTTTATCTTGTTTTTTTTTTAGAGCATTTATTTGTGGTTTCGATCCAAATCCAGTTTGCTTACATCTAGTTTTAGAGATTTACCTAGACAAAGGAGAAGAGCATGACATGACGCTTATGTATGCCAAGAAGAATCTGATTCGCATTTACAATCGGGGGCTTTCTGTCTTGCCAATGACAGGAGCATCTGATGATTAGACTGTAATTTGAGCTTCTTCCTCTTGATGTTCATATGATACTTTTGAGTTTGGAAATCATTTTGTGATGGTCTTCTTCTTCTATATTCTCCTCAAGTAAGTCGGATTGGTGGGCTAAAAATGCATAGTTTATAGCCACTGTTGGATCTGCTTGGATCTCTTTTCATGTTTGGGACGGGAATTGTTTTTCTTCAGAGGACGATGCGCTTCACAGCTGGACCAATTTTTGCAGCTGCAGGGTAATAGTACATCATCTCATCAAATTAGGTTCCAACCACCCCAATAGCTGTATGTGATTATGGGTACTGGATGTGTAGAGTAGGGTGCCACATTTTGATTCTGTGCACAAGGGAATAGATAGGGGTTGATTTAGTTTCAAATCAGTCATGGAGTGGTTGGAGGGGCTCAAGGAGTCAGAACTCTTTGAAGCAATTGACGCAGCACTGGCAATTGCGGTCTCACTTTACCCCCATGAACTTCGGCGTCGTCGAGATGCATTTGCTGAGCAGCTATTTGCCCCCCGACCTCTTGAAAGTCCTCAAAGTGATCTCCTGGAGCCATTTGATGGTTTTATGCTTCCAGTTGCTGGTAAAGTTGGTGTCCAAAACAAGCAGATGAAGCTTAAGCATCAGGAACAGGAGAGGAGGAGCAGGAGACAAGAAGAGCAAGATGAAGCAGAAGAAGTAGAAGAAGAAGACGAAGAAGTAGTAGAAGAGCATGTAGAGGGTCAGAGAAATGGAGAAGAACAAGGAGGGCAAGAGCAGGAATCAGACGAGGGAATGGATGAGGAGTATGATGAAGCAGAGGCATTGACAGATCAGATGGAGGAGGAAGACAGGCAGATTCAGGAGATCAATCAGATCAAAATGAAGATCACAGATTTGGTGCTGGATGATGAGGAGCTTCTGGAATTGTTGTGTAAGCTCCAGAAGATGCAAATCTCAGTGGAAGCTCTAAAGGAGACTGAGATAGGCAAGGAGGTAAATGGTTTGCGAAAGCACTCATCAAAGCGCATCTCTTCACTCTCCAAAGTACTGGTCAGAGAATGGAAGGATTTGGTGGATGATTGGGTGAAGAGTGCTGGTGATATTGCTGTTGCTGCTTTAGCAGGCTCAAGTTCAGGTTCCACACAAGATGACCATGGAGAGAATGGATTGCCATCTCCCCCTCTTGAACCAGGTGCCCTGTTAGCTGCTGCTCAACCCCCCTCTGCTGAACTGTTCCAGTTGTTTGATGAAGATTGGGACGATGAATTGTTCACAGGCACAGGTTCTAGCCCTCCACCATATGATGGCGGTAGGGCATACATCCAACCTCATTGTAGTGGACTAGAGCTGCAGGGAAGAAGAGAGAGTAGAGCTACTGGCCAAGATCCATCAGTGGCCAACATGAAAAGCAGAGCTTCTGCATCCAACAATTTTCAACCACTTGAGAGAGGCTTCGAACATTCAGCTGCTGAAGGTGCAAATGCTAGCAGTAGTAGAACAGCCAAGGTAAGTGGAGTTTCACCAGGCAGTTATCAGTCCCAATGCCCAATGGATAGACTCTTGCCTCTCAAAGGAACCAGCCATGGAGCTGTGAGAAAGGTTGGATCTCAGTCATTACAGCTGATAGCAAACAGACCAAAAGTTCGCCAACCGACAACACAAGCACTTGAGGATACAAGTTTGGCAGCAAGGCTTGAGGTGGCTAAGAGGAGATTGCAAGAGAGATACCGGGAAGTAGAAAATGCAAAGAGGTCACGGGTGGTGCAGGTAATGGACTTGACAGAACTTCCTAAGGGAGGACCAAAAAGAGCAAGGGTGTCTCAGGCACATAGGCCATGGACACAGAACAGCAAGCAACAGTATCAGAATCGCAGATAATAAACCGGTTGATAGTTGTCTGAGCAACTACCAGCATACAGTAGGCTGGTTCTTGGATTCCCTTCCAGCTTTCTGTGTGGAGGGTTCACAAGATGATTCAGTGCCATTAGGTTTTTATTTGTCGGTTTCAGTAGCCAAGTAATCTGCAAAACACTGCAGCCACATGTGGAAACACCATTCATTTGCTTGACTTGTATGCACCATTTTGACCGAGAAATTTGCAAAGCACCCACACTTCTCTTTCAGAGTCTTCTAACATCATTTTTCACAACACTAGACAAACTTTCATGTGAAGAAAAGTAAATGATGGTGAGATTGGTCATTGCAAGAGCAGAAATAGCTGTTCACAAACACACCTGTTGATGGGGAGTTAGAGAATGTCTGAACACTTTTACCCCATTATCTGATCCCTGTTCCTCTGGGCTCCATGACACATGATGCTTTCAATGCAGTTGTGTTCAGTTTCTTTCTCATCATCATCTGCTTTTCTTGAGATTCTGCTGAAGCACGCAGCTATGGATGCACACAAATTTTGGCTACCTCTGCAAATCTATTGTCTAAGTATGGAGACTTCAGAGTTTTTTTCCTCAAAATGTGGCTACTTTGATTTTTCCCTAAAAAAATCCTTTGCTCTGGATTTTTCTTTTGGCACCGCAGTGTGGGAAATTTTGCCAAAAAGAATTGAATAGAAACACTGCTCAGGAGTCAAGAGGCATGTTTTTTTTTTTTTGGCTCAATTTTGTGATGCAGCCAAAGTGGTGAACATCCAGAAATTGTTTTTTAATATAATTTTGGCTATATACCACAAATGAGTTTTTTTTAATTCAAAAAAATATTTCTATATTCTTGACTATCTACTGGAACTTATTATAAAAATTTGGTGATTTGGAAATTTTATTTTCTTGAAATCTGACAAATTTGGGTCATTTCTTTGATGAAAAATCCTTTGTATGGGTTGGAAACATACTTTGCAGGTCAAAATTTGGTCAAAACTTGCCAATAAGAAAAAAGTCACTCAGACTGGGGGGTTGCACGAGTAAACATGGACTTCTCCTACCTGCACTCACCGGTGCACTATCCATCCATCCATCATCCATTCGAAACTCATTATGACTTGGCAGTTATGGATGAAGCCACAACTGAGTCCCAGTTACCAAGGTTCCACCTCAGTAATTATCCTGCAAACACTCTACAGTGTACATCCCCCCTCATACCTACCTACCAAGTAGGGAAAAAGTTAGGTGACTCATCTTGATTTTTTCTTAAAGATTTCCTTTAACAAAATAGAAGGGGGTGGCCAACTCGTGATATTTTACCTTTAAAAAAATTGACTGCCTCGTACCCCCTAGGTGACTAGGGATGTAAGTGGGTAAGTACCATACACAAGTATAGTTACTATGTAACTAGGTAAGGTACTTGGTGATAACTATTTGTAAGAAAAAAAAGTCAAATAAAAGATCGATGGCCAGAACTATCACAGGGGTGACAAAAGAGGGATGGCCAAAGAAAGGCCAAAAGACGAATAGCCCGCAAGAACCAAAAGAAGAGAGAAGGTTAGTCCCTCTTGTGGTAGGAAGCTATCTGACCCACAACCCTTCTAATGTCACCTACATGCAAATCATGAGATCTAATAATAATGGGAGGTGTAGAACACGCATCACTTGCCAACACAATTTTCCTCTTTATAGTAGAAGCTAAAGCATGTTGAAAAACAATATTAACATATTGCCTTAAAAAAAATGCAAAAAGATAAATATAAATGACCTTTTGATTGTTTATCGTGAAAAAGATGGGCACATTCCTTGATGAAATGACCCATATCACGCCCAAGTGCACCTCCATGGCCATCAAAATAAAATGGTGCCCCTCATGAAACCCTCTATATTTGCAGATCTTAGTAATGACGTTAAGTTTCGTAGCTACACTTGCTAGTTGACTAATGACATTCAAAACCATTGTCTCCCACGTCAGGTTAGTAACCACCACATCAACAACAAAGACCTGGTCCTTTCAGGTCATGTAAAGATTGACTTGTAATGAAATTCCTAACATAAGAATATACCACCACTCTCTCCATACAGTGTGCCCATTCTTTCGAGTGAGGGCATACATAACATCTTAGATGGTGTCATGTGTGGCTATCCATTAACCTCCAAACAGGCAACGAGTTAAATGTTTGCCAGATGCATCTAACCCATGTCCACATTCACACGTGAAAAGACTACATGCCAAAAACTAAATCAATCCAAAACAAAAATGCAACACTAAGGTGAAAGTAGAATGTGCGATTACTAGGTAGGTAAATAGATACATGTGGATAGTTAGTACATAGCTAATTACCATGGTTAACTGTGATAGAGCAATGTAGCAAAAAAAATGTTTCTTGTTCACAAACCATCCATCCTGCATGGTGCACTAAGGGTTGTTGGTTTGTGTTGACCACAGTGGACCAACACCCACCAGCACACCATGAAGGATGAATGTTAAAAGGTTAGGAAACAATTTTATGTTGGGTTCTAGTTCCCTAACTAACCATGGTGGTTAGCTCAATTGTTTTTTTTTTCCTACTTACTAGATAGGTAGTAAAAACATCCCTTACTTATGTATAAACCATCTACTTACCTAGCATTAGTTACTTATTTTCCCACCTATCAACCTATATATGAGACCTATTTCATACAGAATTAGTTGCCAAGATGAAACCAAATATTAACTCATATGAAGTTCATCCATAACTAAATAATAATTTTCATCCAGTTGATGGTGTTGGTTCAGTGTTGCATGTGACAATAACTAAACATGCAATTATTTTCCCATGAAATTTGGAGACTAATAACTAGATCTCGACTATGTGCATACATTAATACCCCAATACATGGGCAACTTCAACACATGCCTTTCAAATAATTAATTAATTTTGAAAATTCCATGTTGAACAATAAAATATTTTCTATAAATATTTCAAAAGATTCTTTATTTTCTTTCAAAAAATTTGGTTATTTGTTATTTTTATTTTTTTTGGAAATTTCAATACTTTTACAAATAATATAAAGTAGAGCATCCCTTTGTCGTTCAAGGGCCAGTGGGCGAACACTTGGAGAAGGGACAATCAAAATCTATTCATTGTTCACCAATGTACTTATTATCGAACATTCAACAAAAAAATTTACTATGACGATTTTTGGCCTTTGCTATTCAAGGGGGTTCTCTTATGATCAATGTAAGGGGTAGTTTTAAAATGTTTTTTTAAAAAAATTAAGTGCCTTTAAAGGTTATCGTGTGTGCTAAAAGGTATCAAGATGAATAGTTGTGCATGCTTACTCAAGACCCAAAAAAGATACCCATGTGTGTGATGTTGGTTTGGTCGTTCAAAGATGGGTGTTTTTGTGAACGGATTTACAAATGTTTTTTTTGCAATTTGCCAACTTTGAGCACATTTTTCCGCTTTGCCAATTTGTTAAGGTTCGATAATGGGTGTTGTATCAAACATTTATAAGGGTTTGAGGGTTTGGTTTAAAGGTGGGGGCTTGCACATTTAGTGGTAAATTTAGACAACTTTAGTCAAGAACAATTGCAAGAAGAACAAATTTCTTTGAACCTGACTCAAGATACCATGAAAATGCACCAATTGTTATTGTTCCTTCATTTACCTGCAAAATAGACCAGAGGAAATAAACCATTAGTGGACTACTCACAATTTCATGTTGTGATCAATGTTGAATACCTAGTAGTTATGCATAAAAAGGCTATGGAAAAGGTAGCTACAAAGGTAATTAGAAAAACATGTTGCAAGGAAAGGGAGGAAAATAAGGTTAAAAATTTTGCAACTTATTTCATTGTAAATGAACAAGCACTTCATCATGCAACTACCAAAAGTGCAAGAGTAGATTTTGAATACAATTAGTTTACAACAATTGTTAAGGAAGTACTGCAACATTTACATGAACATCTATGAATTTCCTGGGTTACACAAAGGCCAAAATCATTCCAATTACAAGATTTTAAAGGTTTATTCCAATGCAATGGGAGGCAAGGTTTGCTTGTGATCATGTTAAAACACACTTGCCTTGTTCTACTAAGTAACTAAAATAAGGGCGGGGGTTAAGGTTTAGGAGGATCATCAACAGCTACAATCAAGACCACAACCAAGAAGATCGCCAATAGTTGCAACCAAGACCACAACCAAGAAGATTGTTAGTAGTTGTAACCAAGACCACAACTAAAAGGATCGCCAACAATTGCAACTAAGACCACGAATATCAAGATCATGACTAGGAGGAACAATGCAGCTATAAACACAAGAGATGCAAAACTCGGACCACTAAAATCAAGATCACGACGACTAGGAAGGTCGCTAGCAACTGCAGCCAAGAGGGAAGAAAAGGAAGATGACGATCGACATGAGGATCACAATAAAGAAGGTTACGAACAATTGTAAACACAAGAGATGCAAGACTTGGACCACCAAGATCAACTATATTTAACAACCAAGAAGGTTGCTAGCAATTGCAGCCAAGAGGGAAGAAAAGGAAGACAATGATTAACATGAGGACCGCGAGTAGGAGGGTCATGAATAGCTATAAACACAAAAGATGCAAGATGAAGACCACCAAGATCAAAATCACAACGATTAGGAGGGTCACTAGTAGCTACAACCAAGACGAAGGAAAAGGAAGATGATGATCAACATGAAGACTACGACTAAAAAGGTCGCTAATAGTTACAGCCAAGAGGGAGGAGAAAGAAGATGACGATCAACATGAAGACTGTGATTAAGAGGGTCGCAAGCAACTACAAGAAATGTAAGCATAAAATATGCAAGATTTAGACCACCAAGATCATGATCACGATAACCAAGAAGGTCATTAATAACTACAATCAGGAGGGAGGAAAAGGAAGACGATGACCAACATGAAGACTATGACCAAGAGGGTTGCAAGTAGTTGCAAGAAATGCAAGACTTAAACCACCAAGATCAAGATCACAATGACTAAGAGGGTCATTAATAGAACTATGTAATTAAAAAGGAGGAAAAATAAGACAACAATCAACATGAAAACCACGACTAGGAAGGTTGCGAATAGTTAGAAGACATGCAAGCACAATAGATGTAAGATTCAAACCACCAAGATCAAGATCACAATGACCAGGAGGGTCACTAATAACTACAACCAAGAAGGAGGAAAAGGAAGACAACAATTAACATGAGGACTACGACCACGAGGGTCACAAGCTATAAACACAAGAGATGCAAGACAAGGACCACCAAGACCAAGATCACTAATAGTTGCAACTAAGAGGGAACAAATTTGAAGTGTTTGAACTTTAAGTGATTTAATTCAAGAACTGTACTAGCAACATCACGATCGCCTAAGCTCCAAAGAAAAGCAACGTGCACAAAATTTTGGTACATGTAGTTGAAGGAGGAGGTGGTGGTGGCCAAGAGCAGGTGGCAAAATTAGGGTTTTTCTTTCTCTTGCCCATGTCACCATCGATTAAAAAAACATTTTTTTATAATCATGTCCATTGAAACCAAATATGAACATTTGTGTGCCCTATATTGTTTGTCCTTATGATGCATTCAATATTTGTGAAAAGGGTAGTAACGTTCAGTTGAATGGATCATTGAACATTTGTTCATGCATGAGCAAGATGATGTTCATGCGTTGCTAAATGATCAAGGAATTTTCTTGTTGTGTTTTTGACCCCTAGACCTTAAAATATGCATAACTTGCTCATTAACTTTTTTTATGATTCAAGCGCCCTTGGATGCGCAATGTTTAGCTTTACAATTTTGATTTTAGCTTTTGTTGTAATGGAGCAACATCTGAGATGCATCAATTCTCTAAACCCTTAAGTATTTGCTCATCGGTTGCTCTACCTTAATTAGCGTCAAAACTACCAAGGTATTATAATATGTACTTGCCAAATTATCCTAATGAAAATGGCACAAGTTATTGTACTTGCTGCTAAAGCATAATTTCCAAGAGGTGGTGGGTTGACAAAAAAACTTAGGATCCACACCCTTTCTTGTGGACTATCATTTCCACATTGACAAAACAAATAATTTTTTTTCAAAAAATGAATTCGTTTTTAAATTTTGAAATTATTTATTTTCCATAATTTTCTATAATATTGTGATACGAATAGTGAAATTATTCAGAATGTAACATATGATAATTATGACGATTTTCAACACAACAATTTCATATTTTCACAAATTTTCATTTCACTATTTTGAGGATTATTTAATGACAAAATTGACCTTTTGGTAAGGTAGTGGGCATGTTGCCATTAGCCCAAGTATATTAAATTTCTTGTAAGGTCACCTATTCCAACATTATATTAGTTTAAATGGGCTTAACTTTAGAGTTCTCATGGAACCTTGCTAAAGTTATTTAAAACTATTTTTCAAAGACAAAAAAAAACTTTCTAAATTCAAAAACTTTTGCTTCCTTAGTCCAAAAATTGTGAAATTACAAACATGCACATTTCCTCGTCAAAGGCTATTTAGTAATGCCAAAAGTAAAATGAAGGGCCCATGGTTTGAGAGGTTTACAACGTGGTCACAACCAAACAAACAAACACACACACTTATTTTAATATATAAAATAGAGTTGTTGAGTTCCTTTTCTTAAATTACCAACACATTTGCACACACATTCAAGTCCCTATCACACCTAATGATATGGTTGTGATATGTCTATTTTAGTGGTATTTAAAGGTGTTCAAAGTTCAAACCTACATTTAGTGAACTTTTGAAGTATATTTTTAAATTGCCCAAATTTGAAATGTTTGATCAAGGTTTGCCCATCTCAATTCTTTCAACATTAAGTTATTTCAACAAACGACTAATTACTACCAATTTCACTATTGATGAAATGCACTATGATTTTATTTTTAAAATATCTATTCATTTCCAAATAATGAAAGTGTCATTTTTTGTCAAATTAGAACTTTGAAATGTTTTAGATTTGTCACATCCATACCCTTCTAAGGTATTGACAAAATGAAATAGTGAGTAGTACATAGCTTGGTTTGATAATAAGGTGATATATAATAATTATTTTTGAATCATTTACATTTGAAAATAACAATAATAATAATTTACAATTCAACATTTTTTTTTTGGAAAACTCATGTTTAGGTGACAATAAAGTTGTAAATGAAGTAAATAAAATTGAAAATGACATCCAAGCTAATAAAAAGAGGATTTGTCCAATCAAAACTAATTAGTAATTAAACTAAGAATGCAACATATGACACACAACACAATCATAGAGTTAACACCTACCATGTATGATGCATAAGTCACAAATTGTTGACAATCATAACTAATGTTAAGTGATTAATTAAAAAAAGACTTGTTTTATCCTTATGTGACTTTTGAAAAAGCAAAGTTCATAATTCAAAGTTAAACATTTCATTTTACCATTTTTCAAAATTTTAACATGGAAAAAAGATTTTTGTCAATTTTTTTTGACATTTTTCTTAAAAAACTAATTAATAGGGCTATATGTTTATCAATAGGGCTATATACAATATTATTTTCAAATTTTGGTTAATGAAATGATTTTTTTTTTCAAATTTTGATTTGTATTCAACAAATGAAATGAGAGTGAAAGCATGGTTAGGTGATTCATTTTTTTCCTTTTGAAAGTCTATTTTTTTAATTAACATAAATTTCATCATTTTAATATTTAACAACTTGTGCATCTAATCTACATTTTCTTATGTTTCCATTTAAAAATATGGGTAATCCCAAATGTGCACATGGTTAAACATATGTTTGGTCAAAAATTTTATGTAAAAATATGAAATTTTGAATGAGAAATGGATTAATAAAATATTAAATTAATAAAATCAGAAATGTGTTTTACAGAGAAAGTTTCAATGCACCTCATTTTTAGACATCTCGTTTGATGTTGTCCTATTTATTTTATAACAAAATTATTTTACAAAAAAACAAGTGTGGATTATGGCATTTTTTTGAGTCCATGTGCAAATATTTTATTTTATGATCAAAATTAGACCATTTATGGTTTAAACATCTACTATGAATCCATTCTATTCTTAAAACTCATTCATAATTTTAAATATGATTCCTAATAAATTCTATTGCAACATGGATAACTAAAAAAATGACAATGTTGATGTGAAATATGACTTTACATTCTAAGTTCATTTATAAATTAGAAAAATTACAACTATGTCAATCCAAATTGTCCCTCTAACTATGCTTTCACCCATTATGAAAAAATCATGTTCGTTGCAACTAATATGTCTAGTTGTAATCTAATTCTATCATACATGTTTTAGTTGTAATCTAGTTGTATCGAACATTTTTTAGTTGCATCAGACAAGTTGCAACGGACACAATTTTCTCATAGTATCAAAATATTCATGATAAGAATTTTCCAAATTTTGAAATAGTATAAATGAACAAGAATTTTTTTAAATTGATGAAAATTTAAATAATATAAAAAATTTGTGAGTTATTTGATTTATTTCTTACATATAGAAATTTATTAATTAAAAAATTGTTGGATTAAGTGTTTGATTGATAACTTAGTGATGGGTACAAAACAATGTTACACTAATATATTGTTGTGAGCTTATTATATACATTATTATCAATATTGGTTTTGAGAGCCATAAAAATTTAATATGTGTGTGAAACAATACTCTAGCTATTATCCTAGTAGTTAGATTTTCTTGACCTCTAAGTATTGTTACCAAATTAAATTAATTTGTTTAATAATGGTTCAAATCCTTGTTCAATGGTAAAGCACATGAATTATGCATCCATTAATACCCATCCTAAAAGAAAAAGGAGGGATCAAATGCCTACTATTTAATTAAGCATAAGATCCACACACAATATCCATGCATGATGCACAATAATGAATGAATGAACTTCACACGATTTCCATTATTAAATTGTTGAATGGTAAGTTTGTGATAGTTACATTTTTTGTAAACCTCTATGAAAAGCAAGCATTTTGAAAAACATAATGTTTGCTAATGCAAATGTTTTGGTTTTTTGAAGAAAGAAAATTTCATATGCACAAGGGAATATATAAACAAAAATTGATGTAGGCTTTTATGCTTAGTAGAACCATGAGCCACAAGCTTTATCATAATTGGGCCATGTTCAAACATGCCTTGTGCAAGCCCTTTATACCTCTCGTGGGCCTTTATTCCAATATGGTTTTGGGCTTTACCTTGCATTGTTAAAATAATAGCAAATCAATAAAAAGGTGGTGATAAGTTCCCAAAGAAAAAGTTCTTGGAAATTTGGAGTTTTTTAAAGGAATTTGTGATAAAATATTCATTTATTCTTGGAGAGTTGCATTTTCGTGATTTTTCACCTTTAACACAATCAATGATAAAATCCCTCCTTTTACTACCTCGTGATTTACATTCTTTTAGGCTTATGACATGGTTCACTTAATGACTTACAATTTATGAAGCCCATTGGTGGCAAAGATTCCTAAAATGTTGGGACAAATTCAACCAACAACTTATCCTAGTCCTTTTATTTTGGGAACAACACCACCCTTAGGCTTTACCTTACACATAAAGTGGTCAAAGAAGAGTAGCTACCAATAAACTTTTTAAATATGCCTTTTGAACTAACATATATGTCATTTCATGCTCTTATTTTGATGATTTGTTTTTTGGGCATTTATCCACAATCTATGGTTTCAAGCCATTCACAACATCCACTAAAATACCTATTTCTTCCAAGCTTAGCTACTTCACTCCTCTTCCTTACCCACCTGCATGAAAAGGTAAAACCTTTACAAGTATTTGGGCTTCATATTGTCACACCCAACTAATGACAATAAAATGATTGAAAAATTAGTTGATTTTGTCGAATTTAAATTCCGTTTGAATTCAAATATTGAATGATGTATGTAACTTGAATTGAATTCAAATATCTTTATGGCAAAACATGGGTGATTATGACTATTATCCAAACCTAGTCATGTAGTCATATGAAATAATCATATTTGACTTGAGTCATGAGACTTTAGTCCAAAATGATTATGGTACTACAACTAAATGACTAATCGTCATGTTGATAGAGGTGTAACTAGCTTAGGCATGTAAAGAGGTGCCTAGGCTAAGTAGTTAAGTAATTAAGATAGGATAAATATGTAAGTAAGTTAAGTGCATTGGTTAAGTATGAAAGGTAGCTAAGTTGGTTAGGTAGGTTGGGTAGGCTAAATAGGTAGGTAAGTAGCACTATGAGGGAAATGGGGTTTTGCAACTTGCCTTAGACCATTGCATTTTTCAATTGTAACAATCACTTGCAACTTGAAATATTTCTATGCCTCAAATGTTATTAAATAAGTTGCAATAGTTGCACCAAACATCTTATAGTGCATATGGTTAAAAATGCATGTAACTTGGTTAGAAACAAGTGTCCATGCTAAAAGTTTCAATGCCATGTTGGATTGGCAACAAAATTTGGGTTGGTGTCAACATGGCATTCATGTGGATCAAATGCCACATTGGATTGGCAAGAAAAAAATGAACCCACCTTGTTGTGGCATTTACATGGATCATTGTTTGTCAACATTATTAATGAAATGTCAAGATTTTATAACTATTAGGCTATAACTTGTTTTTAAAATCGTGATACTAACTTGTAACTGTATTTGATAAAAAAATGGTAATATGCAACTAACAAAATTTTATTTTGTGATTAAAACCAATAGTTTGGAATATATTTTGGGATTTTGTAGTAATTAAGGATTTAACAATAGTATTATTTTGTAACTTATAATATAATTGGCAATGGATATATAATGTTTATGGAATGCAACTTATGAAAAATTATAATTATATGTTTTGGTAACTTTGCAAGTATTGTGATGTTATGACACCATTCTTCACTATCATGTCCAACAAAGCTTGCACGCACATTATAGTTGTCCACATTGTGATACATAGTGCAAAAATGCATTCTATCATTATTGATAAATAATAATAAATTTATTAAAATTATTATGCATTGACATTCAATGTTAGAAAATACATTATAAGAATATTTTAAAAGATGTTCTTTTGTATTGAAATACAATTTGACTATAAATCTATACTGCCCAAACTACTTATGGCAAAAGTTATCCTTTTCCCATATAAAGGTTCATCACAAAATGATGAACACAACAATCATATATGGAACTATATCGAAAACTTGTATTTCCATTTTGTGAGACGCCCTTTTCTATTTTGTTGAAATGGAACAAACCACAATTTATACATTCCACCTTGCCTATTTTTGAAATTCACCATATTGTAATATTTAATGTCACATATGAAGTGAGGTCAATAACATATAAATAGCCTTGTAGTCTGGAAAATATCTAGAAATCCATACTTTCATCCTAAATAAACTATTTTACAAATGTAATGCCATTGACTTGTTCTAACAAATAACATACATAAATTGTTGCATCTAATTTATCATTAAAATGCAACATATGTAACATGTTGTGATTTGATATACAAACTATATAACAAATATATTTGCACACAACAGTGATGTTCAAAACAATGCATCATATAATGGAAATATTAAAGTTAAACTTCATCATATTTGTTTTTAAGTTGTTTTATCAAGTTGCTATTTTGCATTTGTCTTCTTGCATGTCTTGGTTTGGTTTACTACACAACAAACAACAACACAATTAATGAATAATTATTAGCAAACGTAACAATATTATATAACATCATATGCATTTTCTTCTAAAACTATGTAATAGGTTAGGCTACTAATAGGTAGTAGGTTAGTAATTTAATAATAGGTTGGGCTAAGTAGTAGGTGGTAATTTGTTTGCAACATAATTGCCACATGATGAATTTTTATAAGCTACCAAAATAGTTGCATTATAATCGTAGATTTGTGCCACGTAAACCATATTTATACAATTTGGTCAAAGGATGACCATGTATTTTTTATTGCAAATGTCATTTGAAAATGGATGACGTCATTTCTTACATCATGTCACTTGCAACTTGTCATACGTGATTAATATGAAAATGATTGCAAAATGTTGTTTACAATTTCAATCACTTGTCACAAATTTTGATTTTGATGGATTCAAACATTATCAACAAGGTTTTGTACCACAAAAACAATGAAAATAATTGTAAATGCACAAAATAACATGCATGTTTAAACAAACTAATTTTTCTTCAACTCCACCTTTTGCCCCAAAATCTAAATGTTTGAACCAATGTTGTGCATGTAAATGGTTTGGGATTTACAGTTTGTGTAAGTGTAAAAATAAATATATTTATATAGTTTTACATGATTTTACATGGTTATGTAAAACAATGTAAATATATAACAATGTAAAAAATGTGATTTTGAGGAGGGGAGATTTCATAATGTTTTTGAAAATAAGTTAGCTAAATTGGCCATTGCAAAAAAAAAAAAAAAAAA
>Ga0116229_10002816_pt1 | contig 28405 bp, 17 predicted proteins | sample S1TSphgellanicum_3_FD_87313 | JGI IMG/M metagenome (GOLD analysis project Ga0116229, IMG submission 87313) | Host-associated microbial communities from peat moss isolated from Minnesota, USA - S1T2_Fc - Sphagnum magellanicum MG | ecosystem: Host-associated > Plants > Peat moss > Unclassified...
AAAAAAAAGCACTGCTTGGTAGATTCTACTTGGATTGCACAGTTCAAAAAGGGGGGCGGGGGGGGGGGGAACTTGCGTGGGTTGGGGTAAACCCCTTACAATTGGTTTTTTTAAATCTTTGAAAGGCCCCCCAACCCAAGCCCCTCCCCCCCCCCCCCCGCCCCCCTTTTTGAACTGTGCAATCCAAGTAGAATCTACCAAGCAGTGCTTTTTTTTCATAAATTCTGTCAATTTTTGAAAAAAAATTGGATTGTTTTTTTTTGAGGGAATATTATCCAACATTTCAATAATGAAAAACATGAAAAAATACCATACTAGCTACAAAGCAGAATCTTCCTCCTAGCCTTTTGAGGCACCTTTTTAGGCCTTAAAAGTGTGGCCAGGATACAGATTCTAGTTAGGAGTTTTATGCTGAGGAAGGGCAGGTAGCATTGGGGGTTTACCTATGTTGTTATCAGGCTTGAGAACACATGTTGCTGCCCAGTTTTTTTAGTGTAGCGTAAGTGATGATCATCCATAAGAAGATGTAGGAACAATGGTAATCATCCCTAAGAAGGTTTTTTCAAATCTTTAATAATCCTTATATACTTTTGGCTACAGACTGAAAACCAAATATAGAAAACTGGTGACTTCTGGCCATTGAAAACCTCCAAAATCATTTCATTTCTGAATTATGAAATTCTTTTTTGGGTGAAATTTTGCCAATAAAAAACAGTTGATGGGGTCCAAAATTTTCAAACACCCAATATGCACTTGAGACAGTGTTTTCTTTACCCACGAAAATTTGTTAAAAACACTAATTTAAAAAAATTAAAAAAGGAGAGATTTTGGAGGTTTTTAGACACCTGAAGTGAGGGGGAAAAACAGAAGTTAAAATCATCACATTCATATGCTTGGTTTTCATTGTGTAGCCAAAAATACAGAAGGGTGATTAAAAGTTTGTACTTTATTTGTGACTTATAGCCAGAATTGGCTAAACCTTCCTAGGGATGATCACCACTTTGGCTACAAACAAAAGTTCCTTCAAAAAAACACTGACTTGAGAGGCAATGCCAAGAGAGAGAGGCCGTATACTGAGAGCAAGCAAAGGAAAAGATTTTCAAAATTGGATGGATATGCGAAAGTCAACAGATCAAAGGAAAAGACGATGGGAGAGGAATCCAGACACTAGCTAGAGTCCACAATGCATCAGGCCTGCAGTACTAAATTGAGTTATTAGCCTGCTATCCAACTGACAATTTTTTTTGCTAACCCTACTATCACCCAACATGAAAATTTTTTTTCTTCATTATATGCAAAATGGACAAAGGCAATAAAGTTTTCCTTAAACTTATCCTCCCTTTCACCCCCTATTCCTTCTGCTTTCACCTGGTATACCCTCTTTCAGTGGTTTCCGCAAACTAAGTATGAAATGCTGAAACTCAGCATTTAATGCACAAGGTTCGAGGGTAAGTAAAGTAGTTGTCTAGGCAGGAGCAGTGAATATATATGTAGCAGCAGTGGAGGCGCTCAGGCAAAGGAAAAGACAGGATGGAACTCTCTTTACCACCAAAATTGGTGGAAAATCTAGTTTGGGTCCCAAACTATATTTGGTTTTGTAAAATTTTCATTCCCAGTTACGCGTTTGATGCCCTGTCATGCCCCCAAACTGCCAGTTCTCGCCCCCTAATGACATGACTTTACGGATAACTCTAATGGCCACAGAAAAGCTGCTCAGAAAAGCTGCTCACTTCACACACAACTTTTTGCTTGAGGATGATGGTACCTTTTGGAGGCCTTTGGAGCTTTGTTAAAGTGAACCAGTAGCTAGCTACACACACTGGGTGGTGGTACCTTCACCTTGTTGAGTTTTGGAGCATTTGCACTCCCACTGTACTAGATAATACAAAACTGTAATGTGGATGATGCATAGCAGTCATTAAATATGTTGAAATTGAGTTTGGACTTGTACTTAGGATGCATATTATATACCTACACAGCCTGCATATAGGGCTTTTTCAAAAGGGTCAGTAAGGAAATAATTATGTTTGATTGGTTATTGTGGTGGCATTCTAACTGGTCTCTGATTGTATATTCTAGACAATGCAAGTGGATACTGCACTACATGGGCGAATTTGGCATAAATTAAATTATTTTTTTATTTTGTCGAAGTTTCTGAATTTTTTTTCAGCGCTGTTGTTGAAAATTTTAAAACCTTTAGATTGCAGGAAACTCTGCAATCAAGCCCTGCATTCAGAAAAAAATAGAAAACTTTGGTTGCTGACAATTTCTTCCCAATAATATGCACCATAAGTTAAGACACTCTTGTTGATAAACTTTCATTGCCAATCAGTATTTTGTAATGAACACACAATAATTGATTATAAAAGGGCTAAAAGACAAACACATGTGGCCAACAATATAGAAGGATGTTTACATGTTTGGTTTATGGCTACATTTGGCTAAATCATCTTATGGATCATTTGTCTTTGAGGCTACACCACAAAATTACAAAAAATTGAAATGAAAAACACTGTACTGGTGGCCTCATTGTCTACTTCTTTTAACATGTGTGAACTTTGGATGGCTGAACTTTGGTGGTTAATTGCATTTATAACGAACTGCTTGCTCCACTTTTGAGATTACTTCAGAACCGCCAGTTCTGGTTCCTTGCCAACAAAAAAGAATCAAAGAACCTCTGGGGCCGGTTATTTCAAAAACCTTGGAGAACATGGTGTTTTTCATGAAATAACTGGCAATGAACTTGTTGGTTTATGGCCGGTTCTTTGAGTTTTTCCAAAATTTTGAGAACCGTGGCATTCTACCAGGATTGGGCCTTTCATTTTCTGGGGAACTGTGGTTATGAATCCTAAGAGGCACTCGGATAACCATAGGAACTGTTCCTGTTTTTAATAACCGCCCAACACTGGCCTTCACCCTAGTTTCATTTCACAAAATCATTAAAAGAAACGCTGGTTCATTCACAACTGAGTCATAATGGGTTATGACTCCTGGTTACGGGGAATATTCTCAGAAACCTCGTTGCCTGGATGTATGAATATGAGAAATATTCTTTGAAAATCCCTGTCCTGACTCCTGACCACTGATTGTTATCACAAGCATTCTCCAAAACCCTAGTTCTTGACCCCTGATCAACTGAATATTCTCATGAGCAGGGGCTCAGTGAATATTGAATTATACCACAATTAATGACCAGTGGTAAATGGTCCTTTTTCTTACTTACTGTACTAGTATGATGAGTTTTCACATTGACAAAACCCATTTTATTTTATTGAAAAAAATCAGAATTTGAATTTTGAAAAAAAATTAGTAGCTATTCTCTTATGATCCACAGTAGTCTACTATGATATTGTCAAATGAGTAATGAAGTTATTCAGATCATCTTGTAGCCTGCAAGAAGAGTTATGATAGTTTTTTCACCAAAAAATTCCTTTCACATTTGGAAAGAGATTTTAATGATGAAACTGACTCTCTAGGTAAGGTGTTCCACAACGGGGCCGTCCATGTGAAACAGGTGACGATGTAAAGGGATTATTTAATGCGAAAACCGACCCTCAGGTAAGGTATTTCACAAAGGGGCGGTCTACGTGAACCACCCAGGTGAGAATGGGACCCATAACTCAGGGGACTTCCGTTTATAAAATGTGGGGAATATGTTAATTAATTCTCAGTTCATAACAAGACTCGAGAATCTAGCTATTAATTAAGGAAGGGAGTTTGTTTTGTTTTATTGGTCACTTTGAGAAGTCTCAAACCAAGGCATCCCCCCCCCCTTATCTTGTGCACTTGGTACCCTTGGAAAGAGAGAATTTCAGGGGGCTTGTCGTTTTGTGTCTTGCATGGTTCATGTTTTGAATTGTGCTCTTGATGTTTTGTATAGAACAAATAGTTTAACATGTTATGCAAGTTCCTAGTGAGTTTCAAACCCATCACCACCACCACAAGGAAGTTGAATCTAGGTATTATCATCAACCCACTTCCAATTGCTTGAAATGATTGAATTCCATTTTTTGATTTGTTTTTGGCTTTTGAAGATTTTAATCAAACCTTGTGACAAAATTGTGCATGATGTTTTAGCCCTTTTTTTAAACCCCCTTTAATTTGTCATATGGGGGGGGGGGGGTATTCAATGTTTTACCTTGAAAAGCCCTTGATAGAGAAGGGGTGCACCATGGTGATTTGATAATGTTGGTAACATTTAGACCTATAATGCAAGAGCTTTTGAATATCGAATAATTTTGTCAAAGGAAATTTAAGAAAATGAAAACTAAACATATTTAGAGAAATTGGGGGTGACTTCTTGGAACTGTAGGAAAAGCTTTGATGAGTGGGATTTCTGAAAGATGATTTTGAGTAAGACATTGAGTTTTGAGTAATTTTTGTCATTGGGGAAATTAATTTAATATTAAAAATATTTATTTTCACAATGTGGGCTCTGTCATCAAGGTCCTATTCACACTTGAGCCAGCAGCTCTGTCCACGCCAGTAAGACATGATGAGTTAAAAGAATTTCAGAACTGCAAAAAAACTGAAGTCTTATGACAATCTGATAATCAAAGGGATGGGTAGCTAGCCGAGGACTCAAGTTGATTTGCTTATCAAAATAACTTGACACGGCTATCTCATCCGGTCCGCTTGGCAGGCAGGCCATTTTGGACATTGGACAATTGAGAAGGAGCAGTGTGACCGAAGCAGCCAGCTTTGATAATTGGAATTCGGAACTTGAATGCACTGCACGGAAGTGTTTTTTGAAAAGTTCAAATTGAAAGAAAAAATAAAGTCTTCTGTGGCCGGCTGGCCGGGGGAGTCTGTCTGTCATCTCTTACCAATCATTACCCGTCGGCCAAAAGTAATCCATCCCTCAAGCAAGTTGTTCAACCTACATTTTGTAAGTTAACAAATTGTTTCATAATCTCTCGGGTAGCAATTGGCGGAGGCTCCATCGGAAACTGGACATGAACACAGCCCTTCATGCAAAATATGCACGTGGGCTACCATACCTTTTTCTTGGTGGCATTGAGGAAAGTCAAGGAAAAAAGCCTGAATCACCTTCCTACTTTCAAGGCTTTTTTTAAGAACACAATATATGTATATTTTTCCTTTTTTCTCGTGTTCGCTCAAGTCCATTGAATGCTACGACATTATTATATGCATGGACAGCCAGCCACCTTTGACGGAACGGGGGTGCCCTGGTATTGGCCAGGGTGATCCAACACTTAGTATCTTCCCCTTTGTGAGCAAGTCCTCTTGTGAGTCAGTGGCTATATAAATCTGGGGAAGGAAACGTTAAAATTGAACCTGAAAACACAGAAGAAGGGTAGGTTTTTTGTGTGGTCCCATGGCCGGGGTTAATATTTCTCCTAATGGAGAGGAGGCACCATGGGCGTAAAGTTTCAGCGTTACACTTAAAGATGGACTTTGTGTGAAAAGAGCGCTCGTCTTGTCAAACAGAAATTGGGCGTAAGGTTTGAGTGTTACACATATGGACAAACTTTATGCGAAAGGTGCCTGGCCTCCTCAAACAAGATCAGAGTCATTAAAGTCCTACAAGCTCTTTTTTCTCTATAAAGGCCTCAATTGGGGCAGTTCTCATGGGAATTCCAGTCCCCGTTCCTTAGCCCTCATTCCCAGAACGACCTCCTTCTCGCTCGTTATTCTGCACATGGGACATAATGATATTTATATAATGTTTATGAGTGCCCTAAATCTGTTTGGGGTTGTCAGTTCTCACAAAGGTGACCGTGTAGGGTTTGCTTCACCCAAGGCTGGTATTCCCGAATGACCGCTGGGTTTTCAAAGTCCATTTGGGAGTCATATTTGATACAACTTGAAGGAATACGATGATTCCTGTTAAAACGGGTGTTATTTGGTTCTTCCTTTTCAAAAGAATCTTGGGTCTTCGTTTTGATTTTGGTATTTAAAAAAGTTTTTGGCTTGTTGTTCTCTGGGTGCGGGTTTGAGGGCGGTGCTTCAAATTGCTAAACCTATGTATAATTCTAGTCAACAAATTTTTTCAAATTCTGTAAGCTTCTAGCTCATGTGGAAGAAAACAGTGTCCAATTCCATGCACACAACACTACACTACACTGCCGGAAATTTTACAGTTATAAAGTTTTACAGAAAACTTAAAACTGAAAATTGCGTCCTGAGTTCTGCAATGAATTCATCCGTTTGTGCCCAAGAAAAACTGAAAATTATGAAATTATTTAATTTTATAAAAAAATAAAAATAAAAATCTATTAAAAATTTTGGTCTAATTATTAAATTTTCCAAAAAAAAAAAACTTCAATGTGCTTACCTTAAGAACCTTAATCTCTTTTCAAGATCACATGTATGAATTTGGGGATTTTTTTCCCATTCACTTCTAGCGACTGAAAGCCTCCCAAACCTCTTAGTTTTCAAATTTTAATTTTGCTTTATGACATTATTATACCGCCAGTTTTCTTAAAAAGGGAATTCTTGAATCATATCAAACTCTTCAGTTGCAGTAGTAGCTCAACAATTTATGGAAACCTAAAACGGATCAAGTTCATTAATGTAAATCCCCCCCCCACACCCCAAAACTTTGGAAATAACAAATAACCCTCACCATCTAGAATCTCAGTATTATTGGTGTTGTGCGTGGTTATTATTTGCTGTTCCTCTAATTTTGAGGAACTTCTTCATATTGATAGATTTAAAAATTAATTGTCCTAGAACTAATAATGGGTTTTAGGCAGAAATTTGGGCACCAAACCAATGGGTAAATAGATAAATTTTGTGAAAACAACAAAAAATTTGAACATAGACAAGTTAATATTGCTAGAATGCATACTGATGCAACCCATAAATCTCTTTGTATTACAACCTTGCACATGGATTCCCCTATGACAACACAAAAATATGCCTTTTCCTTCTTTATTTAAAAAAATTGCATAATTAGTGTGAAATTTCTTTCGGAAGGGAACAGGTGGCATGTCATGCAACACAAAATTTTCCTACATCCACAACTCGACCCAGAATGCATATATAAAGTCCATAGACAATATCAATTTTGCTTGTCCATAGACAATAAGATACTTTGGTTCAACATCCCATCAAAATTTGACTTCTCTATTCAATTTGATGATACACAATGTTGTACTTACTAGGATTCCCCAAGAACTCCATTGGTCCAACAATGTCCACTTGCTGCCTCTTTTTACTAAAAAGAAAAAAATGATGCCATTTGTAGACATCCACAAACAATATCACGTGGGAACAACAGGCTCATCACTTGATAGAAAAAGGCCCTTCCATCAGCATTTCACAACGCAAAGAACAATTTCCATATTTTAATTCCAACCCACCCCCCTTAACCCTCCAAGCTGGTAAAGTTTTGCACATTATATCAAATTAAACCACATGCTCCACCGCTTGTTCCGGCCTCATCAACTCCTTTGAGATGAAAAAAGAAAAAAAAGAGTTATTTTCCTTCAATTTTTGATTTGGTGTATGGTTCACAAAATGCATTGCTCACACCTACATAAATTATCACCAAAATTTGTAAATTATGGATAAGGCCTGGTGTTGGTTTGTTTCCCATGATACCCACTAGATACCCATCAGGGTATCATGGGAGGAAAAAAACAAAATGTGACATCGTCTTTCTTTACTCTTTACGCTCGGCAAAGGACATGGGCAAAGGGCAATATCAAAATTGGGCAGCATTCATTCAGGCTGCCGCCTCTCATGGGCCCTTATTGCGATAATGCCCTTCCCCTTGTGCTTTGCCTTAGACTTAATTGCAATTTGTAATAATGGGGGTGTGTGAAGCTCACATGTTGTTTGGAGTGCAAATGATGTCCTCTTCTTAATCAATCTCTCTCCGCCACTTTTATTTATTTGTTTATTTATTTATTGTTCCCCTCACCCATCTGCAACCCACCTGATGGGTGGTCCACAACACAAGCTAGGGATTTTCCTATCCTCCATAGGTCCATGAAGAGCAGGACAAGATAAAGAGAGAAAGAGAGACAGATAGAGAGACCCACCACCGCTACCCACCCCCAAAAGATCCCCTCCCACCCCCCAAAACACACATACACACACACATACATAGTCTTTGAAGGTAGCCTCATCCCCACCCACACTTAGCACATTCTTTGAAAAAAACATTCACCAATTGTTTTGTTAGGGAAAAAGAAAGGAATGATAAATTGTATTTTTTTCCTTAAAAAGATTGGGAATTTTTTTTTCTAGGGTAAATTGAACTAGAATTTTATTTTGTGGGGGAGAAATTTACAAAATTTTAAATTCAAAATTGGTCACTACAAAATTGACCATAACAAACATGCCTAAGTAACCCAATTGAAAGAAAAAGGTGAGTACATTTTAAAGGTTAAAAACGAGGAGTGGTTTATTGGTAAAGCGTATCGAGATAGGTAGAAAGTTCAAACGAAATTTGGTCACCGCGCGGTTTGGTGCTGGCTGACTGTGCGGTTCGCGGTCGTCTTCCTTCCTTCCTTCCTGCGCTCGCCCGGCTGCACCCAGCCTTCGTCTGCGGCGTTTTGTGCTGCCCGTCGCTCGCTCGCACACTTCCTCTTCTGTCTGTGGAGCGCGCCTTGCCCTACGACCACACTCGCTCACCTCTCGCAGCCCTTGAGAACGCACTCCCTTGTCTCCGAACAGCGCAGAAGGCGACGGAGTTCTTTCAACTTGCTGCTGTGAGCTATAGACGAGCTGGGAGCTTTGGGGGGAGTTGCTGGAAGCAGCTGTGTGTGTGTGTGTGTGTGTGTGAGAGAGAGAGAGAGTCCATCTTCTTCGTGTTGTGTGAGCAGGAACCGAATTTTGGTTTGTGACTGACGACGAGGGGCTTTGGTTTTGCGCTGTAGTGCGTAATTCAGTGGGCGGGCGGGTGAGAGGTGGGTGTTTCTGGGCTCGGTATGAGAGTTTTGTTTGTGTTGTCGAGTTGTGAGGAAAAAAGCGTTTCGGAAGAGAAGGTGTGTTTGCTTGCATTCGAGTTAGTCTTGTGATTTGCAGAGGCTCCTGAGACTGTGAGAAGGCGAGTGGGGAGGGAGGGATTACTACACGCGGACTGTTTCCTGTGACAGACTCCAATTCGCCGGAGTCGCGCATAGATGTGAGACTTGTGTGCAGGTCCTGTGCGATTGGAAGGAAGGTGTAGAACGTGTTCTTTTGCGTGGAGGAACAGCAGCAGGAGGAAGAGGAGAGAGCGTTGGCGTGCGCGCACCACTGACGGGACAGGAGGAAGAGCGAACAGGGAGAAGAAAGAAGGGGGGGAGGAGGCTAAAGAATAATATCTCCTCCCCTTCCAGAGAAGAAGACAGTGGAGAGAGGGACAGAAGGAAATCCCCTGGATCGAGAACGAGGAGGAGGAGGAGATTTGTGCGGGCGGATTGAAGAAAGGGAGAGTTCAAGGTGGAGACCTCGAGGAGAGGCATTGTGGCGCGGGCTGGGGAAGGGGGAGGAGGAGGCGACCCCAGAGACGACCCAACAGCGTTGAAGGACGGAGATCTGTCGCTTGGCTACGCGTACGCGCGCACTCTCCCTCCCACTGTTGCTCTTACCAACAACAACCCTGGCGCCATCCCAGGCTCCTCCTGGGGTCGACCAACCCCAGTAGGAGTCTATGGCACGCACCGCGAAGTGTACCACAACATCTTGAGCCGCGAGGAAGAGTATGGAGGAGGAGGAGGAGGAGGAGCTCAGCAGCATGCTGCTCCTCCTCATGTAGATTTTCACCATAGATCATCACTCCATGGAGCTCAACTGCATCAAGCTGCTAGCTATGAAGGCTTGAAGAGAGAGGTTCACAGGAGCAGTGAGGACCCCGCAGCAGCAGCAGCAGGTCTTAGGGGTACCAATTTTGACCAACAGCAGGAGGAGGAGGAGGAAGGGAGTAGCAATAGTGGTAGTGTTGGGAAGGGGACTAGAGGCAACCATCCATCATCGTCAGTAGTGCAGCAGCAGCAGAGTTGGGCTTTAGCTGTGCGGGAGGTGGATGAAGGTGCAACACAGGGCATGAATGTGCAGAGCCTGCAGCAGCATAACCCTGGCACCACCTCTGTGCACGTGGGTCCATCTGAACCTGACAACCATCTGCATCTCCATGGTATGAACTCCACACTCTCTTGCCCATTGATTGCATCTCCCTCTCTCCCATTTGCTTTTTTCTTTTCTCTCACAATTTCTCTTGCTCTTCAGGAGGTTGTGCACCAAGCTTCCTTTTCCCCAATTCCTGCACTACTGATGATGGTTTCATCAGCATCCTCTTCTTTGCCTTGCCCCCACCTTCCATATTTTCTCCTGCTGCAATTCTCTGCCTTGCAACCTTGTGGAGGTTCCAGCAAAGTACCCAGAGATGCTTTTCCCCTTTCTTGTATGTATGTGTGTGTGGGCATGTGAGATACAGTCTTAGAGCTTTGCTTGACTGCATCTGATTCTTCCTTGAATGCAGAGGAGGTGGGTACTCCTTTTGTTTCCAGCCCTTGCTGAATTTTGCTGATATGTGAATTGCAAATGCTCCTCCCATCTTTGTTGTGGACGTCCATGATCCCGACTTGTATGTGTTCTTCTCCTGTTTCTTTGCAGGCAGCTTTTTAGGTCTGAATTTTTTTCCTGTGGTCTTATGCGGATTTTATATCCACAAAGGGGATTCAGGTCTGATTGTGTATTTCTGTGGGGGGACGGGGGTTATATCAAGAACCACATGCTGAAGAGCTGTGGGGAGCAGGAGGTGGGAAGGCTAAGGAAATTGGGGGGCAGCAGCAGCAGCAGCAGCAATTAGTAGTAGCAGGGGGAGCAGGTACTGTAGTGACAGGAACAGGATCAACTGCATGTCAAGAATGTGGAAACCAAGCAAAGAAAGATTGCTCCTACCAGCGATGTCGAACATGTTGTAAGAGTCGAGGCTTTGAATGTAGCACCCATTTGAAAAGTACTTGGGTTCCTGCTGCCAAGCGTCGGGAACGACAAGCAGCTGAATCAGCTGCAGCTGCCTCCTCAGGGCTTCTTCGCTCCAAGTCGAAGCGCGCTCGAACACTAGTAGCCAATGTTGCAAATTCTCTCACCACAACCTCTGCAACATCTCCGAGGGGTTCTGATCTAAACTCTGCTCATCTCACTGCAACTCATCCGTCACAACCAGGTAGATAATGCTTTATATCAAATCTCTGATGCATGACTCACCACTTCTACCTGTGTGTGCATAAATACATGCTGTGAAACTGGATGTTCATTTCTGTGGTTTCAGAACTCTTTTCTTTTGTGGTGGTGGTTCCTTTGTCATGGGTCATATTTCTTTGATCTTCCAGTCACTTGTGGGTGTTCTTTTATCGAGCCACACTTTTTGGACTTGGCTGCATGAAAACGTGATGTCATGCACTACGTTGTTATTTAGGGCAGTGTTATGTGTCCACAATTTTTGTGATTGGATTCTGTCAGATGATGAGAGTTGTGCAAGAAATGAAAGTAAATTGTTGAATGGTACTTGTGTCATTTAGGGGTTTAGGGGTTTAGGGTTCATTGGTGATCTAACAGTATCCATCTTTTTTTGTCATCTACACACCAGCATCATCAAAAGGTGGGCTTCCTCCGGAAGTGAGAGCACAGGCGCTATTCAAGTGTGTGAGATTAATGGGTGTGGAAGATGGTGAGAATGAGTTTGCATATCAGGCAACTGTCAAAATTGGGGGCCATATTTTCAAAGGTGTGTTATATGATCAAGGTGTTGACAATGGCCAAGCTGCTGTGCCATCACTAGGGGAATTGCAGCTTGGTGGGAACCGAGGTGGCATGCCATCGTCCTCAGCCCTGATCGACCCTTCAACTTTGTATGTTTCTGGCAGCGCACTGTTGGGAGGTCAGCCACTGACTTTTTTACAATTGCAATAACAATTTTTGTAAGCTTTTGTCTATCTGTGAATGTTTTGAACTCTTCTATAAAAGGTGAAGTCCAAGATGCAGAAAAATGTAAAAAACTGGGGAGTTACTTGGCTAGTTCATTCGGGGATGCTGTGTCTCATGAGGAGCTGGTGGGAGTTGGGAGATACTACCCACATTTTCTTCATGCTATTTGCCACAGCCAACGGGCTTTGGTGATATTGATTACAAGTGCAGTGATGCCTTGTGAAGTAGTCAGTCAAAACTGTCTCCCCAGGAGAAAGCTAGGTATTAGAAAGCATGGAATGGATTCCATTAATTATCCAGGTTGAATTATTGTGACACTAACTAACTAATGTTTGTTCCTGGATATTCACAAATATGTGTATTTTTTTTGGGGGGTGGGTGAATACAGCTTTGCGATAAGTACAAGTACATCAGGCAGTAGAAGAAGGATTTTTGGGGTAAGATGTTTCACAAGTCAATCCTATCCCCTTTGTGCAGGGAATAGTTTTCTCACCAAAAAAGGATTTGTTCAGGATTTGGGGTTCTTATGTTAGATTGTTTCTGTGGACAAAACTGGAATTTTTTTTTGTTCAAAGAATTGTGTCAAAATTGCTTCGGATTTTGAAAACTGGTTGTCCATTTTTCTTACTCAGCCCTGAATGCATGTGTGGGGTGGGTCAAGGAGGGAGTATTTTAGAAGTCCCATGTTTGTAGCTTTTGGGTTCATCAGGGTGACTGTAAATTGTTCTCCAATCTCACTCACTCACAAGTGCCAGCCTACACGCACACTAGTCCTGGCATCAGTAGTAAAGCTTTGGCCCACACGAGCAACACAAAATGCTAAGTGTCAGATAATTTTCCAACTCCCAAAATGCTCAACTTCTAGCTAGCACGGAAGAAGCCCTTTTGTGATTCTAGATTTTACATGCCTCATCATGATGTATACCTAGATATATGCTGCTGTGTCCAAGTGTGGCTCCTTAGTAGTCGTGCTTCCTGATCTATGTTAGTACTACTCTCCTGTCATCATTGGACCTTTCCTCTAACACCCTTTTGTAAAGCTGACAACTGAGTTATCTGAGTCTTTCTCAATGTACTGAAAGCCTGTGGTTTGAGATGCTTTATTGATTTTGGTTGCTTCACCTAGTGATGGGAGCTGGGTACTGGGCAACTGGGTAATGTGGGATGGTGGATATCATGTGACATTCCAGAACTTGGTACACAGCAGCTGGGTATAGTGGGATGGTGGATATCATGTAACATTCCATAACTTGGTACACGGCAGGTGGGTAATGTGAGATGGTGGATATCATGTAACATTCCATAACTTGGTACCTGGCAGCTGGGTAATGTGGGATGGTGGATATCATGTAACATTCCATTGCAGTGTGTTTGTGAGATGAATTGGTTTCTTGAGCAGAGGTGCACAAGAACTAGAATTAATTGGACCAAACCTGGTCAAATAGTTCTAGTGCAATGAACAGAAATTGCAACTACCCCATCAATCTGAAACCAACAATAAAAGAACCCAGTTCCAAAGGGGTAACCCATTTTGAATTTCTATAGCAGAACCAGATTTGGGATTGGCAAGACAATCTGGAGACACCCAAATGTGAGCAGGACTCAGCTTTGAATTTTTGTGAAGAATTAGAACTGGAACCTTTGTCATGATCTAGGTATTTGTAGAGACAATATTGTTGAATAACATTGTTTGAACACATGCAATTTTTATTTAAAGATTGAATGCATGTATTGTTTAACAATAAAAACAATCATGTGTTTTCTCATACATCCAGGCTGAGAATCACCCAACACTGGTGTAAAGCACTAGTAAAAAATTCCTCTTATGAGTAAATGATTATAATTCATTTGAGAGGAGAGGAGATACCTTTTGCATAAAGGGTTATCTTTTGTTGAGACAGAACTATTTATTACTAGGGTATGCTCGCCTCCACTTAAGCTAGAAAAATTCTATCAATTTTATATAACGTACTTAACCAATTTAAGACAACATGGTTGCCCAACCTTTTCCCAAGGCTTGACCAACAAACATTAAAAATGAGTTTTTCTTAGTGGTTAATTGCATTGACCCCAATGACCATTTCTAGAATGGCCTGTTCCCTAAGGATGAAAGGTTTTACTCAACCAAAGCTAGATCGAGCATTCCTAGCAACATGTTGACTGGTAACAAAAAAAAAAGGCTTAAAAGGGAGGGGAGACAGAAAGGCACTAGTGAATGAGAGCTCCTTTGCCTTGTGGCTAGTGTTCTTGTTGAGGGTGGCCCTTATTTGTGTTCATGTCACATAAATTAACGAATTGGTTTACATGGGGTAGCACAAGGATGGTAGCACAAGGTGTAAAGAGGTTGCGCCAAAGTCAGGGGGAGTAGGGAGGGAAAATTAGTATGTGTTGAGAGGTCAATAGTGGGTGGATTAGAGGGGGGTTGAGATAGAGGAGAGTGATAAGACCAAATTAGGTGGAGTTGGATTTGTATGTGTGTGTGTGTGTGTGTGTGTGTGTTGTAGTAGGCAAGAACTTGGAATCTGGATTGTATTAAGTTGGAGGTCCAGAGGTGGACAGCACTGTTGTTGGGTAGGTATTTGATAAATTTGATAACCGTTTCAGTTTTTTAAATATTTAAAAACAATAGAACTGTTGGGTTATTGATATTTTTAGAATATCAAAATCAAATAAATGCTGGTTCCATTTATTTCAAAACACTCAAGGAGCCAACAATTTGCATGAAGGAAGTATAAAGAACCAGCAAATTTTTGGGCCAATTTTTGACTTTTTCAACCAATTGAGAACCCTGGTTATACAGCAGAACTGATTCTTTGAGAATCGCGGTTATGAAACTTGAGAAACAGCTTTACCACTGATGGGGTTTTGGTGCAATCTCTGATACCCGTCTGTGATGGACATATCCCCTTTGGCCTCACAATGAGGATTATGAGGAAATCAACCAGCCTTCTATGTGAGCAGCTGGGGATGGCATTGAGTGGGTTGTAGTTACATGTTTTAGAAGAACTAGCTAATTCAGGGAACTACAAGGTAAAGTTTGGTCATCTTGTTGAAAAGCTCATACTGATCTTAGGCCCACTTTAGACGAGGGTCCAATTTCATAGGAACCAATTTGGACTGATTTGAAGCAAATTGAATCCTTGAGTTCAACAGTACCTTGGTCCCTAGCCTGATTCTTGGTTCTCCAAATCAGGAGCTCTCCTTTTAGCACTGTTTTTTTTGGTCTGAACCAATTGATTTCCCTCCGAAACAGGTGCCATGTAATCCTTATGTTTACACATGAGTGGTACATAATAATGAGAACTTGTTCTTGAAGATTAAAGGGCATGAGTTGAGAGTTCAATTAAGTCATTTGTATAATGTGAAATAATGGACATATTATTAGGAATCAAATCACTTCCTAAATTTGGATTATGTTGTGCATTGGAAGGCTTTGTTACAGTGATCTTGTGGAGTTTAAAACGTTGTTTTACTCTTGCCCATGGTGCTTGACATCACTCTTGCATGTCTTTTGGGTAGCTTTAAAAAATAATTACATTAGATATCTCCACCAGTGTTGGATGGTTCTCACAGATATATAACCATGGTTCTCGAAAATCTGAGAACTGACTTTGACATATAACCGCAGTTCTGAAAAAAATCTAAGAATAAACTACTTTCTGTAAAATTTCTGGTTCTTATCCGGGTATTTCAAGAAAGAAGTTGGTTCTTTGAGGTTGAAAGAAAAACTGGAACTGGGGTTTCTTTTCACTATTAATATTTTCAAAAAACCAGAACCTGAGGTTCTTTGACTCTGATTTTTTTTGAAAAAACTGGACCTGGAGGTTCTTTGATTCCTGACATTTTGGAACTGAAGGTTATTTAAAAAATCAGATAACCATCCAACTCTGGTTTACACAGCACCTTAGGATGGGAAATAATTCAGTAACTCTAACTAACTAGGTTTGGGTTTTGTAATTCTATTTGTGGGTTTTGATTGCAATTTTGTGTTTTTTGATTCTCCTTCTCCTTTGGAGATATTGCATCTTGCATAGATTGTGTCCAAACCATTTTGATCTGATTCGAAAAAATTATCATCACTGTAATCAGGTCAAAATATTCCAGCAAACAAAATCTGGATGTCATTAAAATTCCAAAATCAAAATCCAGATTGCCAAAGAATGTATCCCAATTCTCAGCAATGTTGAGAATGAAGTAAGTTTGCATGATGAAAAAATGCTGAGAAACACTTGAAAAGAGAGCAAAATTGATGGAAATGGGAAGTAAAATAACAATTGTCACAAAATGGGGAAGGAACTGAAATAAGGACAGGGTGAGCTAAAAATGAATCATTGGTCTTAAGTTTGTACATCATGTCCTTTGTTCTTCGGCTACAACAGAGGCATATCTATGGGCACCTGGAAGAAGAACAGATTGAGCCTGGCCACAGTGAACCAACACCCACCAGTGCACCGTGAAAGATGGATGATAAATGGTCTGAAAACAGTTTTCCATTGTGTTCCAGTTCATTAGCTAACCATGGTGGTTAGCTCAGTTGCTTTTTTTTACCATCTACATACTAACAACCCCCACAAGCATGTTGTTATTAGATAGGTAGTAAAAACAGCCCTTAAATGTGTATGTACCTATTTTCCTACCTACCTATGTATGAGAGATTTTTCTTACAAAATTGGTTACTGAGGTGAAACCAAATATTAACTCAGTTGAGGAGGTTCATCTGCAACTGAGTAATAATGGGCATCCATTGGATGGTGCACTGGTGGGTGCTGGTTCATTGTGGCCCAGATTGAGGTGTCTGCTGAAGGAAGCACCTCTGGCTGTTAACCCACCACTGTATACATGTGTGGTTTGGATTGGAGTAATTGTCTCCTGCACCCTCCTGTGTTGGGCCATTTCTGAGCAATATTTTACCAAAAGAGTAAAGGTTTTGGACTGCGTTAGTTGGCCAAATTTAGAGCACTTCCTCTTGCAAGTTGCCAAACAACAATAGGATTACAAATTGTTTGTTTACTGTTCTACATGTCCTATTGCCATTTAATGCTAAATCCTTCTTGGGGTGCTAAGCCAAAGATGCAACACTAGAAAATTGAACAAACAATCACTGCTCCAAATGCCAGCTTGAATTTCTGATGCTACACATGCTCCATAGCCAAACAGTGAATACATTTGAAAATTTGCAAACATCTAATTTCATGCATTAAATTGTTGGGAATTCATGTGGAATTGAAAATTGGGTGCTGATGGAAATTGGCTGAGCATAACCAAGGATGCAAAAAATTTCACCATAATACACTGAATTCCTCCTCATTTGCTTTCTATGTGTAGGGTAAAGCCAGCTGCACAAAGGCTTTAAGAATTAGGGTTTGGGATTTAGGGTTTGCCTAAACCCTAAAAAACCTGCTAAAGCATGCCAATCAGATTGTTCCACTTTAGCAGATCAGATTGTTAGCAGAAAAGGTGCAGTAAAATACACGTAACCAAATATGTATCAACACAACCTGCATTGCCATGAGTGCGGGTGTGTCAAGGTGTCAATTTTACTGTTTTTATATCCTCTGGGGATGAATCTGCAATCATGCTGGTGAAGATATAATTGCTGGTGAATTATGATGTTTTCACTTAGAAATTTGGTTCAATCTTGGGTTGATCCTTGAATACGAGGCAAAAGTTTTGCAAATGAGCTGGGGAATCAAGGACTTGTCAAGCTTTTTATTTATGCTCCTTCCAAAAAACAGCTGACAAGGATTGACTTGAGATTTGGAAGTCTACTGTTCCTCTTTTCCATGTAATGCTGATCTTTCCTAGCACCTTGATCCCTGGCACTAGAGGTGTACAATAGGTGGACAATTTTTATTGACCTGAATTTTGATAACTTGGTATAGTCATTGAGTGAAAACAACTTGGAGAGATAGTACCTAATATTGCAATGTACACATTTTGGGTGATTTGTAACAGAAGCATACCCACAGCAGTTCTTAGGATTCATAATCATGCTTTTAAAAATCAAAGAACCATTTATAAAACCACCAGCTCTTTCATAAAACCCATGTTAAGTAAAGCAAAGACTAAGATCTAGAAGGCAACTTTGAGTGAAAGAGGAGAACTAAACTCTTACATTGTTGAATTTGTAATAATTAGAGTACAAGGATCTTAAAGAAGGAGCCAAGAGACATGAGAAGGGAAAAGCCACAACATTCCATCAATGTATGAATGTACTCGATGAATATATAAACTATTTGATATAAAATCTTAACACGCCCCCTTATTAGATAGTTCTTAAACCCATTAAGCATACACAATGTAAATGTTTATCTTTAGACAAACTCTTGGTGAGGATGCTTGTAGTCATGTCAAAGGTTGCACAAAATATTAGCTTAACTATGTTGGCTTGCATTTGTCCACAAATGAAATGGACTTGAATGTCAATGTGTTTACTCCATTCATGAAACTTGGGATTTTTGGTTGATTGAGCAGCACTTTGATTATTAGAAAATATAATGTTAGCGGTACTTTGTGAGCAATACAAGGAATCAAGTAATCAATGTAACCAAATTGCTTTAGTACATGCACAAGAAAATGCCATGTATTCACTTTTAGTGGAAGATAGGGCAACAAAACATTGTTTGCAGCTAACCGAATCAACAACGCAACGACCCAACATGAAACAATAGCCAAAAGTCAACCAGCAACTATCCAAGTTAAGTGAGTTCAATCTATGTTGAAAAAACCTTGTAGAATGAAGTCATCTTGGGAGAGAATATAAATTAAACCAAGTGTGAAAATGCCTTTGAGGTATCGCAAAATCCATTTAACAAAAATCAAATGTTTTTCAGTGAGATGAGCTATGTATTAGGCAACTATACTTGCGAAATAAGATATGTTGGGCTGAATCTATATGGAAAGGTACATGAGGGACCCAACAATGGCTTTATAAAGAACATGGTGTGTTTTTTTTTCTTGTGGAGTTGTTGGACAATTTGCTTTGCTTAATTTAGTATTGGGTTGCAAAGGAATGGAGACTAGGTGACAAGACTCCATTTTAAGTTTGAAGAGGATGGATTGGACATATCTTTGTTGAAAGATTTGACTAAAACCTTGAGCACGATTATAAATCACTTTGAGGCCCAAAATTTTATTATGGGTGATAAGCCCCATATCAATCATGTCAAAATTTGAGCTCAAAGCATGTTTGATTTTCCAGAGCAAATGGAGGCCATCATTAGTGATCAGAAGTATGTCATCAACATAAAGTGTAATAATGATGAAGTTATCACCTTATTTATGTATGTAAACATTAATATCAACAACACGTGGAATAAATCCAATGGACGAAAGAAATGAATCCAAATGTTGGTACCATGTACAAGATGATTGTTTTCATATATATAAAGGTTTATTGAGTTTGACACAAAATTGGAATTCTCAGGTACTTATAGCCTTTAAGGTACTTCCATAAAGATTTTTTCTTTTAATTTCCATTTAAGAAAGTAGTTTGGACATCCATTTGATGAATATCAAGGTTGAAATGTGTCATATAAGCAAGGAAGACCTACATTGAAAATGTTTTGAAAATAGGGGAATATTTGTCATCATAATCAACCCCTTCTTGTTGAGAAAAACCTTTAATTACTAGATAAATTTTTTAATTAAGGATTTTATTATTATTGCCATATTTTGTTTCAAAACCCATTTACAATTAACTAAATTATAGTTGGATAGTAAAGGCATAAGTGTCCAAGTATTATTCTTCATTAAAGAAATCAATTCCTTTTCAATAACAAGCTTCCATTATGTGGATGTGGGACTATTTAAAGCTTGGTTATAAGTGGTGGGATCATCTAGATAAAGAGCAAAATATTTTATAATGTTGGCACTAAGGCCTAATGTGCTCCAAGGGGTTTGGTTTTCCTTACAAAGTACAATCACGATTGGGGTACACAAAAGGAATGTCTCATCTCAAAATCATTCATAGAACATTACTTTGAATGACCACAATGTTTACCAATTCATTTATTTTGGTTAAATTATTTTTTCATTTAATATTCATATTCTTTGTAATTATTTATGATTTGGATGATTTAAACATGTCCTTAAATGTCTTGGAACACATTTTAGGAATGTTGTCCCACTATGCAATTTTATTGAAAAAGAATCAACAAGAAAACAATATTTATTCCAATTGATTCATATTTAACCACAAATAAAATAAAGTATCTACATGATGGTATAAAGTTTTGGTAATGTAGAAAACCAGATTTTTTGGAATTGATACTAGAATCTTGAATTTTCTTCATCAAAAGGGCTACATTAATAAGGAAAATTATATTAATTATATTAATAAATATTTTACATTCCAAAGGGTTAGGGGGAAGTATAAGAGACGTGGATTTTTAAAAAATGACATTTTTTAATGTTTTTATTAAGACTTTGGCACTCCAAATGAAAGATTGTCATTCTAGAAATGTCTTGGAGTCCTGCATTCCTTTATGGTTTATGTTTCAACATGACAGTCAAAATTTGTTTAATTAATTGTTTTCAAATTTTGCAACATTTTTTAGTTGAATGATCAAACATACATGGCATCCTTTCATTGTTTCACATATTAAAACATGATTTGGCCTCAGGACTTAAGACTCAAGACACAAGATAGATTTTTTACCATGTAAAGACACATTTATGGATGATTATGATGGAATTTATAATTGTAATGATTTTAAATATAATCCTTTTGAAATATTTAACAACTTTTGATTCATTATTTTTTATGGGGATCAAAATATAAGGTTAAAAAGGACTACAATAAGGACTAGGTCCTTTTCATCCTATGTGGTACACTTTAAGAGATTTTCACCTTCTTAGATTGTGACACGTGGCACAATGTAAATATACACCAAATAAATTTAAATTAATATTTAGGTAGGTAAAAGTAAGTAGGTAAGTCAAACTTAAAGAGGTTGGTACTTAGTTTGACCTACCCACCTAGGTGAGTAGGTTGAACTATGTACCTACTTACCTACATAGGTAGATAGGTGAATAAGTAAGTTAAGGTAATACGTATGTATCTACTTACCTACATAGGTAGATAGGAGAATAAGTAAGTTAAGGTAATACGTAAGCTATAATGATGCATAAACATTTTTCATTTTCATTTTGGGTTAAGTTTTTTCATTTGTTCATCCCAAATGGCACAAATTTTTTACTTTGATAGTGTTAAATTACAGACCTTTTTTATATAATTTTAAAAATGGGAGTGAAAAACAAACAATATGGGATAAGTTTTGAACTTGTAATTGAATTACAAACTAGTTTAAAATTAGAAAACTTTCCCCATATCTTTTGTTATCATTTTTGAATTTCTGATCAAAATAACTAATTAATTAACTAATGATGTAATTAATAATCAATTTATATCCATAAAAAATTTAACTATGTATAACAAATATTAACTATTCATTATCATCCATTTAAATTACTAATAACTTATAAATATGCAACCAACTAACTAATTACTTACAAGTTTTCAATACATAATACATAAATAAATTAAAAAAAATCCAATATAATTTATTCATTAATAAATATTTACTATAAATTGTAAATATTGGTTTCAATTTGGAAATACAAGTTATAATTATGAATAATAATTTCAATTCTAAATTATGCAACTATTGTAATACATGTTTAATTAATTTAATCACAGTAATTATGGAAATTAATTCCACAGTAGTAAAATTATCATAAAATTTTAATTTTCATTATTAATTTAAACTAATGGTTAATAATAACTAAGTTCAATTATACATCATATAATTTTTGTTAAAAACCTATATCCTAATCAAAATATAATTTACAATGTATAAATATCTATTTATTGAATAATAATTTATAATAATAATATTTTAATTAAATTATAATTACTATAAATATAATTTTTTTACAATAATTAATTTATGTTGTAATAAAAAATATTTATTGTAAGTAAAATATTATGTGACCTTTTACATATAGTAATTTACTATAATTGAATTACTTTAATTACAGTAAGTACATTAATTACTCAAATTACAGTAAACTTATTGTAAAAATTAGAAATATTAATTTCAATTATAAACTATGTATATTGCATGTAATTAAAGTAATAAGTATTACATTAGCTTCCTTAATATTAGTAAAATTATTGTAAGACTTTTAAAGTTTAATTTTAATTTTAATTATAAATCATAAATAATGATTAAAATATTTAATTAAAAATTCTATAATTAATGTTTAGCACTATAGAAAAACTAATAATTAGTGTACAAGTTTATGTTGGAACAATAATTATTTATTGTAAATTAGTAGTTATAAGTAATAGATATATTAGTTTATAGTAATGAAAATAATTACATTCTTACTCATATTACATTATAATTAGTGTCAAAAACTATATATGAATTTTAGTTATAAATTATAAGTTTTAAAAAGCATAAATATTTAATTTATTTATGACTTTATTTATATATTTTTTATATTTTTTAAAAATATAATGGTTTAAGAAATTATATATTAATTAAAATAATTAATTGAATAATTTTTTATTTGGTTGCAATAATCACTTCAATTAAAATAATTTCATGATAATTATTGCATTTTTTTAAAAAAATTTATAAATATTAAGAATTTTTGAAAAAAATTAAAATTTGATTTTAACTATAAATTTAAAATATTATTTTTATGTTCCAATTTAATTTTAATAATATTAAAATATACATATATACACCTATGGATGATTGACATATTGCCACCCTTACATATATCCTAACATTAAGCTAATAAAAATTAATAATTTTTCAAATTGTGATTAACCAATCCATGAAATCAACACATGTATATACCTTAATGGATGTGGAGTACATAATGTATACATAAGGCCTACTATACTTAGTTACCATAACACAAAACACATAACTTACCCTATATAAAATTAATTATATATATAATTTAATGTATAGATATAAGTACTAATTACCATTTTTTGATCATTTTTTCAACTAATGGGTCATATGACGACCTTCCAGGATGAAAGTAGTGTGAAAAGTCATCCCATTGGAAGAATGAAAAACCTAGTAGTCACAAAATACTCATAAATGTGATCCAAAAATGTGTGATGTGATTTTTAGTTACATAAATAACCAAAGTTAGTTGCAAGTGACAATTAGTTACATGTAGTTGCAAATCAATTAATTACATTTTGGCCTTTTTCTACTAGTGTTTGGGAATGACAACTTTGTATGTTTCCCAAAATTACATGATTCATAAAAAATTACATGTATATTTTACAAATGAATACCTTTGGCCATGTGGTGTTAACCAAGTCTTGTAATCTTTTAACACTTATGTGACTCAAACATCTATGCCAAATAGATGTGGTGTTGTGAAATGAAATGGGCATTGCCTTTTGATTTGCATTATCGTCAGTGAAAGATTGTGGTCAACCAAGGGTGTATAAGTCATGTTGAAGGGTGCAAGTTGGAAGCAATCAATTCATGTTTTATAATATACATATATGCTTGAGTACCATGTAATTGAAATTCTCCTTTGGCCAATGCCAATTGTTTAATGGAAAAAAATTACATTTCAATTGTGATACATGAAGTACTTGTGGAATGGTTTTTATTGAGCCATCTTGAAGTATGACATTTTCTTCTTTAATGCCTTTGATTTCATGAGTAGATCCATTGATCGTATAAGCAAATTGCCCTTGTAGCAAATCCGCATATGTGGCAAATGTGGTTCGAGTATGAGCCATATGCCAAGTAGCACCCAATTCAACAATCCAATCATTGGTTGTGGAATTGGTTTGAGCTTGCAATGTTGCTATGTAGAGCATTTGTTTTTGATTGGGGTTGTTGCAATGGAACACCCCATTTGATTCATCTAGTTATTGTTTATGACAATCCTTTAGGATGTGGTTATCTTTACCATAATAAAACCATTTTTTGGGAGGTGGATTTGAATTTTTTCTCCAATTGTAAACATAAGGTTTTGAAGATGTATCCCCTTGGATAATTGGTAGGGTTGCAAAAATTTTGGCTTTAAAAATGTGAATTAAAAGGGGCTTGTTGATTGTTGGACCAAGGCTTCTTTTTGAATGCAAAGGTTAACGAACCACTTGTCGTTGCTTCAACATTATTGTCCAAAGGTGTAGTCACAATAACATGTACCATAACAAGTGTAATGCTTGCTTGGTTCTTTCATGTTTTAAATTCGTAATTTAATTTGATGAGGTGAAAGCACACTACGAGGGGGTTGCTTTAAGCAAAAAAAAATTCTTTTAAAGTATATTTTGGTATATTTTGGGGGTAGTTTTCCTTTGATTTCATCTAGCATTTTGATGAACACATAAAATGGATTTTAATACAAAGGCCTCCAACATAATTCTTATCATCTTTCAAATGAAAGTAATTTTTCAACAAAATGTTTTTTTTCAACACACTTATGCTCATTTGGATGAAAAACTTGTTTAGATGTCTTTTGTGAAATCACATGAATTGAACTTTTCAAATTGTAATTGAAATGGTACAATCAATTCATATTCAATATATGATTAAGTACTTCATTAACAATTATTTGAATCATTTTAAACGTATATTTACACTTTGTAATATATCGTGACAACATTTAAATTCTCACAAATATACTCTTTAATCATTTAATATTAATCAAAAAATGTAATTTTGCTTTGACAATTTTGTTGATTTGATTATTGAACTATCTTATTTTGAACATAATTTATGGAAATGTCTTTTAATATTGGCTTGGTAGAAGTTGAAAGTTGCACAATTTTGAAAAAACAATACTTATGACAACATTTTTTGGCCATTGTAGTGTGTTTTCACGCAATGTTGAAATTATAAGATTTGTTTATATAGTTTTATTTTTAATATATCATGGGAACATGTGAATTAATTTGAAATTAATCCAATGAATAAAAAATTAATAAAAACATTCATTAAACACTATAGTGCTTGTTTTTAAGCAATAAAAATACTTGTAAATGGTTTTGAATTTTTTTGAAAATGACATTTTAAAATCAAAATTTTAACGGAAACCTTAATAAAATAGTATGAAAAAAAATTTAAAATATTTTTCAAAAATATTCCAAAAACATTTTAGGAATATTTCCCAAAAAATACTCACAAAAGCAGTCAAAAAATAGGCGGGCGTGGCTTGTGTTATCTTGTGTACAGCTTTAAACTTTTCAACAAAAATTCTTCTTGTATTAAATAGGTGATCAATGTTTGTAAGGTGAGGGTTTGACCTTTTATGGAAATAAGAAAACTTTGATAAGAAGGTGGCATGTTTCACATCAATGCGAACATTATTTCTTCATCCTTCATTGGGTTTTTGGTTATGAACAATTGTTTGAGAAGACTTTTGAAATTGTGCACATGCTTTGTCACATTTTCATTCACCTTGACTTTCAATGTTGTTAATAATTCCATTAAATATATCTTCGTCATTGAATCATGTACTTCAAACAAACGGAAGAAGCTCATTCCATGTTTCCTTAGTTGTGTTACAAGAATTAATAGGAAATACTTGGCTATTGTCTAAAAAAATTGCAATAATTGTTAATGCATGTGTATTGTTTTGTTGAATTTTTTCTTTACTCCTTAGTTTGGTGGGAGGTAAATGATGAATAGTGCCACCAAGAGTGGTAGGAGGAGAGACAAGTTCAATTTTCAATCCCTCAACAAATTTTAATAATTTTTCAGATTTTAAAACTAGTTTTATTTTATATTTCCAAACATGAAAATAAGTTGCATCAAATCTTTTGTTGTTACATAAATCAAAAACCTTGAATTGAGACATATATATACACACTTTATTCTTTGAGATTAAAAGATTCTTATGTCATGTTATCAAACTTTATGGCAAGATCACATTTTCTTATACCATATTTTCTTTTTTAATTTTGTTTTGTGATTTGAAAAATTTCATGTAACATAAATAGTTCCACAGTTTTATGGATAACTTGTTGTAATAATATACAAGACCTACAAGACATATTTGATATGTGTATTGATTGAAGGTGTAAATTTCTTTTTTTTAAAAAGATGGATGTACAAGAGCCATTGTTTTATTGATTTATTTAAATTCCAATTAAAATTTGAATTCTCTTGATATTACAAGAAATTTATTTGGTATTCATTCTAGTACCATGTTGAGTAAAGCAAAGCCAAGATTGGAAAAACAACTTTGAATGAAGAGGAAAACCAAACTCTTACATTGTTGCATCTATAGTGATTAGAGTACAAGGATCTTAAATAAGGAGTCAAGAAACATGAGAGGGGAAAAGCCATAACGTTCCATCAATGTGTGAATGTACTAGATGAATGTATAAACTATCTAATGTAAAATGCTAACAAACCACATGTTCTTTAAGGTTTTTGAAATAATTGGGATCAATAGTTTTTGATTTTTGTTTTTTATTTTGATTTTTGTTTTTCGGAAAACTAGAACTGGTAGTTCTTTGATTTTGGAATATTAAAAAATTAGAATTGGTGGTTCTTTAAAAATTCAAGTAACTGCACAACACTTTTCCTTATTATCCTACTTTGGGACCTTGAGGAAAATGTTAAAAGGAGCTTCCCTTTCGTCTACCTTGAGAGTTTTGAAAAAACGTTCAAGGAAGGAGCTTAAATCCTTCTATGATAGGAGGCATAATATTCGATGACCACTTGTTGGGTCTAAATGAGCTCATGTAAAGATTCCCATTCCATGAATATGCAATGTAAATGGGTATTTGTTTGAAGGGTGAAAGTGAGTGTTTGGGTGGTTTTATTTAATCACTTTGATTAATGTGAATGATAGATGTGAGACCAAATGCTCATTTAACTTATTATCCAAAATAACATTAACTTCTTTAAGAATTGTTTTGGTAGTTCATGAAAATTGAGTATTCCACAAAATTTTCTAATCAAGCAATCTACAAAATTTGATTAGGTTTTATTGGAATTTAATTAGTTTAAAACAAGAGGCAAGTTATTGCATGAGCTTAAAGCTTGAGCCTAGAGCCTAGAGTTGGAACTTGGGATGGTAAAATGCCTTTTCCCCTATGTACACACACAAATAAAGCCCAAGAATTTAATCACAAAATGAATGTTATATAAATAAACTTAGAAGCAAACTGGGGATGAATGTAAACATTGATCCTCACTATCAGTGAATGATTTTTTTTCATTCATATAATATGTGGATTGAAAAAAATGGAATTTACATGTTTTTAATATATAGAATTTCCATCAAAATTATGCATGAATGCAAAAAAATTTCTCCTTTAATTTTAATTAACTAGAGCTTCATGAAACACAATTTATTTATATATGATATAACATTTGTTAAATAATATAATGTAAATTCCATTATAAATGTATTTGATGGCTATCGTTTAAAGTGCCATTATTTTCAATATGTTTTAACTATATTACTATTATCATGCTAACATCCACCCCATGGTTATTTTTGTAACAAAATTTTTGAACGTGAATTTAATTAATGAATTAATTAATTTTTTTGTTCCATGTCAAATTGACCCAATGTCATTGAGTCCTTTTCTTTTCCAAAGGTGCCACAACTTCCCTCAAACCTATTTATAAATGTTGTGGATGACAATGGGGAAATGTTTTTCATTCTTCTTTGAAGGTGCCATAATTTTCATCACATCTAACTATTGTTGTTGAAAATGATGTGTTTTGAATGCTTCAAATATCTTTAAACTGCCTATTATCATTGATGACAATGGGTTTTTGAAATAAATTAAAATTCAATTTTAGGCACCTTAATTAGCTTTTTGCAAGCAACCTATTATCATAAATGATGATGGGGTCACTTTTAATAATTATTTTCAAGGTGCCCTAATTTTTCACAAAGTACATATATAATGTTGTTGACAACAACGTGGGGGGGGGTTTAACACTGATCCCATGACAATAATTTTTTAATCGTTTAACATTGTTGAAGAAAATGATTTTTAAAACAAATTTTTAAAAAATCTTTTAATGCCATCATCATATTTTCCCTTATAGTCACATTATCCATTATTATTAAATGGTGTTCAAGTTTGGGATATTAATACTTGGACAACAAATGAAGATGGATATAAATAATTTTAAATTTATTTATCTTCCAGTTATGGATGAATTTCATCCAATTATTTATTTAATCCAAATCATAAATAAAATTCATCCATGCAAAAATGACATTCATCCATATGAAATCATTCATCTATCGACACATTTGTTCATGTAGGTGGATTAAAATCATATTAGCTTTAAGCTACAAGCTCATGCTTTACGTTCATGCATAAGCCATCTTTTTTAAAACAATAAGGTGCTTGAAATGTCAACCCACCATGAATTTTAAGCAAATAAGACCTATTAAGTGCATGTTGATGACCAACTTGAATGATAAACAATAGAATGACCACTTTCTTAACATCAAAAGTTTCAATCAAATTTGTTAGAAATGCAAT
>Ga0116229_10002819_pt1 | contig 28391 bp, 29 predicted proteins | sample S1TSphgellanicum_3_FD_87313 | JGI IMG/M metagenome (GOLD analysis project Ga0116229, IMG submission 87313) | Host-associated microbial communities from peat moss isolated from Minnesota, USA - S1T2_Fc - Sphagnum magellanicum MG | ecosystem: Host-associated > Plants > Peat moss > Unclassified...
ATATAGTACAAAGTTGTGTAGAAAAAGTTGGGGGGAGGGGAGTGAAGGTACAAAGGTGCATTATGCACCGGGTAAACAATATTTAACAAAATGGGAAGAAGGAGTTGAGAAATTTGGCAAACATAATAGATCCCATCTTAACAATGTCGTTTAACAAAATGGGAGGAAGGAGTTGGAAGTTTGGACATACATAGAAAATGACAAAGCCTTGAAGGAAAAAGCTAGGGATCCAAAACTCAAACTCTAGTAATTCAAATGTTTAGTTTTTAGGGTTCCAATGAACTTGGTTTCCAAGGATTTTTTTTAGAATTTCCAAAGACAAAACTTGTAGAAACAAAAGGAGACATAGAATTGCACATAACTTTGAGACAACTTTTACACACTCCCTTTCATGGCTTTGGTACCTAATGTTTTGCAATGTAAGGTGTAGATTGTTCTATGATATGTTTTCAAATGATTTAAGCACTTCATTTTAAAAGTGTATTGTTCCAAAGTTTTTAAGTAACATTTCATATTTTTCGCAAATAGTTGGGTCTCATTGTCATCTTTTGGTAATCGATCCCAATATGGTTTTCCTCATTAAGATGTTGTGTACTACTTTGGCAAATTCCATTTTGATTTCTCTTTGACAATGAGCCCATATTAAGGTTGAAGTTTTTGGTACTTTTGTGGGGCATTGTAGCCACCAAAAAAAGGTAGCTTCCTCAATTGTTGTGAAAAGAACCTAAACAATCCATGCATTAAAATCAAGTGGAAGCTTAAATATGGCACACTATTCCAAGAATGAGAAACAAAAATACAAGATGTATTACATGACCAATTATGAGGCTTTTCAAAACTTGGTGTTAAACCAACTCCTCTTTTTAAATCTCAATGCCTTAGTCCTATGAGGCCACAACTAGATGTTAGAAAAATAATTGTAATTTTTCTTATAAATTTGTTCATGGACATAATGCCACTCATAAGGTTGATCATTCTAATATAGGTGCATCAACAATCCAAAAATGTGTGGACATTATATTTGAGGTCCTAACTAATAGGGCTAAACTTTTTAAGAAGTACAACATTCCATCAAGAAACCAATTAAGATTGATGATTCAAGAATTTCAAGAATTGGAAAGTTTGCCAAACATATGTGGATCAATAGACGAAACCCACATACCATTTGCAAAGAGGGTGACACTTAAACAAAATGTTTTTTTCAATAGGAAAAAAATTCACAATATTGTTTTGCAAGGGTTGTGTGGAGTACACAAATGGTTCTCAAAGGTGTGTTGGATGACTAGGAGGCATTTATGATGGTGGTCAATTTAAGGTCTCCAACTCGTACCGAAAAAACTAATAGACCAAGAATTTTTTCAAGAACCAATTTTTATGGTTAGAGGTGTGAGATGTATCTTTTACACCATTAAAGATTCAACTTATTGAATTTAAAAATATTTGCAAAAAAAATGGAAAATTAGAAAATCCTATAAATGTCGACAAAATAAAATATGGTTGTAACATAAAGAAAGACAAAGCTGCAATTAAAAAAATGTTTTTGGATCATTGAAAAATTGATGGCAAATTCTAAGTTTTTCAACTTGAGAATGAATATAGCAACAAGAATGGCAATAACATGTTATATATTCCATAATTTTATGTGAAATGTGGAATGCCAAGGTTTGCAAATTTGAAAAAAAAAGAACAAAACCTAATTGAATTTGGTGCACATATGTTGCATGTTCATAGAGAAGGAGATGCAACTAAAGTGGACCAAAACATGTCACATTTGGATTCAAAAACCCTGATTTAGTCTAAACATGGGATATTAATAATGTTGGTGTGTACATGAATCTAAATTCCACATTCAAATTCACACTCATGATGCACCACCAAATCAAATCTTTATTATTAAGCTTGTGGCACCCAAATTGCAAATCAAATCAAAATAAAATCTAAATCTGCAACCTATTGGAAACACAAAAACAACAATGAACTTAAATGTACCTCTTGTTATTAATGGTTTCTAGGATTGGTTTCTTCGATCTTCAACACATCAACAAACATAATTATAATTTGTAATTAATTTTGTAATGTCTATGAGTTGATCCAATCATTTCCATGTTGAGTTTCTCAATTTCCTTCCCATTGATAGAGAATTCTTTGATAGCATTAGCAATAAGACTAGATCTTCTTTTCCAACTTTGACCTTGGACACCAAACAATTTGCATGCCCTAATCCTTGGTGTATCATAATTATAACTTGGAAGGACAAAACCATCTCCAAATGCATAAGTTTGCATCATAGGGGATAGGGGATGTAAGATAATCTTGCAAGTCTTAAGAACATTTTCATCTTTGTAATAAAACTCACAATATCAATCTCTTTATGAGTAGTATTGATCAACACCATGGGGCATTCTATCTATTTTAGCAATATTAGCAAACAAGTAATCAAATCTTTCATACCAACGCCAATTTAAAGGTGGAGCACATGTGACATTGGTGGGTGAGTGCAAGTTAAAGTGATTCATTTTGGAACATGTGACAGCATCACCCAAATTCCATTTCCTTTGCATTTTTTTGAGCCTCAAAAATATGTAGTAATCAAACAACAACAATCCAACAATTTTGAACAATAGTTCATATATATATTTGCCAAACTAAAGAAGATTGTTTAAAACATATGTGCACAACCCCAACATCAAATGAATATTTTTCCATAATGATATGGAAGTTTGAAAATACCCCATTTTTTAACATTGACAAAAAATAACAAAAAAATAATTAGAAACCTACAATTGACATGGTGCAAAATCCTTTAAACTTGATTTTATTAATATACTATCTAATTAAGATGAATTAATTAATCATCATAATATCAATCATTGGACCATTTTAAAGTCCATATAAAATCTTGTTGTCAAAAGGTGAAAGTCCATACAAAATATTTTACAAGCTTAAATCTCTTTTAAATATTTAATCAATGCATAACAAATACTTCTATCATATGCATACTCAAGTTCATAATCTCAAAGTAAATCATTATTATAAAATTCTAGCATATAAAATAGAAATTACCTTTACATTTACACTCATATCATAAAAATTGCCATTGTGACGCCAATAAGGAGTCACCTTAGTCTACATTGACCATGGTCTTCTTTTTTTTAGCATTGTACTTCTCCTTCATTTTGTTGATTTTTTTTTAAAAATGGCCTTAAGTACATTGCACACCAATTCAAAAATGAGCATTCAAATATGGAACAAAAGTTTCCCAATTCTACTTCTTCATGGCCTTCTTGCGAACTCCCAATATATAATTTCAAACTTTTCCAAGAAAAATGCAAATTTTGCATTGTTCCAAAATCTCCTTTTGGAATTTGTTTCTTCGACCTAAACCTTATCTTTTTCATGCACATTAATAACTCCATTATTTACATCAAAAAACATTTATAGAAATCTAAGATGTTGTAACCCAAAAACCTTTTCTTCTTGAAATCCCTCTATGGTTACAAAAAAGCTCATTGCTACAAACCTAAACCTTCTTTTTGTTGTGATTTTTTAGCATGGGGATTGCATAAAAAGATGATAAAATTTGTAATTTTGTTAATTTGGTGTAAATGATGATTATGGTAAATGGCTTTCACCATTTGTGATAAGTAAAGTAAGTTAAGTGAATACATAAATTCATGGGTTATCATAGATTTGCTTTGTTGTGAGAAGCCCATAAGGTTGCCAACGCATTTTTTGGCATAGACTACTAGTCAACAAATGAAGGTTCATTAACTTAGAAAAATAACCATGCACACCAAAGGTTAATCATGTAAAAAAATGACATAAGGAGACTATAGAAGTTACACTAAATGGTTTCAAACAATACCTACAATTATAGTCCAACATTGTTCATCATAAGGTGAAGAGATGCTAAAATTGAATAATAATGCAATGAGGCTTTACAAATGTTCTAAATGGTATTGAAAATGCAACTCAAACAAAATTTGATGTATTACCCCATACAACCATCGCATTCATGATCAAATTAAACAAAAAAATTCATAGGTAATCAAATTTTATTTTAAAATTTGCATCAATTTTGATGTAACAAAAGGGTTCAAATCTAAAAGTCCTATAGAAGCTAAATGGTCACAACATGACACTTAGAAACATTGTAAAAATTCTTATCTTATACCTAATTTGTACCTAGTTTACACTTTAAAAACTTTTCATTGCATTTCAAATATTTATTTGAATGATTAATCAAACCAAATATTTGTGCAACTTGAAATTTGAATGGGCTTTACTATACTATGCATACCATAAATATACCCATGGTTCTTTGAATTTAAATGATTAAATTTATTTATTTTTCAAATATTAATAAATAGCATTAGCTTTGTGAAAATCATAATCCTAAGGCCCAAAAACCAAAACTTAAACCCAACATGTTTTGGGAGCTATACATTATAATACTAGACCCCAAAAAGTCTGAAAGGAAGTCCCCATAATGTGTTTTCACCCCAACGTTGGGAGGTTCCCAATTCTCATGTTTTGGAACTTGGAATTGGTAGGCAAGGATAAGGTATATGTATACTTGGGTCAATGATTCTCAAAAATCAAAACAATGATTATAATTCTTAACCAAAGGTTCTAAATAGATTGTAAAACAAGTTTTGACCCTTGATCTAGTTTCTAAGAAATCAAAAGATTTGGGCAAAGAATATACTTAAAATTATTTGCTATTTGTTAATTCTTTCATGCAAATCATTAGTTATTTTTAAAAACCTTGATATCAAAGGCTCCTTTGATTCTAAAATTGTTAAAAAATTGAAACCAACTTTTTTAAGATTCTTTTTTTTCAAAAGATTAAAATTGGAGGTTATTTGATTTATTTATTTTTAATTGGAAAATTTAAAAAATCAAAAAATCACCTACTAGTTCTAACTCTTGATCAATGATTTTAAAAAATCATAAAACACATTTTGACCTTTAATTGAGGTTTCAAAAAATGAAAACTAAGACCCTTACTTATGCAAAATATTTGTAAAAGTTCAGGCTATTTGATCTTCAACAATGGGAATATTGCCATTATTAAGGTCAAAAGGTTAGGGGTCTTTTAAGGTCAATTTATATGAAGGATTGAGCCAAATTTAAAATTAAAACATAATAACCATGTTGTTCAAGCAATTAATATTAGGCCAAAGTGGTTTTACATGCAGGATCATATTGAAAATCTTTAAAATGACATGCATGCCTACATGGCACAACTTATTGTGTTAAACAATTGGACCCAAGAGAAAAAATGAATGTTCATGAGAAGGGGACCCCATTTGTTCCCTTGTGCTCAAGAATTTTACTAATAAAATATTTTTTCCAAACCATTAAAACATTAGGATAAAAAATGTGACTTTTGGAGATGGAATGACCTGAAAGGTAAAAATACATACTTTTTTTATTTGTTGTTATTCATCATTTCTTATTTGTCATTAAAGTTGGAAAAATGTGTTTAGGGGCCAAAAACACATTCTTTCAACTTTATTGCCATACCCTAATGACTATAATTGATGAACCAATTTTGAAGTGTGTGAACACATTGAAGGCTCAACTAAATTTTCCTTCCCAACCCAATTTTTGCAATTTGTTTGAATTCCTAGCATTAAACCCATTGATGAACTTTTTTTCCATTTTTTTTCTTCCTTGTCAATGCAACACATTATTCATCTATGACAAGCTATTGCAACACCAAAACATTCATAATCACATGTTTGATGGCCATGAAAAAAAAGGGGTCACAAAAATGTTATGCCTTTGTTTTTCCATGGTACAAGGTTGGGGTGTAGAAAATGCAAAAATAGTCCACAAAAGAAGAAAGGTGTTGGTGAAATTCCACACAAAAAAAATTCACTACTTCATTGTATTTTTCAAAGTATCTTTGTCTTGTGGACTTGTAAGGTTGGTGATTGTTATGGTCCACAATGAAATTGGGAAGTTAGTGTAAGACATGGCAATGGTGCATTAGAAGCAATAAGATATTTGAGTGCAAACGGTGCAAGACATGGGGAAGGTGTAGCAAAAGCAGAAACAATTGTTGCAACAACATAAGCATGGTGGAAGCAACAATAAAATGATGCAAGAAGAAGCACCAATCTGACTTTTGCCATCTGGGGCTTTAGAGATGACAAGATTCATGACAAAATGATGAATACTGCAACTTGACAACAAAGACAAGGTGGGAAAAAGGGAAGAATGGGGAGTGAAAAGGAGTAGCATAAGCCATGGGTGTATGTTACTCTTGTTGCCCTTGAGATTCCAAGTTTTTGTTTTGAATTTATGAGTCATTAGGTTTTTTTTTGGGTGGGTGGGGATGGTTTTTGCCTCCCAATTTCCCTATGCATTTGTTTTTGGGTAGGCAGGGGTGGTTTCTACCTCCTAGTTTCCCTATGTTTTTTTTTCATACGAGTGCTTCACCCCCTATTTTTGGTGTTTCGGTGCTTTCATTCCCACCTCCCCTGGTGTTAGCTTTGACCTTTGTTTCTCCTTTTCCCCCCCTTTTTGCTACGATTGCTTTGATCAATTGTCAAGTTGGGCCCATTTCATATCTTGGAAGCAAGAATGGGGTTCAATGTGATGTTCCTTATCCTAGGTGTGGTGCCCTTTCTTGTGATGTGGCATGTTTCATCATTAACAACATTGTTAGACTTTTCAAGCTTTGTCTTTCTAGTGGTTTTTCTTACCCTTTAGTTCACTTTCTTGCCCCTTCTCCCCCTCCAATGGCTTGGGCTTGGGCGTTAGAGGTAAACCCCTTTGGCACCTTCCATTTGAGTTTTCCTTGGCCTTGTTTATATTCGCAGATCCCTTTTGTTTTGCAATGGGAAATGCAAATTGCTTTTTACTTGCCTTTTGATTGCTTTGTGTGCCCTTTGGTTGCTTTGTGTTTGCCCTTTGATTGCTTTGTTTGAAACTCATATGACATTATTGTTTGGCATTTAAATTTTTTTTTCCCTCAATGGTGTCTTATCCTCCCGCTTAGGGTGGCACAACTGAGCACCAAAAGTCTAAGGCCCAATTTAAGCGGTTTTTGTTTGGAGATTGGGAGGAGCTTCAAGCATAACTTTTTTTGAAGCATAAGCACTTATAGCTATTTTATCTTTAGACCAAGGTCCCTCAGCACCCATGTTCCCTTTGGATTTTTCTTCTATCTTGCCCCCCCCCCATGGCAACTTGGGTGTAGTTTGGCTTTAAAACATGCTAAAAAAATGTGCATGTGGTGAAGGCCCTTGGTCTTGACTTTTGCTTCCTCAAATATCATCTCAGCTTTGCCATCTTTTTACCCTTTAATTTCGCCTTCGCCCTACTTTGATTCTTTGATAGACTTTCAACCGAATAGAAACCTAAAGTTATTCTTGGATTCTTTAAGGTGAAGCAAGTTGTTGCATGAGCTTAAAGGTTGAGCCTAGAACCTATAGTTAGAACTTAAGATGGTAAAATGTTTTTCTCCCTATGCACATGCAAGTAAAACTCAATAATCTAACCACAAAATGAGTATTATATAGGTAAACATAGAAGCAAACATGGGGATGAATGTAAGCATTAATCCTCATTATGGATGAATGATATTTTTCATTCATCCAATGTATGGATGAAAAATACTTGAATTTACATGTTTTTAATATAGAAAACTTCCATAAAAAAATATGGGTGAATGTTTTATTTTATCATTAAGTTCTTATCAATGAATTTTTTTCCCCCTAATTTTAATTAACTAGAGCTTCATGAAACAATATTTAATTTTATATGATATAACATTTGTTGAATAATATAAGATAAATTCCATTATAAATGTATTTGATGGCTACGGTTTAAAATGCCATTATTTTCAATATGTCTTAACTATCTTATTATTATTATGCTAACATCCACCCCATGGTCATTGTTTTTAAAATTAAAAAAATTTAATTTTTCGAAGCAAACTAACCTAGTGTTGTTGATGAGAATGGGTTTTTTTTTCCCTTTCCAAAGGTGTCACAACTTCCTTCGAACCTATTTATAAGTGTTACGGACAACAATGGGGGCCAAAAAAAATTTCATTCTTTTCCGAAGGTGCCACAACTTTTGTAAAATTTGACTAGTGTCGCTAACAATGATGGGTTTTGAATGCTTTAAATGTCTTTAAACTACTTAATATCATTGAAAACAATGGGTTTTTGAAATAAACTAAATTTTAGTTTCAAACACCTTAATTACCTTCCTTCAAACTACTTATTATCATAGATGACAATGAAGTTGTTTATAATAATTATTTATTTTCAAAGTGCTTTAATTTTTCATAAAATACATATATAATGTTGTTGACAACAATAGGCGGGGTGGGGGGGGGGGCATTAACACTCATCCCATGAATTTTTTTTTAATTGTTTAACATTGTTGATGAAAATGGTTTTTTGAACAAGTTTTTAAATATTATTTAGACACATCATCATACTTTGCCCTATAGTCACATTATTAAATGACATTCAAATTTGAAATATCAATATTTGGACAACAAATGAAGATGAATATAAATAAAATTTAATTTATTTATCTTCTAATCATGGATGAATTTCAATGATTTATATGTTTTATCCAATTTATAAAATGAAATTCATCCATGTAAAAATAACATTCATCCATATGAAATCATTCATCTATGGACACAATCATCCATGTAGGTGGATTAAAATCACATTAAGCTTTAAACTATAAGTTCAAAGTTCCAAGCTTAGGCTTTAAGTTCAAGCTTTATGCTCATGCACAATCCATTATTTCTTTTAAGTTAACTTCCATGTGTGTGTTTCATATTTTTGCAAGGGGACCTTATGGCATGGTTTTTGAGCATCTTCAAGATGTATTTGACCCTAAGGATTTTGTTAATGGCTTCCTTCAACTTCACCAATTGGCCATGTGGCCATGGGTTGCTTCCCAAGGTCCATTGCTTGTGTCCTTGGTGTTGCTAGGCTTTTGGTTTTGTCCAAGCTTTTGGGTGATATCAAATTGATTGTAATGGCCAAAGTTCTATACAATTAGTCAATAGAGCCTTATGTTTTTAGCTCTATGATGTGTTCTCTTCTCATTTATTGCATCATTAATTTTCTGTGGCAATAAGGGGCAGGTGTGAAATGGTGGTGCAAGGTATTTGAGCTGCTTTGGATGTCCATCCCGATTGGGTAGTGATGTAAGTGGATGTGGCAAATGCATTTTACTGCACCTTGCGTAAGGCCATTTTCTAGGAACTTCGTGAAGTAGGAGGCCAGTTGTTTGTGCTTTTATCTTTTATTTGTTTTTTTTATGCCCAACAATTTCCCTTGTTATTAAATCATCATTCCTTCAAGGGAGAGTTGTTTATTATCCTTTCATCTATGGGCACACATTAGTGTGATTCGTTTGTTGGGCTTCTTTTTGCTCTAGCTCATTTTCGTACTTTGCTAGCTTCTTTATTGTTAATCCTTTGTGTTTCTTCCTTTTTGTTGGCAAATGACACTCACATTTTCAACCTTACTTCTTTCATTCCACTTGTTTTTTACCATTTTGCTTCCCAACTAACCTTAGTGGGTTTAATTATCTAGGCTTATAAATGCATTGCTTGGTCCTTTTTCTGGCTTATTAACTGGTTTTACCCCTCCTCATGGTTTTTGCTACCCTTTCAACAACATTAGGGTTTTAAGGGTCCTTTTAGTTTTGTGTTATTCTTTTCTTCCATTTTACAGGATGCTTTAGATGAAGATGTTCACCATGCAAATGTGCTTTTGAGGTTGGGGGACGTCTATGTCACTTTTGGGATCTTTTTTCAATGTTTCGTGCAAAGCCTTTCTTATTTGTTTTGTGCTTTCTTGCCTTTCCCAAGCTTCCAACACCAGTTCATTCCCTTTAATCCAACCTTCATAAAGGTTTTTGAGAGGCTTTTAGGCCCAAGTTCTTTTGATTTCCTGAGGCCATTTTGTTACGTTGACATGTTACACTCCCCATTTTGAATGGAGGGTTTAGGGCTCATCTTAGCAAAAACCATTGTGTTGATGATTTTTAAAAAAAATTGGGCACTAATAGTACAGGTCATTGATTTTAGATTCTTGTTGGATTTGCATCCATTCTTATTAGAGGTTATTGGGATGAATAATTCAAGTTCATTCCCTTTTTAAGTGCACTTGAGGTTGTTTCAAAAGTTTTTTTCTTGATTGCAACATGTTTACCCTTGTTTGGGTAGCTTGTTGAGAAAGGAGCATATCGATTTAAAAAAATTATTTCAAAATTTTTATACAAGCATTCCTTTTCCAATATCATTTTTAACATGTCTTCTAACTTACATCGGGCTACTTGAGGTCTTATGTAGGGCCAAGCGCAAGAGCTTGGCTATCTATTCGCTTTGTCATCCCATGTTTTTGCTTACCTTCAAATGTTTTCTCCTTTATGTTGCAGATTCAATTAAGCTTCCCCCATCCTTTAGTTCTTGGTCTAACACATTACATCTGTGGCCAACTATCATACCCCATAGGGATCCACCTTTTTCATTACACTTATGGTGGGAAAAGGACTGCATCTAGGATGTTTTTGCATCCATTGTGAAAGATGTTGGGTTTTATGTTTTGTAGGAGCAAACCCACGTTCTTCTATCATCTTCTCTTTAGTCTTCTTGTAGGCAAGTCGACATTGTTATGTTAATTGATGGCATTCGCACATTGATTGATGTTATCATTGTTGACCCCACTCAAATAGACTTAGTACCACTACAATTTATTCTTGGGGGTAGTTGTGACACTAGCAGCTTACATGAAGGAAGGACTTTATTGCGACCCTTACCCAATGGATGTGTTTCTCCCTCTTGCCATAGAAGGTTTTGGGTGTCGTCACTACAAGGCCAACAACTTTTTTCATCGATATGCTAACATGGCATGACCAACAAAGGGCACTAAAGACCCTCCTTTATTGGTGTTTCTTTTTATAAAGTTTGGCAAGGTTTCATGGAATAGGAATGAATATGATAAAGAATGAATTTCAAAAGAAAATAAAGTATTGAAAGCCTTTAAAGATTTGATATGAGTGTGTGAAACAAAAAATCAACAAGAAAAGATGGTGTAAAAAGTGCGAGAAATGAATAAGGAGCATGTATTGAAATTCTCATTATTAGAGTATGAAAGAGCAGGAATCTAGGAAAGAGAGGGATAAGAAAGGATTTTGCAAGTTTACATCATTTTAGAACATGAATTGGACTGCAAAGGTTCACATGACTTTGTTTGACCCAATTGTTGGGCTAAAAGCCTTAAATCTGGGAAGCAATAGGCTCCTTATGTACCAGCAATGTTTGAGTGCTTGAGATTGTGAAAAGACGGAGAGCCGATGAGGATTTCGCGTAGCACCCGTTCTTTCTTTCAGCATCAAGAGAGTGCCTATAGGAATTGGCACATGAGTTTGTTCGAAGACGGATGGGGAGGAAGAGTTTTAGGGTTTTAGGGTTTAAACTAGCCATCCATCTCCACATTAGGATGTACGCACATCTCCTCCACTCCATGGTGACTGCTGGCGTGACGAAGACGATGGAGGGGAAACAGACAGGGAATTGGGCTGCTTCAGGAAGTTCAAAAGGGTATGTGGAAGAGGTGCTAGCACAGCATCCTGCAATGTTTTCCAAGCTGCTGGAGCATGCCCCTCGCTTCCGTTTCCAGGTGAGAACAAACGGAATGCACTTTTCTTCCGTGTGACTGCTTTGCTTCTGCATCGTTGTTGATCATAAGGCAACAATGTCGGGATTTGAGTCCCTGAGCCATAAATTATAAACCCAAGGTGGCTATGTCCTCTATCCAGTTTTATCTCTCACATTGATCTTCACCATTTGCGGTTCCAGGTTTTATTGTCTTATGTAGTTCAGGATCCAGTCTCCTCATCTACCCACCTAGTGAGGCACGGCTATCGAGTGGACCATGAGTACTTTTACCCTGCCAGGTTCACTCTTCTGGTTGCCTCCCTTAATTCTCCAGCCTCCATTTCGTTGGGACATATTTAGACATTTTGTTTGGGACAGTGATTTGTGAATCTGCATGTGTTGATTGTTGACATGCTCTCTGGATGGAATAATAAAACTGGTGAAAATCTTGTGTGGGATCTTGCAGTGCAATCAAGCTTTGTGCAGCAGTTGCTGCTGTTGAAAAACTCAAGCACATTCAAGCGTCTCTTGGTGTGTGTATCTGTTCCACAATTTCACTATTCTACTTCTTAAGCCAGTTCATACTATTCAGGTTCTAAATTTGTCTGGTCACAATGCTGCATTCAAGAGGGTATAGATCATAGATGCAGTATTCTAGGATGTGTTGTTGGGTTAAAGTTCATTATCCCAATTCTGCAAACATACACACGCATCTGGGAAAACAAGTTTAGGAACTTCTTGTTGTTCTAGAGCTGTAATGTGCAAGCTTGTTCAGTGCAGAGAAGAAGATGAGTTGCACTATGCCATTGGAACTGTATTCACTATTTGAGGGCACTGAGGATGACCGGATGGATGCCTCTAATCTCAGCAATCACCATATCACTGTTGCCCATGAGATTCGGAAGATATTTTTGGTAAATAGTCATCAATTGCTATTTGTCAACAACATTCTGCTGTGTTGTTGGTTTAATCAGGAAGTAAACCATAGGACTGGCTGTATGCAATGAATGGGTGGGCTAGGTTTCAGATAACAAGGCCTTCAATCGCCTCTTCTCCTTTGTTGGGCATCGTACACTCAACCAAGCAATGTGAGTGAATTTCTTTCCGTTGTATGATGACTGATGAAGTCATGATATGGCCAACAACAGCTTGCAAAATTGTGGGGTTGCACTAAACCTTAAACCCTAAACTCACATTTTGATCAATTCCTCTCATTTTTTGTGGTGGCTTGATGAGTTTGCCATGGTGGAAGGTGGAATTTGGGGTTGCAGACTGCAAGGCTGCAGCACCGTCTCTCTGTGGTGAGGTCCAGGGACGCCAATCGTCTCTGTGAACCCTTTGATCTCAATGTGTCAGGGATCACCCTGACCTTGCCTCCCAAACAAAGCCAGCTGTTGCTCCCGGATGATAGGGCTTTGCCAGGTATCAGGGTGGGAAAGGCATACATCACAGATGATGGCAGCCTGGTATGTATTCTCTGAAGCATAATGTACTTGTGGTGGGCTACATTTTGAGTAACCGATTATGTAACAGAGATTGATTCAACCAACTCTGGAGGCTTGCAGGTTCCTGAGCCCATGGATTTTTCAATGAAAAACTACATGAGCCTGATGGATCAGCAAAATCTACTGATCAAGCTGGTCCGACCTGATATTCAGGTGACACTACTATATCCCAGGTGTTACCAGATTTGTACAGGATATGCCTGTTGAAGCTGTAATTTCTTGGTTACAGTAGGACAGGATGAGTTTATGTGGTTGTATGGTTTATGGCATGTTATTCAGAAGCTTTTGGTGGTTGTTAAAAGCTAGATACACCTACAATTCAAATGGACGAGGGTTTGCGCATGCTGCTGATGGAAGCAATGTCCCAGTACCCTGCCCAATCTTCAAATCCTCTGTATCATCAATCAGACTATCCTGATGATTACTGCAAGGTACACAATAACAACCTCAGACTTCAGTCTTTAGTCTGAATCGCATTGGTTTCTTGTGACAGTTAGGTGTATGCCTGCTTTGATTTTGAAATTATGGTCATTTTGGTGTTTGCTTTGTTGCAGTTCTTTCTTCCAGGTCTTTCTCGTGTACGAGCTAAGGGAGCTCTTCGGATATACAACAAGATTGGGAGGGCATATGGGTTCACTATTGATAATTCGTGAGTCCTGTTATCATTCATTGACTGAGAGGCTGTGTGATACATTTGGTACGTCATGCATATGTATGCAGATGTGATGCTAGTTCAGGGAAACACCTTCAAAGAGAACAAGACAAATTGAGTTCTGAATTGTGAGCTAGTACTCTATTATGCAATCTCACCTGTCTTTGAACAAATTTGTAGCTTCTTTTATTCTCAATTAAGCAATGAGATGGTGGGCATGGTTTTCTAGGTACATATTTGACCTGGAAACTGGACAGAACTTTTTCCTGTCAGCAGTGCTCTACACAAATGACAATGGAATCTTGAATGATGACCGGTATGAATATGAGGTTGCTGATCGGGCAATGGCTGACTTAGCAGAGGTGTTGGCCAGAGCTTTGTGGCAAATTCCTCCCTCATTGACAACTCTCTCAACCCCATTTGACTGCATTCCATCCAGCCTTTGGTCTGCATGCACCCAACCTTTGATCCCTCAGAGCCCTGGAAGTGCTTGTGAAGGTGCAGAGTCCAAGCCAGATGGAGAGCCCAGAAGTCTCTTAGGAGTAAATGTGTGCAAAGAATTGGATCCTGATTTGCAACAAAGCAAGTATCAAATAGTGGATGAGTTCATCTCCAGGGAGCTCAAAGAAGAGGAGAAAAATACCCCAGAATTGAGTCCATGTGATGCTCAAAGCATAGTCACATCAGCAATTGGTCAATTGGTCTCATTTCCAGATGAGCTAGATGGTTCTCTGCTAGATTTTGCACAATCCAGTCCAGGTCCATGCAGTGACACTAGCAATGCTGAAACTTCATTGTCCTTGGACTCATTTCATCATGACAAGTATGGGCAACATTCACTGCCACTGATCATTGTGGGACAACCACAAGACAATCTTTCAAGCTTTGGAGATAGGAATCCGGAAATGTCTTATACTGAAAGTCTCACAGCCAGAAGCAAAAAGGACGAAATAAGGCGTTGCTACAAGTTTTTTGTAGATGAATAAAGTGATTGGTTTAAGGGATTGATGACTAGGCCTCAAGAACACCAATCTATCTATGAAGGAAGTTTTGTTTATTTGTTTATTTATTTGTCATGTTAAGATCTCCGAAACCGTGGTGCCAAGTTGTTGTGCTCTAATTGGTATTGTTGGGCTTTGTAATGTTGGAAAGCCCTCAATGAGTAGCGGTGCACTGAGTTGGATTCCTAATGTTTCAACCTATGGTGGAGAACTTATTGAATATTGAATAATTTTTCATTGAAAATTTATTAAATTAGAACTAAAAAGTTTAGGGGAATTTGGGTGTGCGTTTCATATTGTTGGCAAGCCCTCCATGAATAGGAGTTAATGAAACTGATTTGGAAGTTTTTTAACCTAAAGTGCAAAAGATATTGAATTTTGAGTAGCTTTGTCATTAAAATTTTAATAAAATTATAAAAAATGGTTTTGGGAGGAAAAATTAATTGGGTAACCAATACACACTTGGGCCAACAACATAGGCTATACACTATGTGTGATTAGATGATAGATGTTTAGTTTAGGGTAATGCCCTTGGAGTGGGGTGTTCTTGAATTAAGCACACCTCCATCTTCACCCAAAATAAGCACTAACTTGAAGTAGAGCTGATGGGGTGCTTATTTCTAGAATGCCCCCACTATGAGAACATTGAAATAAAACACCAAAATAAATTTATTTTTTATTCTTTTTCTGTGATACTCTTTTTTGGTATATGTTTGGTATGAGGTTGATTGTTTCAGAAAGCTAAATGCTTGTTAGAGCAAGAGTTTGGTTTATTGAATTGCCCCCACCCCTTGTAGAGGAAAGATTCCACTAAATAAGGTGGGTTACAAATATACTGAATTTTTTTTGTGATGCTTTATGCTGGCAAAATTTCTTAAGGGATTTGGAAAACAACTTACATAAAAAAAAAACACTTCTTACACTTAGTCCTAAAAAGTGGGCGGGATCTTATGCTTCTATATAGGTGTAAAATCCCTCCCACTCTTAAAATGTAGGAGTAGATGTAAGAACCATGTCTCTCCTATCTACTTATGTTTAGGTTGGTGATGATGCTTGCTTCATGTTTTACCATGGCTTAAGGGAGGGTAGACATTCCCCAAATGGTGGGCTAAACTTGACATCACACCCTAAAGCTTTAACCTACATTGCACAATGTAGGTGAGACATTCCGCAATTGGAGTGCAAGACTTAACATTATACCCTAAAGTTTCACCCTTTGCTACAAACTAGCATCTCACTCCCACTTTTGATCTTCATGATTGAATATTATTGGTAACAAACATTTGGAATATGGAATTCAAAATAAAACTCATGTCCTTTTCATTTCCCCTTTTCTTCCTTTTTCATTGTTATGTTCATTCGTGCAATAAAGTTCATTAGGTTTACACTTTGCACCATTGTGTCATTCTCCAATGTCCATGTTATTTGCAATGACACCTAGAGCAAAGGAATGTGATGACTTTTTAACAAAGTGACATTTAACCTTCAATTGACATTTGATCACAACTATCACACTCTTAAAAAAGGGAATGTGATTGTGATTTTTTAAATTTCTTATTACAAGTAGGTTCCTAAATGACTTAAAAAGCTTTGTAAATAGATGTTCCAAGCTTGGATCTTATCTTCAATGAAGTTCCTTTTGGGTACAAGATCTTCATGCATTTGAAGCATTGGATTGGATGTTTTTTAGTATAATTCAATCAAGAACGGGTGTTGGGTTTTGGTTTGTGATAGTTTAATGCCACGCATGCTCGTTGTTTTTAGTTTCCTAAAGGCTAGCCCTACACCCCTAAACCAATTTGGTTTGCCCTAACATTTGGGAGTTAAATAGTTTGAAGTCATGTTTCATTGACAAACTCCATGTCATATTTGTTTATTTGTTTGTCTTCAACTTTATTTGGTCTAGGCCAAACCTATCACATAATAATTAATGAACTTGTCCTCAAGTTTCCTATTTCCTTTAAACTTTGGTTTTTTACGCATGAAAGTTTTTTAAGTGTAGAGGTCTCTTGAGCAAGAGCGTGGAGATTTTTGGGAAGCACAAGATTTGGGCATTAGTTTTCTAGTTGTGAGAGATTCAAAGTTCGAAAGATCCACAAGCAACCTCTAGTGACTTGGTTTGGTGGCAAACACAAGTTCGCATCTTCAACCTCTGTCAACCACTAACACCCAAAGCATTTGAACTCAACAAAAATTTCTCCCCAACTTCAAGCAAAATCTTGAAAATTTTAAAATAAGGTTTAGGGATCCTAGAACCTTTTGATCTTTAGTTTTCAAAGTACCATGGCAAATAACTCTAATGAGGATGAGGTATTTTTTTATTGTTAGGGTGAGGAATTTAACTTGTGGCCATCATTCTTATTGTCAATCTAGTCAATTGCCACATGTTGTGTTCAGGTGGCCCAACTTGTTCAATCCTTGGCAACCATATGGCTTACCCATTCCATAAACCATCCTTCTCATTGTTGCCAAACCCACCCAAATTTCCTTGTGCCTTAACCTTAAATTGGCAACCCAATTCAAAGGTTGTTTATTGCTTCCTTTCTTCAATGCAATAGTGATAAATCACACATTCCATGGACCCCATCGATGTTATGGCATTTTGTCTGAAAATGAAAAAAATGTGATTTAGGGTTATCAATAAAAAATTTCCATGGAATGCCTTAAAGATGTTTAGATTGGACCATAAATGTTATTTCAACTACACTAGAAAACATGGCATGAAATGGCAATCCCTTCAAGCTTGTTTTGAACTTGAATTCCTATCCATAATTGAGTGTTTGGCCGTAACCAATATTTATTTAAATTGTGACTTAGATACATATTCAAAAGATGATCCTAAATCAGGCCTACAAACCCCTAGATAGAATGGAATGAAAATAACCCCCACATTGATCATGAAGTGTTGGAAATCAATGACAAAATGTACATTTTGGTTTTATTCAATTGTGGTCTTATTTCAAAACATTGATGTCTAGCTTTTATATTTCATATTACTAATGTTGTTAGCATTTGTCTTGCCTTAATTAAATTTTATATTTATCATATTAAGTTCTAAATTGATGGATTAAGGCCTTTTTTCACCTGATTAAGCTTTGAATTGATAGATTAAGGTCTATTTTGGCTTGATTAAGTTCTGGATGCTCTAATTAAGGTTTGATTTGATGGATTAAAGAATGTCTTGATCTAATTAAACTTTGAATTGATAGATTAAGGTCTATTTTGACCTAATTAAGTTTTAGATGCTCTAATTAGGGTTTAATATGATGAATTAAGGTCTATTTTGATTTGATTAAATTTTGGATGCTTCAATTAAACTTTGATTTGATCAATTAAAATATGTCCTGACCCCATTAATTTTTGGATCCAATTAAGATTTAAATTGATAAATTAAACTTTGTTTTGACTTGATTAAATTTTAAATGCTCCAATTAATGTTTGGTTTGATGGATTAAGGTTTTGTCTTGACCACATTAAACTTTAAATTAATGGATTAAAGTCTATTTTGATTTAATTAAATTTTAGATGTTCCAATTAAGGTTTGATTTGATGGATTAACCTAGGTCTTGGCTTAAATATGTCTTGGAGCTCCAATTAAGTTTTGAATTGATTGATTAGCCTTTAATCCTTTGAATTGAAATGTGTATTGACCTAATTAAGTTTGAATTTGGTCTAATTGGGTTTTGAATTGATGGTTTAGTTTTGCTCCTTCATATGAACTTCTTTCTTGACCTAATTAAGCTCGAAGATGTTCTTATTAGGTTTTGAATTGATGGTTTAGCTTCTGGTCCTTCATATTAAGGTTTGTCTTAACTTAATAAAACCCAAATCTACTCCAATTAGGCTTCATTATGTTAGTTAAAGGTTTATATTGACCTGATTAACTAGGGGACAAAAGTTGCTAAAATCGATGTAAAATCAATTCCATTTAACATTTTTTCAACTTTTCCAACCTAAGAATATAATTTATTGGAATTATTTTACAAGATTAAATGGCAATTGCATCCTTGTTTATTATTTCCCACCAAAAATTCCAATGGCTTTATAGAGTTGTGATAGTCTTTTAATAAATGGTTGATTAAGCTTTGAACTAATCTATAATGACAATTTGAATTCTTTTAAGGTCTTAACTTATGTCATTATAAAAGATATTAAGAGAGGATTTGGTGATGTTTCATTGTGTAATCATGATCAATGATGTCGCAACCCTAGCTTTGGGCTCCCACTAAGGCAAAAGGGTTACAAGGTTACGGGCCAAAAAAAAACCCGGGAGTTAAGGCAAAGAGGTCACAAGGGTATAGGTGAAGAAAAAGCCCGGGAGTCACATCACATACTCCCGGGAGTGTAAAAAAGTGTGATGGAGTATGAGGGAATGAACCCTCACACTCCCAAGGCAACTCCCACTTTGGGAGATGGAGTCCCGGTGGACTCCCGAGACTTCAGAGAGCAATTTCAAGGGTCAAAACTCAATGGTTTGTGGAGTTATTTATATCATTAGAAAGCTCTTAGAACGTAGATGTCTAAAATTAGCTCTCATTTTTCATTTGGACATTTGAAACACAAGTTATAGCCAAAAGAGGGGGCCAAGAGTCAAATTGCCAGTTTGATTCCCAACTAGAAAAAGTTGAGAATCGACCCGATTTACCTGGTTGCAGAGGGCGTGCAACATACCTTTAGAAAGTTCTCGATGAGAGCTACAACTTTGCTTCAAATCGCATCTCGATATGAGGTCTATTCACAAAGTTATGGGCTCCAAAGTTGTGAAAGTCCCAACTAGCGCGATTTCGAGACTTCCATTTGGGAGTCTCAGGAGAGAAAAGCCATTTGGATGTGGGCTCTGTGGCTAGCCACATAGTATACTACAAGGGGGAAGGTGGTGGCTTCCCCCAAGTCCGGGCCGTGGTGAATCTAGTGTGTCTGTGTTGCCCGTGGCTTGTCCTAGCACCAAAGGTGTTCTAACTATGCACTAACCACTTTGTGTGGGTTGTGTGCAGGCCCATGTGAGTGAGTGAAGCTTGTCAACTCTTCCTAATCCCATCTCGGAGCTCCAACACACCCCTTTACCCCTCAAAGGATTCTGAGCTACGGAGCGTGCCTCGACTCCTCCCTCTTCCGTTGTCTTTTACTTGGACTCACATTTGAATCCTTCAAGGAGTTGGGAGTGCGTCAAATGAGCATAAAGATGAAACTTTCCTTTATGACTTGGAGGAAAATGATGTTCTATTTAGTCAAACAAATGTGAAAACGATTAAGAAGGAAAAATAATCAAAGGTCATTATGAAATCTCTCCATTTCAGCACCACAATAACAAACTACCACTAGCATTTTGTATATACTTTAGAAACAAGAAATAAATCACCTAGTTGATATTGAAACTTGTGTGGAAAGGGGCCTATGGTGAATACAAGGAACTATATTCTAATTCAGTGTTTCGAAAGGACACATTGAAAAATTGTTTCCAAAATGTATTGAAGGAATTCAAGAAAAACATAAGCAATGAAAAAGGGTCTTAAAAAGTGGTGTTGCAAAATGACCATGTTTGGCCCAATTAAAGGTTGGCACAGATGGACATCCCACCTTAAATGTCTTTAAAAAGCAACAAAGTGTGATTGGTATATTAGGTCCCCAAGTTACTCGTCCCACACTTAATGATCTTCTACAAAAACCATCTACTCTAAACATTACTCCATATTTTCTCCATTTCATATTCCATCATCTAGTTCTATCCCTACTTCTAATGAAAACACATCAAATAGCAAGTCAGAAACAAAAGTTAAAATGTTGTAGTCACAATCTACCAATTTTGCCACCATGGTTGGGGTGATGCATGTGAGCAATGAGGATTAGAAAGCCTTAATCAAGGCCAAGCTAAAGGTTAGCCTAAAAAAAAAAAAAATTCAAGCTTAACAATCTCAAAGTGATTAGGGATATGGGAGTTTTGATAGATGTAGAATTTTAGGAAAAAGTTTAAAGAGGTTTCAAACTTATAGTTAGAAATCCTCATCCTAACCATAGTCAATTGGATCTTTAATTTAATCACCAATGACTTTGTATGTGAAGTCCATCTAACGTCTATGTAAAAAGTTTGTAAGGATAATTGTTACATGGAATAAATGACTATACTTGAATTTTGTGGAATCAAAATGCTTCATTAACTACCAACTCAAATTAATTTTAAAGGACAATTTTTAATTGCATAGGACAAGTTGCAAAGGACATGATTTCTCATGGTGTTTCTATTAAAACCCCCCAATTTTTCACTCCACCTTCATTTTATAACCAACATGCACCTTGTTATAAACATTAATTACATTTTGGTCATGTCTAGGAACAAATTCACACTTCCCAAACCAACACATAATAAACATTTCTTCATCTAAATAACCTAGGTCCTTTAGTAAATATTCAAAGTACTCATTAATATGCACAAAAAATTGGAACTAATTTTGTGCAGATCTTACTTGTGCAAGATGGCGACATAATGAAATGAGCCTTGGTAGGCAACATCCAAGTAAATGAATATTCCACGATGGTCCACAACCACAGTGTTATTCATATAATACATTTTTTCTGCCCATTGAACCACAACCCTTGGGTGGCATTACTCCAAGGTCTTTAAATCTTGATGAATGGCCCATCAATGAATCAAATACAACCTTGGAATTCAAGGATCTATGTACCAAAAATCATTCATTTTTGAAGATTTGATAATCAAATCTCATTGCCGAATGTTGAATTCATGCAAGATGCAATGAAAATTGCATCATCACATATAACATATTTGATCCAATTCTAAAGGAATGTGTCATGCATGACAATATTGTCATGTTTCATGTATAAGATGAATTGAAACAATCATTGTTCCGAAGTTAGTTTGGTCAATTGTTAAACCACAATGTGAGTCTTAGCAATAGCCCTTCTATGGGCCTGGATAATGGGGACCATTAATTTGCATAGCTCATCAAACTTTGACAAACTAAATTTTGTTAAAGTTTTGAATAAGTTTGGAGTTGATTACATTGTGGCGAACACATCCTGAACCCCCACATCCTAGTCAATTGGTTGCTTAAGACTCAACTTTAGTTCATTCATGTTGAAGAGCTCCAATGTGTTAACATTGGCCACCAATATCACAAGCACCAATTGACATTGCCTACATATCCTCTAGAACATCTCCTCATCATTAGTTGATGAAGAACTGTCAAACTTAAGGATGTCGTGGAAAAGTTTCACCATTGGAAAAGGCCATGATGTAGAAGCAAGACCCAACTAAGAAATCACCCTAAAATTTAAAAACAACCCTTGAACTCCTTAAACTTTAAAAATGGGTTCTAAAATAAGTAAATTTCAAAAACAACCCTTGATAATCCCAAAACCTAAAAACAACCCCTAATAACCCCAAACTCTAAAATTAGCCCCTAAACTTCCTAAACCTTAAAACCTTTAAGAAAATAAATAAGTAAGAAACCCTAAAAAAAGTCAAAGCAAACAAATGAAAAGCAAGAGTGAAAATGTAAACAATCATACAAGTAAGCTTAAACCTTAATCAAATTGGAAGAAACTCAAACAAATGAAGAAAAAAAAATGAAAAATGAAATAGCTCAATTATACAATTCCATGTTGAACAAACCCTAAAAGTAATTCTAGGTAGTTCATACTTGAAACCGTAAATTGGCTTTGTAATAAGACTTATTTTAACATGCCCAAATGTTTAGGGTTTAAGAGGTCTTTCAAAAATGCTTTGTGACAAGGGTATTTTAAAGAAAGACCAAAGAGATCCTTGAAATGTGCCCTTGAAATGTGCCTTAGATCAAATTGATTTTTCAAATGTGCCCAAGGAAAAAAAAATGTGCCCAAAAGTTTAAAAGTGTGCCCAAAAAACTTTCAAATAAGTCCCTCAAATGTGCCCAAACCACAATTGGCCAAAAAAAGTCCAAAAGAAGTCCCTTTGATAATGCCCCCATAAAATTTTTAAAATTGAAATCCAAAAACAGTCCCCCAAGTTGAGTTTGCCCAAAAGAAAATGATCCAAAACTATCCCTCAAGTTTAGTGAGGACGAATGACATATTCTCTGTAAAACAGTAGCCTGAGGATAGAGCGCAACGCTTGTGCAACTTGTGTCTGTCCTCAAGTACGACAGAGGTCAAAGTTTACACTAGTGAGTTAGTCTGTCTTCAAGTATGGCAGAGTCAGAGCTTACACTAGTGAGTTAGTCTGTCCTTAAGCGGCAAAGGTTAGAACTTACACTAGTGAGTTAGTCTGTCTTCAAGTACAGCAAAGGTCAGAGCTTACACTAGTGAGTTTTGTTGGCCGCGCTTGCTTTGGTGGGGTTGAGGAGTAGCAATGTGGTGTGGGAGGAAGAATATGGTAACTTAGTAGCAACTGACGACTCCTCATGACATTCTGACACAACATTCCTCCTGACCATCAACTACAATTGTTACTCTCCTCTTCTTCTCCGACTGCTTCCTCCACATCCGGCCCATGAGCCAAGGCTACATATTGATGAGCATCCACAGTCAATGGAACACCTAAAGCTCCAAATTTTAAAGCTTCTCCTCTGGGTTGAATTTTCAACATAGTTGCTGCAATTCCTCACAACACAAAATTAGGGTTTGCTGCTCATCCAGTTGCAACAAGCTTCAGTTACCTACTTACCTGGTTTGCTATGAAGCTTGGAGTTGGGCGGGCAATCCAGATCCGTTCATGCCAATTTGATTCTTCCAAGCAGTAGCAGTTACAAGCAACATTGAGTAGTGGATTAGTAAAGGGGTTTAGGGTTTTGGTTAATGACGAATGCCACGGTTTTCGACACTAAAGCATGGGAATGGAACAAGGACTCGTTGACGATCATGGAGATGCAGGCGGCTGAACTCCATGCGCTCTGTACACACTACAACCTCAAGCTTGCCAAGATCGGCAAGGCAGGCGTTGCAGCAGCCATCGTCAACCATCTCATGGTCCTTAGGGCCGATGTGGTGACGAAACAGGATGTGCACAATGCTATTGAGTTCACTATGGAGCAGGTTGCGGAAAACATTCTGGCTCCAGCAATGGAAGCTAAGATTGTGACCGTTAGTGGCTAAGTCGAAACGCTACAAAATAAAGTAGATGAGATGGCTAAGAGCTTTGATACCATGCAAGACAGTGGGGAGAAGTGGAAGGAGGTCGTGGGCAAGAAGGTTAACAAGGTTGCCAACAAGGTGGACCGGGCAACGGATGCTGACTTGGTCAAGGCTAGGGAGGCAAACATCCGGGTCACCGGGTTGACCATGAGCAAGGGGGAAATTTCAAAACAACTTATGGAGTTGGTGTAGACGGAGTTGCTCGACAGGTTGAAGGTTGCTGACCATGTGCAGGTGCAAAAGGTGCACCGGCAGATGCCGTCGGGGCGACTGGATAAGGCCACTGACAAGGCACCGGCAGTCATCATCACGCTGGCATCGGTACACGACAAGCTCACGGTGCTACGCGCTCGCACAGGCTTGCAGGGCACTTAGCTTGGGCTCGACGAGGACCTGATTCCCGCTCAGCAGGCCTAGAAACGAGCTGCTTGGGCCACCTTCAAGAAGGCCAAAGAGGCTAGCGAACGAGTCTATTGGCGTGGGGCCAATCTCTACATCAACCACAAAGTCGTAAACTCTCCTATTGCATAGGGGGGTGGGGGCCAGAGAGACTTGCGCGTGTGCTTGTGGAACATCCATGGGGCCGTTATCACAAAGCTAGAAACACATGAACATCTGCTTAACCTATTTCAACATGTTAACGTTGTTGCTTTGACAGAAACACATCACTTCCCGGGCGATACATTCTCGATCTTACCGGGGTTCTGCTGTTTTGATGTTACCAAGCCTGTGACTCCATAGGGTGTCGTTCGAAAGCACAGTGGAGGCATTGTGATACTAATCAAAGAAACATGGGCAAATAGTACTGCTGTTTGGAAGACTGCAAGGGATGGGACTAGGATTTGGCTGCGCTTGGGTAATGTTTTCCAAAGGCCTTTGTTCATGTGCATAGTACATGTTGCTCCACAAGGCTCACCATATGCGGACAGCACCATGTTTGAACACATATGCCAAAAGGTTGGAGAAGCCATGAGTTTAGGTCGTGTGCTTCTTGCTGGGGATTTTAATGCAAGGACAAGCACAAACACTGACTTCATTGATTGCAGTCCACTAGCAGATGTGCTAGTGGTGCCATAGGCCATTGAGGACACCCTGCCCAACGATATGTTGGAACGCCAGAACCGCAACACCGTCATGGCTGGCTGGCATCGTGAGTTCCTGGATCTCTGCAAAACTATTAGGCTGTTCATCTTCAATGGCCGCACACCAGTAGACATATCAGGGGGGTACACATGCCTATCCAATAAAAGTTTTAGCATTGTGGACTATTTTCTTACGACAGCTGACCAATTAGAAGGTGTCAAGCGCTTAAAGGATAATTGCAATGAAAAGTACTTAGGTCACAAAGATGTGCACTCTGCTCATAGACCATTGGTACTTACAATCACACAACAGTGGCAACCCCCTCCTGTTCAGCAAAAGGTAATCAAACACCTACCAGGTTTCAAATATGACACTTCCAAAACAGCCGAGTTTAGCAGGAGTGTACAACATAACATCGGTGTCTGGCAAGCCAAGCCCAGATGTACTTGATGCATCTGACGTACAAACAACAATCAATTTCTTACAATAGTGCATCACACAATCTGCAGAAGAAGTGTTTGGAAATAGACAAGTGGCCTTAGGAAAAGCAATAAAGCACAGCCACAAACCCTAGTTTGACACAAAATGATGCCAGACCAAAAGCCAGTTTGTTAAATTGTCACATGCGCACCCAGATAGGCAGGTCAGACTTAAGCAAATGAAACAGTTGTACAAAAGGAAGAAACGTGCTTATGATGTGTTCAAGGCTAAACAACTATGTGGTTTAGCGAAGGCGGATCTTGTAGCATTCTGGAAGTGGTATCGCAAGCACGCTGAGGGTGTCAATGGCATCACCAACGAAGCGCTCAGGGATGGCTTCCAGCAACTGCTCCAGCCTCTGGCGACACCAGCCATAGCAAGAGTTGTGACAAGTGCCGCTATTCAAGCCCAGGTGGTCTCCTTTCCACCCAATGGTATTGATTGCGAATAGTTGAATGTTGACATCACATTAGTTGAAGTACAACAAGTGTTCAAAAAGCTAAAACGATACAAAGCTGCAGGCATTGATGGCATCAAAGCAAAGTTCCTTTTGGATGTGGCTGCTGTCCTGCAACAACCACTATTGATTGCTTTTAACAAAATTATGCATGAGGGCTATTGTGAATCACTTTCTATTGGGATCATACATGCAATGCATGTAATGTATAAAGGGGGTGACTATAGTTAGTTTGACAATTACAGGGGGATCACAGTAGGACCAGTCTTAGCCAAGGTGTTTGCAATGATTTTTGAGTCCCGCATTAGTCAATGGGTGGAGACCAATGATTTACGCGCAAAGGGACAGGCTGGTTTCAGAAAGGATTTTAGGACAACAAATAACTTGTTTATTCTTCGCACTTTGACCGAACAAGCCAGATTTCAGAAAAAGAAGTTACACACTTGTTTTGTGGACTTCAAAAAAACCTTTGGTACAGTACCAAGGGACTTGTTGTGGCAGGTGCTGGAGGGACTTGGCATCAGTGGGTGGATACTAGAGTGCTTACGCTCCATGTACAGTCAAGACCAGGCCTGCCTGCACCATCCAGAGGAGGGGCTCACGCCCACTTTCCTCTGCCGCATCGGAGTGAAGCAAGGATGCCCCCTCAGCCCGCTCCTGTTCGGCCTCTTCATAGATGGCCTAGAGAAACAACTGAATGCTTTGGAGGGTGACACACCACCAATGTTGGGACAGCTAGCTGTTCGCTTGTTTTTGTATGCAAACGATTTAGCTTTCATGTCACACACTCCTGCTGGATTGCAGAAGCAACTGGATGTCTTGCAAGCTTTTTGTTATGAGCGTCAGTTGACTGTGAATGTCAAGAAAACCAAGGTTGTTGTGTTTGAAGCACACAAGTTTGTGTGTCAGGCTTTTTAGTATAAGGGCGAAGCTATAGAGCAACTGAACTCTTTCAAGTATCTAGGTGTTGAGCTATACGGCACAAAAGGTATGCAAGCGGCAATACAGCGGTTAGTAATGTTAGGGAGAAAGGCAGTTTTTGCATTGTGGCACAGATTCGCAGAGCTGCGCATCTTTGACCCAACATTACAATGCTAACTGTTTGATGCACTAATCAACACAGTGCTTAGCTATGAATGTGAAGTATGGTCAGACCACATGGCACGCGAATACTTAGAAGTGGTTCATCGGGCTTTTCTGAAGTTGTCACTGGGGGTCAGCACCACGACATCCAGTTACGTCGTGCTGGTAGAGTTTGGCACGTTTCCCCTAAAAATATTTTGGTGGCAACAGACCATGCGCTTTCTCTCACGTGTCAGTTCTGAGGTAGACTCAGATCGCATGCTCAAGCTAGCTTATGATGTACAACTGCAATTGCTTGTAGCCAGGCGAAAAGTCTTATTCGGGAACCAGAGTGCTATGGGTAGAAAGAGCCGATTGCCTGCTTGCTGGTTAGCACAAGTCGATGAACGACTGTCGACGTACAATTTGTGCATCAATAACGATCAGCTGCCATCATGTGCTCGCCTCAAGCAGTTAGCTAAAAGGCAATACATTGTACACCATCAAGTGGCTGCAGCTAATTCCAGCAAGGTGAAAGCCTATCTGGGGTTGAATAGCTCAGCACAGTATGGGTACAAAGAATACCTCTCCAGGGTAGACAATGCACATCTTAGGAGAAGCTTGACACGTTTTTGTTGTGCAAATCACAAGTTGCAGATTGAGCTAGGAAGGCAAGTCAAGCCAGTGAAGGTGCCGATGTAGTAGCGTTACTGCAAATTGTGCAACTTGGGTGTGGTTGAGGATGAGGACCACTTCTTGTTGGTTTGCCCTGTCTATCAAAGTGTTCGAGAGAGGTTTAGAGGTTCATTGCCACTACTGCCATCACACCTTTGGTTGAATTGCTGAGCTGTCAGCAGCAAGGCATCCTTGCTAGATTCTTAATGCAATGTCAGACGATTAGATCTGAATTGCTTCATCAGACTTAACGTCAATTGGGCTCTGGCCCGAGCACTATTTGGCCCACTTAATGACGCTAAATTGTAAGTAAGTAAGTAAGTAACCCTAATTGTTTTTTATAAAAAAAATCCCGAAACACAAAAAAATTCGACTGCCCGAAAAAAAAGTTTGAAAAGTGCGGCCAAACACGAAAAAAAGTGAAAACACAAAATGAAAATCAAATCTCATCTCATCCCCTATTTTCGCCTCTGGTCCCCATTTTCCAATTTTGACCCCCCAGTTTTTCAAACTTTATGAAAATCTGAAAAGAGGGGACGAAATCCAAAGAGGGGTCCGGACTGGATGCTGGCCTGGGGAGGACTTTACAGAAAACTTTCTTGTATCAAGTACATCCCTATAGGTAAATTTGCAAAGGTCTATTATCGATATGTTGTTTATTGAATCATGCCACATATTCATTCATTCAGCTGCCAAT